>MDTC01116138.1_pt1 | contig 21645 bp, 16 predicted proteins | sample 811181 | NCBI WGS metagenome assembly MDTC01 (sample SAMN05326644, study PRJNA326480) | marine metagenome | isolation source: seawater | place: Pacific Ocean: North | collected 2011 | reverse complement strand
TTTGTTCATCAGTAAGATTTGGGTCTTGTAGTTTTTTATTAACTTGGGAAAGAGTTTCTTTTGTTAGTTCTTGTGCTTTCTTATCCATGTCTTTATCCCAATTGTCAGTAGGTTTATGAGTTGCATCTCCAAGTGCTTGTTGAAAGATTTCTGTTTCATTCTCTTTCTTACATTCCCAAAGATTCTTTCACCACAATAACAAACCAGTAATCCATCTAATAAGGTTTGATATTGTTTGAAATGTGTTCCTCTATTCTTAATGTTCTGTTCAACCTTCTTTTGAACCCTATTGAATACAGAGTGTGTAACTATCTTTGGAACAACTATTGGTGTGTGACGTCAGCCCATATGGCACCACCTAGCCCTGTTTGCTTAGAGACACTTTCTATTCATTGGCACTCCAGTCGATCCTGCCAGCAGGTGCCTGAGCCACGCAGACGTGCATAGATCGCTCTTTACCTGCTTTACCCGTCCACATTATTAATACCTGTAACAGCAGGAGGCCTAAGCATTTCCTGAGAAAGGTTTCCGTGAAAACTGGATATCGTTTGAGTGATACTCTATACCTAGGTGCGTCCTGCACAGACTCAAAAAAGGGGGGTGTGGGTACCTCTTGAGGGCTGCTGGCATGTCAGCAGCAATCCCAGAAGCAAAGGCATAATTAACGGACTGCCTGTCAATGCAGCGGCTCCTCATTCTTTGCCAGTCGCTGATTGATATCAGCAAGTATCTCGTCAGTAGACCGATGTACTTTTGTCTCAACTACATGTTTAAACAACCCGACACTCTTGCCCAGAAGTTCACACGCTCTGATCTTGGCACTGTCGCTGGGTTGTGCTGTTTCCATGAACTCACGCAGCATGGCCAGTACACGTTCCCTGTCGGGCAAGATATTCAAACAGGCTTTCATTTCGGCAGAGTTACCGCCATTTAACCCGCATAGTTTCCGCAATACCTTGGCGGTATTGGGTGAGAGGCTTTGTAACACTGCTGAAGAGTTCAAGGCTTGGAGCCAGAACTTAGGGCATGAAGGGGTGCTGACAACGCTATACAGCTATGGTGAAGTGCAGGCTCATCGTCAAGTTGAGCTTATCCAAAATTTAGGCAAACCGGGGGAAGTAAATAGTCAGCCATTTAACCCTTCAGAATTTACTAAGGCCGTTGCGCTTGAAATGAAAAAAACAGGCTAGGGATATGTGATGCCGACGACTTTCAAGCCTTTGCTACCCGTCAAGCTCATATTTCCGACGGCGGCGGTCTCAATGTGATTGCTCCACCATTCCATAACCGATCTGCGACGTTCGAGGTAATTGGCGCGGTTGTAGGCGTTGCGTACCTCATTATTGCCGATATGGGCAAGGGCGGCTTCGATTACATCGGCATCAAAGCCTTCTTCATTCAATATGGTGCTGGCCAGTGAGCGCATGCCATGCGCCACCAGTTTTTTGTGGAAGCCCATACGTTTCAACGCCATATTTGCGGTTGCAGGGTTGGCGTGTTTTCTAGGGTCACGATCGGAGGGGAAAACATAAGGGCTTCGGCCACTAATCGGTTGCATGAGTTCCAGCATTGCAAGGCATTGGCTTGTGAGCGGGACACTGTGTTCCTTTTTCCGTTTCATGCGTTCGGCTGGAATCGTCCATATGGCGGCTTCCAAATCGATTTCGTCCCAACGCATGCCAGCGGCTTCACTGGGCCTGACCATAGTGTGTAATTGCCATTCAATGAGGCAGCGGGTGGTGTACTTGATGCTCGCAGTGGTTAGGGTGCGGAGCAAAACATGCAGTTCCTCAGGTTTGAGCGTGGGTAGATGTTGTTTGACCGGGTTCTGGAATGCTTGCCTGATACCGGTTAGCGGATTGCTGTCGATTATTCCGGTATTGACGGCGTAAACCATGATTTCATTCAGTCGTTGGCAGAGACGTTTGATGGTCTCAAGGCTGCCTTTGGCCGCCACTGGCTTCAGGGTATCAATGGTCTTGATCGCGGTGATTTTATGAAGTGGCAGTTTCCCCATGTTGGGGAAGACGTGCAGTTCAAGTGATCGCCAGGTGTCTGTTGCATGTTCTGCGGAAATATCACCCTTCTTGATTTCCAGCCATTGGGCCGCGACGTGCTCCAGCGTCTTGCTGTGGGCTTCTTTACTGGAGCGGCTTTGCTCATCCCTGTGATCCTTTGGGTCAATTTGTTTGGCCAGCAGTTTGTGAGATTCAGCACGTTTATCGCGTGCTTCGGCCAGAGATGTCGTCGGGTAGGTGCCAAGACTCAGAGATGTGCGTTTTTTGGTGTAAGGGCGATAGTAGTTGAAAATCCACAGCTTGGAGCCGTTGGGCTTGATCCTCAGCGCCAGACCGCCGCCATCGACCAGGTTAAATTCCTTATCTTTAGGCTTGGCTTGCTGAACCTCAGTATTGGTGAGTGGTTTGGTTGTTCTTGCCATCTTTAGTAACACTAAGTTTGGTAATAGAGAGTCAATGTTACTATGCGTGTTACTAAAAACCTAAGATTTCACTAGACGCTGTAGGAAGTCATAGGCGTTAAACCCCCCATAAAACCTTATTTTATTGGGTATAGTGGGCGATCGTGGGTTTTAAAAAACCCCTGTGTTGGTGGAGGCGGCGGGAATCGAACCCGCGTCCGCCAGTACTCTACCTTCGGCTCTACATGTTTAGTTTCGTCTATGTTTTAACCCGCATCTAGCCCGACGAACAGGGTGTTGCAGGCGAGCTTGAAAGGGTTTTTAGCAGGTGTTGTCTCAAGCGGGACTTGTCTGCGATCTCGTGAAACGAGCCCCCGGAGTCAAATCACGAGCACTTATCGTCCGGGGTTAGCCGACTTACGCGGCTAGTGCGTAGTTTTCGTCGTTGGCAACTATAGAAGTTGCAGCAATTGTTTAACGAGAGTTACTACCCTCTCGACATGCACCTTGGGTTTCGCAACCGTCGTCGAATCCGGATCGCCCCCATTGGAACCTGGTATTTTAACCCACATTCAAGGGATTGTCGCGGCGGGGCCATGGCGCTACAGCTAGCGATTGTAGGATTTGAGCACGCGACCCTTGTCCCGCTTCCATTCCCGCTCTTTGATCTCATGGCGTTTGTCGTGCTGTCTCTTGCCTGAGGCCAGCGCGATTTCGCACTTCACCCGGTTGCCCTTCCAGTAGAGTGCCAGGGGAATGCAGGTGTTGCCCTTCTGTTTTGTCGCACCAAACAGTCTGGCGATCTCCTTTTTGTGGAGCAGCAGTTTCCTGGTTCGGGTTGGATCGGCGGTGACGTGGGTGGAAGTGGTGTCCAGCGGGGTGATGTGAGCGCCAAGCAAGAAGGCTTCCCCCTCTTTGAGCAGCACGTAGGTATCTGTCAGCTCCGCCTTGCCGGCGCGCAGACTCTTTACTTCCCAGCCGGCCAGTGCCAATCCGGCCTCGAAGCGTTCTTCGAGGTGGTAATCGAACCTCGCCTTCTTGTTACGCGCGATGGTTGGGGGCGGGGATTTGGAGCGGTTCTTGGCCATGGCGGCGCATTATAGGCGGGAATTGTTGAAAATGCAGCGGTTGGAGATGGCTCTGGCTGTTGAGTGAGTTTATGAAATACTCGACAATTGCAGCCACGTCTAGTCTGCAATTACCACAAGGATAAATCATGGCGGGAGCAACCGAATCCATCCACGGTATGTGGTCAAGTCGAATCATGTTCATTCTGGCTGCTACCGGCTCGGCCGTGGGTCTGGGTAATATCTGGAAATTTCCCTATATCACCGGTGAGAACGGTGGCGGTGCCTTTGTCCTGGTTTATCTGGGATGCGTCGTGCTGATCGGTATTCCCATCATGATGGCGGAAGTACTGCTGGGCAGGGAGGGTAGGCAGAGTCCTATCAACACGATGCTGGCGCTGGCTGAAAGGTCCGGCAGGTCAAGGCATTGGCAACTGCTTGGCTGGGTGGGTGCGTTGGCCGGTTTTCTGATTCTTTCCTATTACGGGGTCATCGCGGGATGGGCCATGGCGTACGTCTTCAAAACCGGAAGTGGGGCGCTTGTGGGTGCAGACGCCGGGGTCGCGGAAGGGCTGTTCAGCGCCTTCACCGGCAATGTCTGGGAGGTGCTCTTCTGGCAGGTGGTCTTTATGTGTCTGACGATCTTCATTGTCGCCCGCGGAGTGGGGCAGGGATTGGAGATGGCGGTGAAGTACTTGATGCCTGCCCTCTTCGTGCTCCTGTTGGTTCTGGTCGGCTATGCTACCACTACCGGTCATTTCGGGGAGGGACTGGCTTTTCTGTTCGATTTCAATTTCGGAAAGCTGACTTGGGAGGCGGTGCTGGTGGCCATGGGTCATGCATTCTTCACCCTCAGTCTCGGCATGGCTACGATGATGGCTTATGGATCCTATATGCCGCGGGAATCCTCGATCCTTGGCACAGTTGCCATCATAGCGGTGCTGGATACCGTGGTGGCTCTGTTGGCCGGGATGGCGATCTTTCCGGTGGTGTTCGCCAACGGATTGGAAGGCTCAGCAGGACCCGGATTGATGTTTATTACGCTACCACTGGCCTTCGGCAAGATGGGAGCCGCAGGGCAGTTTTTCGGGACCGTGTTCTTTGTCTTGGTATCCTTTGCAGCGATTACTTCAGCCATCTCCCTGGTGGAACCGGCTGCGGCCTGGGCGGTCGAGAAATTCAAGATCACCCGGGTGAGAGCTGCCGTGACGATCGGTGCCATAGCCTGGTTGCTGGGCCTGGGAACGGTTTTTTCGAGTAATATCTGGGTCGACGTGTTCTTCCTGGGTGAGCGGAACTTTTTTGATAGCGTCGACTTTCTCACTGCTCAATTCATGTTGCCACTCGGCGGCATGCTTATTTCTCTATTTGCCGGTTGGTTTTTGGATCGTCAGATACCGAGGGATCAGATGTCCGAAACACATCCGCTCTTGTTCAACGCCTGGGTGTTTGCGGCAAGATTTATTGCGCCGGTTGCGGTCTTTATCGTTTTTGTAATGGCGCTATTCTAGCAGTCTCTCTGACTTTCTGGTAAAGGGGCGGGCCTGGTACATGCCCCTTTATGAAGATGTCTGTTCGCTAACCGCGCTGCTAAGTTCTTGTTCTTCTCTTTCATGCTCTGAAGTGGGTTTGTAGTCACCTTCAAAGTGCGTCAATTTGTCCTCAACAAAAAAGAGAGATAACCGTCGCCGCAGGCTTGATCTAGCGCTACCGATCTTAATATCGTAGACGTAATCCCAGCGATCTGCATTCAAAGGGTTATTGACAATCGCGTTTCCCATTATGTACTTCACCTGGTTCTTGCTCATACCAGGTTTTAGCTTGTCGACCATCGCCTGGCTGATGACGTTGCCCTGCTGGACGGTAATCCTGTGAACCCCAGGAAAGCGAAGAGTCGAGCAGCCACAGATGACCAGCATGACTAAAATGACTGCAATTCTCATAGGGACTTCTCTTACCACCGGGTTGGTCTGACAAATTACGTTTTACAGTTTGCTTCCAATTGGAGGCAGCGGTCATAATAACCATCTGCATTCCCGCTTGCTACGATAATTCACATGGTTTCGGAAACGCAACAACTGAAAAGTGTAGGGCTGAAGATCACCTTGCCGCGACTTAAGATCCTCCAGATTCTGGAAAGTTCCCCGGTTCATCACCTGAGTGCTGAGGACGTATATAAGCAATTGCTCATCGCCAACGAGGAGATCGGCCTGGCAACGGTGTATCGTGTTCTGACCCAATTCGAGTCAGCGGCGCTTGTGATTCGGCATCACTTTGAAGGCGGCTATTCAGTATTCGAACTGGCCGGCACGGGGCATCATGATCATATCGTCTGCCTCAAGTGCGGCAGGGTGGAAGAATTCAGCGACCGGGAAATCGAAAGACGACAACAAAATATTGCCACCAGGCTGGGCTTTGAATTGACCGATCACAAGTTGAACCTGTTCGGTCTCTGTGCCGATTGCAAAGAATAGGAAGCTGATACGGCAGGTCAATTCTGCGCAGACTCGAACATCTCTCTGGCGTGCGCAATCGACTGGTCGGTAATCTCCAATCCACCCAGCATCCTGGCGATTTCAGATACCTTTGCGGCGCCGTCCAATAGCACGACACGTGTCTGTGTAGCCTTGCCTTCAATTGCCTTGGATACATGCAGGTGCTGGTGGCCTTGGGCTGCAACCTGGGGAAGATGGGTTACGCACAGGATCTGTCCCTTGGCGGCAAGCTTGCGCAACAGAACACCCACCACTTCGGCAACGCCACCGCCAATGCCCACGTCCACCTCATCAAATACCAGCGTAGGGATTTCTGAAGTATTGGCAACGATGACCTGAATGGCCAGGCTGATTCGGGATAACTCGCCTCCTGAAGCCATCTTGTTGAGGGGTCGCGTCGCTTGATCAGGGTTGGTGCGAATAAGAAACTCGGTATTGCTAAGTCCATGCGCAGAGGGGTGGGATGCGTCGATGGGAGTCAGCCTGATTTCGAATTGACCTGCCGGCATGCCTAACGATTTCAATTGGGCGGTAACCTGTTTGTCAAGAAGCCGGGCCGCCTTTGTTCGCGCTCGATCCAGTTTTTCTGCCTCGGTAAAGTATTCAGATCGCAGTTGATCCACTTTTGCCGCCAGTGCTTCCATGGTTGTGTCGACGTTGCCCAGTTCATCCAGTTCGGCGCTTATCTTGCTTGCCAGGACCGGCAATTCAGCAGGGGTGGTACGGTGCTTACGACTTATTTCGTAAATCTTCCCCAGCCTCTCTTCCACCTCCTGCAGTCGTGCCGGATTGATCTCGAAGTTGTCAACGTAACGGCTCAGATCGTTGCCGGCCTCCTCCAGCTGAATGTGGCTGGTGGCGAGTAACTCGACGACGTTCTGCAGACGATCATCCTCAAGATCCTTCAACAGATTCAGCGCGCGACTCAGTTGTGCGGTGACCGGATCTTCACTCGCGGACAGGATTGCCAGTGCCTCCTGGCAACTGGCCAGGCTGGCCTCGGCACTGGTAAGGCGCTTGAATTCCGTCTCAAGTTCACTGTGTTCACCGTCACCGATCGCCAGCTCCTCAAGTTCCGCCGCCTGGTAGGTGAGCAACTGCAGTCGGGCGGATTGCTCCGCGGTGGAACTCGACAGATCGTCCAACTTCTGCTGGTTGGTTTGCCACTCCGAGAATAGACCGGCAACGCTCTGGGCCAGCTCGCTATTGGAACCGAACTCATCCAGGATTCGCCTTTGGGTCTCGCCTTTGAGCAGTGACTGATGCTCATGCTGGGAGTGGATATCGATGAGCATGTCACCCAGCACTCTTAGATCATGAACGGTACTGGGATGTCCATTGATGTAACCCCGGGAGCGACCGTCCTTGCTGATGACTCGTCTTAGAATACAGTTGTCTGATTCATCATCGAGAAGATCCCTGGCGGCCAACCAGTCCTGCACATCCGCGTTGGCGCAGATCTCGAATGTCGCATTGATCTCTGCCCGCTCCCTTCGGTTCCCCAGAGTGCCGCTGTCAGACCGGTCACCCAGTGCCATACCGAGTGCATCCAGCATGATGGATTTGCCGGTTCCGGTTTCTCCGGTGATCACCGTCATCCCACCACTGAATTCAAGATCCAGTTGATCGACGATGGTGAAATTGGAGACCGACAAGTGGATCAACATCCGCATGGCATCCGACAGTTCAGGTAGAGCTATTAAACTAACTCATGGATCGGACATCAATGGAGAATCGCCCCAAAAGAATTGGGACATCGTGCACACTCGCATCGATCGGACGTCAATGGCGAAATACCCCCAAGAGAATTAGGAAATCGTACACACTCGCATCGATCGGATATCGATGGCGAAATGCCCCCAAGAGAATCAGGAAATCGTACACACTCGCATCGATCGGATATCGATGGCGAAATGCCCAGGAGAATCAGGAAATCGTACACACTCGCATCGATCGGATATCAATGGCGATATGGCCCCAAAGAATTAGGAAATCGGTCACAGTCGCATGGGGCGGGCCTCAGTGGTGAAATCACCCCAAAGCGGATGAGCCAGCTCCTGCACACTTCATCTGATTCCGTGTAGATTTAGCTTGATTCCCTGCTGCTAATTTGCAACTGTTTCACTATGAAAAAACGATCCGTGGACAGCCGAGCGCAACAACTGTTAAAGGCTCTGGTTGAAAGCTATATCAAGAACGGTCAGCCGGTGGGCTCCAGGACCCTGGTGGATCAGGCTGACCTGTCCGTCAGTCCTGCCACGGCAAGAAATATCATGGCGGATCTGGAAGAGAAGGGACTGATCATGTCCCCGCACACATCCGCCGGCCGCGTTCCGACTCCGCTTGGCTATCGCTTTTTCGTCGACAGTCTGGTGAAGGTAAAGCCGCTCGATTCAATCGATCTTGAACACCTGAGCAGGGGATTCAATCCCGATATGTCATCGCAGCAACTGGTCGAATCTGCCTCGGGCCTCCTCTCCGATGTAACCCAGATGGCAGGTGTCGTCACACTGCCCAAGCGGGAGCATGCCACCTTGAGGTACGTGGAATTCCTGCGCCTTTCCGCCAACAGGGTGTTGACCATTCTGGTATTGGATGAGCACGAAGTTCACAACCGCATCATCTACACCAGTCGGGAGTATGCAGAGAGCCAGTTAAAGGAAGCTGCCAATTTCATCAATCAGTCTTTTGCAGGTCAATCTCTGAACAGCATTCGTAAAGAACTGATATCCAGCATGCAGTCGGACAGAGAAAACATGAACTCGTTGATGCAGACCACCCTGGAAGTTGCCAGCCAGGCGTTCAATCAGGAGAGTGCCAGCGACTATGTGGTCGCAGGTCAGGAGAAGCTGATCGAGACCGCGCGGACCCAGGCGCTTGAGAATATCAGGAGTCTGTTCCAGGCGTTTTCCCTGAAGGGCGACATTCTGCACTTGCTGGACCGGTGTATGGAGAGCCAGGGCGTGCAGTTGTTTATCGGCGAAGAGTCCGGTTACAAGGTGCTGGACGAGTGCAGTGTGGTGACCGCACCCTATCACGTGGAAGGTGATAGGGTGGGTGTCCTTGGCATCATCGGGCCCACCCGGATGGCATACGAAAAGGTGATTCCGATAGTCGATGCCACTGCCAAGATACTCAGTGAAGCGCTGGATGCGTCCATTCGTTGATTCATGAGCCTGGACCGCTGATCCAAAGCCGCCTCAATACTTGAATCGACCTTCGAAGCCCCCATATTGATCCCTAATCCTTAACCGGTTGCGCATTGCTGTGTGACCAAATTGTGCGGTGTAGTAGGAGTCGAGTACGCATGACACGAACCAAGACCCCAGATATTGACGACGATCCTGTGATCAGCAAGGAAGAGCCTGCGAGAGAGGAAGAGAAAACCACGGCCGAAGCCGCGGCAAACGCGGCTGATCAGTCGACTAAAGCCACCAAAAAAGGCAAGAAAAAGGTAACCAAGAAAAAGTCCGCCAAAGCCACGGTGGTGGAATTGCAGGATCAGTTGGTGAAGGCGAATGAGCAGGTGGGGCTATTCCAGGAGCAGGCTTTAAGGGCTGAAGCAGAGATGCAGAACGTACGCAAACGGGTGGCTCGCGATGTGGAGAATGCCCACAAATATGGCACGGAACGACTACTGCAGAACCTGCTGCCCACGGTAGATAGCCTGGAGAAGTCCGTTGAGGCGGCGGCTCAGGTCAACGAAGCGAACACGGGATTGGTGGAAGGGATCGAGATCTGTCTGAAGATGCTGCTCGACGTGCTGGTAAAGGAAAACGTTGAACAGCTTGACCCGGAGGGAGAGCCTTTTGATCCACAATTCCATGAAGCGATATCCGTTATTGAGAAAGCGGAGATGGAGCCCAATTCCGTTGCGCTTGTGGTTCAGAAAGGATACCGGCTGAACGGACGATTGGTGCGACCGGCCATGGTGATTGTGTCCAAGGCCGTGGCGGATACCGCACCGGAACGTGCCGCAGTGGATGCTGCCGCAGTGGATGCTGCCGCAGTGGACGCTGCCGCAGTGGACGCTGCCGCCCCAGATGGGGATACCCCAAGCGGGGCCGCTGCAACCGCGGCCGCCGCAAGCGCGGCCGCCCAGGAAAGGGACGGCCAGGAAAAGGGCGGCCAGGAAAAGGACGGTCCGGCCGGGAGCGGCCAGGATAGCGAAGGTCCGGCCGGGAGCGGTCCGGAAGGCGACACGAGAATTGATGAAAAGGCTTGAAACACTTGAAATTCACATTCTGGAGCCAATATTACCCCTAACCCGGAAGCAGTTGGCGAGAAGGAATACAAATTGGAGACTGGAGCATGGGCAAGATAATCGGTATTGATTTAGGTACCACCAACTCTTGTGTAGCGATCATGGAGGGCGATACCCCCAAGATCATTGAGAACTCGGAAGGCGATCGTACTACGCCTTCTATCGTCGGCTATGCGGATGACGATGAGATACTGGTGGGGCAATCGGCCAAGCGGCAGGCGGTCACGAATCCTGAGAACACCCTGTTCGCTGTTAAACGGCTGATTGGCCGTCGCTTTGACGATGCGGTCGTACAGAAAGACATCAAGATGGTGCCTTACAAAATTGTCCGGGCGGACAACAAAGATGCCTGGGTCGATGTCAAAGGTGAGAAACAGGCTCCTCCTCAGGTCTCGGCACAGGTATTGGCCAAGATGAAGAAAACCGCTGAGGACTATCTCGGCGAAAAGGTGACCGAAGCGGTCATCACCGTGCCCGCCTACTTCAACGACTCGCAGCGTCAGGCCACCAAAGATGCTGGTCGCATAGCAAGTCTGGATGTAAAGAGAATCATCAATGAACCCACCGCCGCTGCGCTGGCCTACGGCATGGATAAGGACCGGGGTGATTCCACTATTGCGGTCTACGATCTGGGTGGTGGCACCTTCGATATCTCCATCATCGAGATTGCCGACGTCGATGGCGAAAAACAGTTTGAAGTTCTATCCACCAATGGCGATACCTTCCTCGGTGGTGAAGATTTTGATCTGCGTCTGATCGAATATCTGGCCGAGGAATTCAAGAAGGATACGGGCATGGATCTGCACAACGATCCTCTCGCCCTGCAACGATTGAAGGAAGCGGCGGAGAAAGCCAAGATCGAACTGTCCACCAGCCAACAGACTGAGGTCAATCTACCCTATATCACGGCCGATGCGTCGGGACCCAAGCACATGGTGATCAAGGTTACCCAGGCAAAGTTGGAATCATTGGTGGAAAGCCTGGTGGAATCGACACTAGGGCCATTGCGTACGGCGCTCAAAGATGCCGATCTCGGCGTGACCGATATCAACGAGATCATTCTGGTGGGTGGCCAAACGCGCATGCCTCTGGTGCAGAAAAAGGTGCGGGAATTCTTCGACAAGGACGCCAGGAAAGATGTCAATCCCGATGAAGCGGTTGCCATGGGAGCGTCGATTCAGGCGGCTGTGCTTTCGGGAGACGTCAAGGATGTACTGTTGCTCGACGTTACGCCTCTGTCACTCGGCATCGAGACCATGGGCCAGGTGATGAGCGTGTTGATAGAGAAGAACACGACCATTCCCACCAAGAAATCACAGATCTTTTCAACAGCGGAAGACAACCAACCCGCGGTAACGATTCACGTTATGCAAGGCGAGCGTAAGCAAGCCCAGCAGAATAAGTCATTGGGTCGCTTTGATCTGGCCAACATTCCGCCGTCACCAAGAGGCGTTCCACAGATAGAGGTGAGTTTCGATCTGGATGCCAACGGCATATTGAATGTGTCAGCAAAGGACAAGGCAACCGGCAAAGAGCAGTCGATCGTCATCAAGGCGTCCAGTGGTCTGTCCGATGAAGAGATCGAAGCCATGGTCAGGGATGCTGAAGCGAACGCCGAGGAGGATCGGAAATTTGAAGAGCTGGTCATGGCGCGCAACCAGGCGGATGGTCTGATTCATGCCACCAAGAAAACGATCGAAGAGGCGGGCGACAAGGTTACCGAGGAAGAGAAAGCCAGTATCGAGGCTGCCATTTCTGAATTGGAAGAGGTGCTGCAGGGTGATAATAAGGATGAGATTGAGGAGCGCACCCGCAAGTTGACGGAAGCGTCTTCGGGCCTTGCGCAACGGATGTACGCCGAGCAGGCCGAGCAGGCCCAGGCGGGAGCGGAACAACCTGAGGCCGGTCCTTCAGAAAATGGTGGCGCTGATTCCGATGCCGTAGATGCCGAGTTTGAAGAGGTCAAGGACGATAAGTAGAAGCACAGTAATCCAAACTAGTGCCGAAGCAGCGCGGGATGGTTCCCGCGTTGTCGTATCTGGAATCTAGATGGCAAAGCGAGACTATTACGAGTTGTTAGGCGTATCCAAGGATGCCTCGAACCAGGAGATCAAAAAGGCCTATCGTCGCCTGGCGATGAAGTATCACCCTGATCGAAATCCGGATGACGCATCTGCCGAAGAGAAGTTCAAGGAAGCCAGTGAAGCGGCCGAAATTCTAACCGACGACGAGAAACGAGCTGCCTACGATCGCTATGGCCACGCAGCTTTTGAGAGCAGTGGCGTTCACAGCGGCTTTGGTGGGTTTGGCAATGCCAGCAACTTCAGCTCCATTTTCGAAGATGTGTTCGGTGATATTTTCAGTGGTGGACGAGGTGGGCGCTCGCAGGCGCAAAGGGGCTCCGACCTAAGATACACCCTGGAAGTGAACCTGGAGCAGGCGGTGAAGGGCTCCAATCCGCAGATCGTAATACCCACCCTGGTGGCCTGTAAGGAGTGTGGTGGTTCCGGCGCAAAGAAGGGCACCAGTCCGGTCGACTGCGTGCAGTGCGCCGGTGCCGGTCAGATTACCGCCCGCCAGGGCTTCTTTTCAATTCAGCAGACCTGCCCGAGATGTCGCGGAACCGGCAAAATGATCGGTGATCCCTGCCGCCCGTGCAGGGGTCAGGGCCGTGTGGAAGAGAAGAGGACGCTGTCAGTCAAGGTTCCCCGGGGCGTCGACACCGGCGACAGTATTCGTTTGACCGGGCAGGGTGAAGCAGGTGGTCCGGGTGCGTCCGCCGGTGATCTATACGTACAGATCTCGGTGCGAGATCATCCGATCTTCAAGCGCGATGGGGAAAATCTGTTCTGTGAGGTCCCCATCAGTTTCAGTGATGCGGCTTTGGGCGGTGAACTCGAGGTGCCCACCCTCGACGGTCGGGTCAGTCTGAAGATTCCGCCGGAGACCCAGACCGGCAAACTCTTCCGCCTGCGTGGCAAAGGGGTCGATGTAACTCAGATTCGAGGTGGCGGAATTGGCGATCTGCTCTGCCGGGTGTTGGTAGAAACACCGGTCAGATTGAGTAAACGTCAGAAAGATCTGTTGCGTGAATTCGAGGGTGAGTCCAGTGACAAGCAATCTCCTCAACGAGCCAACTGGTTCGCGGGGGTAAAGAGGTTTTTCGACGGACTGAATTGATCCATCCCGTTGACGAGGATTTTGCCATGGTAAACATTGCCATTACCGGTGCAGCAGGTCGAATGGGCAAGACCCTGATCACTGCTGTTGCCGAAACCGACGGTGTTGAACTGGGCGCCGCGATTGAAAGACCCGGCATGTCGGTTATCGGCGCGGATGCAGGCGAGGTCGCAGGGATTGGCAAAACCGGTGTATCGATCGTTGCCGATCTGTCCAAGGTCATGGATCGATTCGATCTGCTCATCGACTTCACCGTTGTCGAGGCAACCCTTGCCAACCTGGCACTTTGCCAACAGTCGGGCAAACAGATGGTGATCGGCACCACCGGTTTCGAGGATTCCCAAAAACAGACACTGCAGCACAGCAGCGAGGATATCGCCATCGTCTTTGCTCCCAACATGAGTGTGGGCGTCAACGTGACTTTCAAACTGCTCGAGGTAGCAGCATCGATTTTCGGGGATGACGTGGATGTTGAAGTGATCGAGTTGCATCATCGCCACAAGGTGGATGCACCTTCCGGCACGGCGCTGCGCATGGGAGAGATCGTGGCCAACGTGTTGGGCCGAGACCTGAACGAGGTGGCCCTGTTTGGCCGCGAAGGCATCATGGGCGAAAGGAAACGGGAGACGATCGGTTTTGAGTCCATTCGTGCCGGTGATTCCGTAGGCGAACACACGGTCATGTTTGCCGGTGCGGGAGAGCGGGTGGAGATCAGTCACAAAGCTCAGAGCCGCATGAACTTCGCCAAGGGGGCTCTGCGGGCCGCTCTTTGGCTGGGGGACAAGGAGTCCGGTCTGTTCGATATGCAGGACGTACTGGGGATCGCTGATCTGTAAACCGCGCCGTCGTGTGGCTGAGTTGGTCGGTCTGCCCGACCGGGTCGACCAGACGGGGTCGCCCAGACGGGGTCGCCCAGACCGGGACGAATTAATTCCCTCATTGATCTGGTAACTGGCACTGTGTTCACTTAGAATGTCGCGCCAATATGAGATCAGCGTGGGTTCAAACAAAAGACGAGATGGGAGAAATTCCAGCTCGTTTTTTTTTGATCTACGTGCCGGCTTTAAGGGGGTCGTTAGGTGGCTAGAGCGGCTATCCTTGCGCTGGCAAATGGGGAAGTCTTCAGAGGCATCGCCATTGGTGCGGACGGTTCGAGCAGCGGCGAGGTGGTCTTCAATACTGCCATCACCGGCTATCAGGAAATCCTCACCGATCCCTCTTATGCAAATCAGATCATCACGCTCACCCATCCCCATATAGGGAACACCGGCGTCAACGAAGAGGATGAGGAGTCAGACCGCATCTGGGCATCCGGGCTGGTTATCCGCGATCTACCGCTGCTGGCAAGCAGTTGGCGCAAACAGTCGACCCTCGAGGAGTATCTGAGTTCCAGGCAGATCGTCGGCATTGCCGAGATCGACACCAGAAAACTCACGCGCATCCTCAGAGAGCAGGGCTCACAGAACGGCTGTTTGATGAGTGGTGCAGAACTTGATCAGGCGGAGGAGCAAGAAGCGCTCGCCAAGGCGCGTGCTTTTCCGGGTCTTAAGGGAATGGACCTGGCCAAGGAAGTGTCGGTCGCCGAGAGCTACAACTGGAACGAGGGAGGCTGGAGTCTTGCCGAGGGATTCAATCAGTCTTCTAACGCAAAATACCATGTGGTTGCGTACGACTTCGGGACCAAGAGAAACATTCTAAGATTGCTAGTTGATCGAAACTGCAGCTTGACAGTTGTACCGGCGAGTACTTCGGCTGAAGAGGTGATCGCGCTGCACCCCGATGGTGTCTTTCTGTCCAATGGCCCCGGCGATCCTGATCCTTGTGACTACGCCATTGCGGCGGTGCAAGGCATACTGAAGACCGAGATTCCGGTGTTCGGCATCTGCCTGGGTTTGCAGATACTGAGCCTCGCCAGCGGTGCAAAAACCAAAAAGATGAAGCATGGCCACCATGGCGCCAATCACCCGGTGAAGAATCTGGCTGATGGCACCGTATTGATCACCAGCCAGAATCATGGTTTCTGTGTGGATGATGAATCCCTGCCCGCCACGATGCGGGTAACCCACAGATCCCTCTTCGATGGATCGTTACAGGGAGTGTGCAGAACGGACAAACCTGCGTTCGGTTTTCAAGGCCATCCGGAAGCCAGTCCTGGTCCCCACGACGCAGCGCCTCTGTTCGATCGTTTCATCGAGCTGATGGAAGCCTACATCGCTGACAGGGATAAGAGCTCTGCCTGAACGGTAGTGAGAAACCGCAATGCCAAAACGTACCGATATTGAAAGCATATTGATCATAGGCGCTGGGCCAATCGTTATTGGCCAGGCTTGCGAATTTGACTATTCAGGCGCACAAGCGTGTAAGGCGCTCAAGGAGGAGGGATACCGGATAATCCTGGTGAACTCCAACCCCGCCACCATCATGACCGATCCCGCTCTGGCCGATGCCACCTATATCGAACCGGTCAATTGGCAGACGGTTGCCAGAATCATCGAGGCCGAAAAGCCCCAGGCATTGCTGCCCACCATGGGAGGGCAGACAGGGCTCAATTGCGCCCTCGATTTAGCTCGGGAAGGCGTCTTGGCCCAACATGGCGTTGAGATGATCGGGGCCACCCAGCAGGCCATCGACAAGGCGGAAGACCGGCAGCAGTTCGACCATGCCATGCGCGCCATCGGCCTGCAAACGCCGCGCTCGGCCATGGCACACTCGCTGGAGGAGGCCAGGCAAGTGCAGGCACGACTCGGCTTTCCCTGCGTGATACGGCCATCCTTTACCCTCGGCGGAACCGGCGGCGGCGTGGCCTACAATCAGGAAGATTTTGTCGAGATATGTGAGCGCGGATTCGATCTCTCACCGACCTCTGAAGTGCTGATAGATGAATCACTGCTCGGCTGGAAAGAGTTCGAAATGGAAGTGGTCAGGGACAGGAATGACAATTGCATCATCGTCTGCTCCATCGAAAATGTGGATCCCATGGGCATTCATACCGGTGACTCGATAACCGTTGCACCGGCCCAGACGCTGACGGACAAGGAATATCAACTGATGCGCAACGCATCCATCGCGGTACTGCGCGTCATTGGCGTGGAAACAGGTGGATCCAACGTGCAGTTCGCGCTAAACCCGGTTGACGGGCGCATGGTTGTTATCGAGATGAATCCAAGGGTTTCCCGTTCCTCGGCGTTGGCATCCAAAGCAACCGGATTTCCGATCGCGAAAGTCGCCGCCAAACTTGCCGTTGGCTATACCCTGGACGAACTATCTAACGAGATTACCGGAGGGGTAACACCCGCATCTTTTGAACCGTCCATCGATTACATCGTAACCAAGATTCCCCGCTTCACCTTCGAGAAGTTTCCTCAGGCTGCGAACTATCTAACGACTCAAATGAAGTCGGTCGGCGAAGTAATGGCCATCGGGCGTACCTTCCAGGAGTCGCTTCAAAAGGCATTGCGGGGACTCGAAGTGGGCATCAGCGGGCTGAACCCTATCCTGGACATGGAAAGCAGCGATAAGAAGTCGATCCTGCGCAGAGAATTGCAGACTCCAGGAGCAGATCGCATCCGCTATCTGGCGGATGCATTCCGCTTCGGAATGGATCTGGATGAAGTGGTGGAACTTACCGCGATCGATGCCTGGTTTCTGATTCAGATTCAGGATCTGGTCAGGATTGAAGATGAGATTACGGCTACCACCCTCGGTTCGATGCAGCGCGACAGGTTGTTCCGATTGAAACAGAAGGGCTTTTCCGATACCAGGCTTGCCGAGTTGCTTGGAGAAACAGAGGAAGCTGTGCGCAGCTTACGTTATTCGTTAGACGTCAGGCCGGTGTACCGCCGCGTAGACACTTGTGCTGCAGAATTCCAGTCCTCGACCGCCTATATGTATTCGACCTATGAAGATGAATGTGAGGCGGACCCAACCGACAACGAGAAGATAATGGTTCTGGGAGGCGGCCCCAACCGTATCGGGCAGGGCATCGAGTTCGATTACTGCTGTGTGCATGCGGCTCTGGCCATGCGGGAAGATGGCTATGAGACCATCATGGTGAACTGCAATCCGGAAACGGTATCGACGGATTACGATACTTCCGACCGGCTCTACTTTGAACCGCTCACCCTTGAAGATGTGTTGGCGATCGTTGAGGTGGAAAAACCCAAGGGGGTGATTATTCAGTTTGGCGGACAAACTCCCCTCAAACTGGCGCGCGATCTTGGCAAAGCGGGTGTACCGATAATCGGAACCACGCCGGATGCCATCGACGAAGCAGAGGACAGGGAACGCTTCCAGCAGACAATCGAGCGACTCAAGCTTATCCAACCACCCAACCAGATCGCAAGAAACATTGAAGAAGGTATCAAGGGGGCCGCAAAGATAGGCTACCCATTGGTAGTGAGACCCTCCTACGTCCTCGGCGGCCGAGCCATGGAGATCGTCTATAACGAGGAGGAATTGGCTGGCTATATGGAAGTCGCGGTGGAGGTGTCCGAAAAATCTCCGGTGTTGCTGGACCGTTTTCTGGATCGAGCCATCGAAATCGATGTGGACGCAGTCTGTGACGGCGAACAGGTCGTTATCGGGGCAATCATGCAGCATATCGAGCAGGCGGGCGTTCACTCCGGAGATTCGGCCTGTTCGTTGCCACCCTACAGTCTGTCAGACGAGGAGCAACAGCGGATGCGTGAGGCGGTGCGCAAGCTGGCACTTGAATTGGGCGTGGTCGGATTGATGAACGTGCAGTTGGCGCTACAGAACGGTGAGATCTTTATCCTTGAGGTCAATCCGAGGGCATCTCGAACCGTGCCGTTCGTCTCAAAGTGTATCGGCACGTCGCTCGCCAAGATTGCAGCGCGATGTATGGCGGGGGTAACGCTGCAGCAGCAGGGGTACACTGCAGAGGTGACCCCTCAATATTACAGCGTCAAGGAAGCGGTCTTCCCATTCGGGAAATTCCCGGGGGTAGATCCAATTCTCGGGCCGGAAATGAAGTCCACCGGTGAGGTGATGGGGGTGGGTGCCAGCTTTGCAGAGGCCTATGGAAAAGCGGTGCTGGCAACGGGTGAGGTGATCCCGCTGGCAGGTAAAGCCTTCCTCTCAGTTAGGGATGCGGACAAAGAAGACGCCGTTGCGGTCGCCAGCGATCTGTCGGAGCAGGGCTTCTCCCTGGTCGCAACCAGAGGCACGGCGCGAGTATTAAAGCAGGCTGGCATGCAGGCTGAAGTCATCAACAAGGTACTGGAAGGCAGACCCCACATCGTCGATATGTTGAAAAATGAGGAAGTTGACTTTATTGTTAACACTACAGAGGGTAAACAGGCGATCGCAGATTCGTCTACCATTCGTAGGACGGCATTGCAGCACAAGGTGTTTTACACCACGACCATGGCAGGGGCTCGCGCCACTTGCCTTGCGATGCGCTTCAACGGCACAGAAAATGTTCGCCGTCTGCAGGATCTGCATAAGGGTCATTTGGTGAGGGATGTCTGATGGACAAGATTCCCATGACGGTTTTTGGCGCCGAGGCGCTTCGTGAAGAGCTCACTCTCCTAAAGGGGAAGGAGCGTCCGCGCATTATCAAAGAGATCGCGGAAGCCCGTGATCAGGGGGATCTGAAAGAAAACGCCGAGTATCATGCGGCCAGGGAGGAGCAGAGTTTCATCGAGGGGCGAATCGGTGACATCGAGTCCAAGCTGTCCTCTGCACAAGTCATCGACATCACCAAAATACCGCCCTCCGGTACGGTGATATTCGGCACCACGATCGGCTTGATCAATCTGGACAGTGACGAACAGGTCTGCTATCAAATCGTGGGAGATGACGAGGCAGACCTCAAAGAAGGTAAGATCTCCATCCACTCACCGGTAGCGAGAGCCCTGATCGGCAAAGAGCTGGGTGACATGGCCGTGGTAAAGGCACCCAACGGTGAAATCGAGTACGAGATCCAGTCGATTGAACATCTGGTCCCTGGCAGTTAATTGCGGGACAGTACACTAGAGACTGGTATCTGATCTAAGGATGTTGGAGAGTTTGGGGTCTGGTTTCTCGGCCGGCATGTAGAGCAGGGCGGTATTGCCGATCGTCTGGATTACCGACACACTCAAGCTGCCAATCAGTTGCTGCAGAGTCGACTTGTTGCTGTCGCGGTCCCCCATCTTGAGTTTGATCTTGATGAGTTCATGGTCGTGCAGGGCCCGGTCAACTTCACTGAGCACGCTGTCGGTCAGTCCTTTCGAGCCGATGGTTACGGCAGGTCGCAAATGGTGGCCGATGGCGCGAAACCTTTTCTTCTGTTGGTTTGAAATCGTCGTCATGCTTGTCGTTTGGTCCGGAAAAGGCGGCGATTGTACAGAGCGTGCATTGTTCAGGCAAGCGGAAACAAAGATCGATCTTGTAAAACCCGACACTGGCCCCATTTTAGGTGGAGAACGGATTGAAAAAGGCCAGTAATCAGCCCTGTAAGAGGGGTGTAAATCCCAAGATTCGTGGTCTAAACCGGTAGGTGAGCGGGTTCTGAGGTAGCGATATATACGTGGTTATTCAGCACTTGGTGAAGGATAATGAGCAATATAGGGACCTGGACCCTGGATTAGCGACGTACCAGGTGCGTTACGCGAGGATGATTCATTGAATGACATGGGGAAAAATTTACTGCTCTGGCTGATTATTGCAGCCGTGTTATTGACTGTTTTTAATAATTTCAGCGTAAGTCCGAGCCCGGAAGAGCTGGAATACTCCCATTTTGTGCAACTGATCAGCAAGAATCAGATTAGAAATGTCACCATTGACGGTCTCGTCATCCGTGGCGAAAGGTACAACGGTGAACCGTTCGAGACCATACAGCCTCAGGTAGGAGACAAGGCCCTCATCGACGACATGTTGGAGCACGGAGTCTCATTCAAAGGCAGTCGCCCGGAACAACAGAGCATCTGGACCCAACTGCTGGTAGCCAGTTTCCCCATCCTGGTCATTATCGCGGTTTTCATGTTCTTTATGCGCCAGATGCAAGGTGGCGTCGGTGGGCGCGGTGGACCCCTGACGTTCGGCAAGAGTAAGGCAAAACTGTTGGGAGAAGATCAGATAAACACCACCTTCACCGACGTCGCAGGTGTGGACGAAGCGAAGGAGGATGTACATGAGCTGGTTGAGTTTCTGCAGGACCCAACCCGCTTCCACAAACTGGGCGGTCGCATACCGCGCGGTGTTTTGATGGTGGGCGCACCGGGAACCGGTAAGACGCTGCTGGCGAGAGCAATCGCCGGGGAAGCCAAGGTGCCGTTTTTCTCGATATCAGGATCCGACTTTGTCGAGATGTTTGTCGGCGTCGGTGCTTCAAGAGTCAGGGACATGTTCGACCAGGCCAAGAAACAGGCTCCCTGCATCATATTCATCGATGAGATCGACGCCGTCGGCAGACACAGAGGCGCAGGACTCGGTGGCGGCCACGACGAGAGAGAGCAGACCCTGAATCAGTTACTGGTAGAGATGGATGGTTTTGACGGCAACGATGGCGTCATCGTAATCGCAGCGACCAATCGACCGGACGTCCTGGACCCTGCTCTGCTAAGGCCCGGTCGATTCGATCGTCAGGTGGTGGTCCCTCTGCCCGATATTCGCGGCAGGGAGCAGATACTGAAAGTTCACATGAGAAAGGTGCCACTTTCAGATGACGTGCAGCCTTCCTTTATAGCTCGTGGGACGCCCGGATTCTCCGGCGCTGATTTGGCCAACCTGGTCAATGAGGCGGCTTTGTTTGCCGCACGGCAGGCACGTCGCACAGTTGCCATGGATCAATTTGAACAAGCCAAAGACAAGATCATGATGGGAACTGAAAGAAAGAGCATGGTCATGTCCGAAAAGGAGAAGAAGAATACCGCCTATCACGAGGCAGGGCACTGTATTGTCGGCAGGCTGGTCCCTAATCATGATCCTGTCTACAAGGTAACGATTATACCGAGGGGAAGGGCTTTGGGCGTAACCATGTTCCTGCCCGAAGAGGACCGTTACAGCCTGTCCAAACAGATGATCCACAGCCAGATCTGTGCGCTCTTTGGCGGCCGGGTGGCCGAAGAGATGACGCTGGGTCTGGACGGTATTACAACAGGCGCTTCCAACGACATCCAGCAGGCTACCCAGATGGCACGAAAGATGGTCACCAAGTGGGGGTTGTCGGAAAAGCTGGGTCCGCTCATGTACGACGAAGAGGAAGAGGAGGTATTC
>MDTC01113232.1_pt1 | contig 21651 bp, 28 predicted proteins | sample 811181 | NCBI WGS metagenome assembly MDTC01 (sample SAMN05326644, study PRJNA326480) | marine metagenome | isolation source: seawater | place: Pacific Ocean: North | collected 2011 | reverse complement strand
TGTTACAGGTGAAGGCAATAGTACAACAACTAATCTGCAACAAGGGTTATGTAAAGCATGGTCTAAACATCATGGGAATGGAACTGTAGCTGATTCATTTAATTCTAGTCACACGACAGACCATGGAACTGCTGACAATACTTTTTCTTTTACTAATCCTATGGGAAATGCAAATTATAGTGTTAGTCTCAGTGGTGGTTACGCTGCAAGTGCAGCAGGTTCTTTCTTTAGTGGATTAACTCAAACACTAACGACAAGTTCTATAAGATATGATTTCGGATATAACGATGCTAATGGCTCACATAACTATGAATGGACTGAAGTCTATCATCAAATATTTGGAGATTTAGCATAATGGCTAGTGAATTAAGAGTAAATACATTAAAAGATGCAAGTGGTAATAATAGTGTTGCTACGAGTGTGGTGTTTGGTGGAGTTGCTAAATGTTGGGGTGATTATGACCAAGACACTCCATCTGTAAAGGATAGTTTTAACACCTCAAGTATAACAGACCATACAACAGGTCAATATGACCCTCAATGGTCAAGCAACATGGGTTCTGTAAACTATGTAACAATGTCTCAAAGTCAACCACAGTCATCAGTTGCAAGTTGCGAGTCTTTTGAAGATGAGTCAGCAAAGACAACAGGCGATACAAGAATACAAACAATAGAAAATGGTTCGGCAACAGACCATACAAATAACGGATATGCAGTACACGGAGATTTAGCATGAGTAAAGCAGCAGAATTAGCAAAGATGGGTGAAGTCCTAACCAATAGTCAGATTGGTGGGCGAAGGAATTTACTTTATAATTCAAAGTTTGAAGTGGCACAAAGAGGGACTTCATTTTCTGGTGGAACGTCTGCTTTATATGGATTAGATAGATGGCACATAGCAAATGGTAGTAGTTTTGATTTTAATGTTACAGTTTCACAATCAACAACTGTTCCATCTGGTCAAGGGTTCAAACATAGTTTGAAAGTTGAAGCAGATGTAGCAGACACTCCAACTGGAAGTGAAAATGGAACAATACAACAAAAATTAGAAGCACAAGATGTTCAACAATTAATGTATGGAACAAGTGATGCTAAAACTTTAACTCTTTCTTTTTGGGTAAGGTCAAATAAAACTGGCACTTATTGTGTGCAGTTTATGACTAATCAAGGTAATTCAACAGTTGGAAATAGATATGTTCATGTAAAAGAATATACAATTAATAGTGCTGATACTTGGGAAAAAAAGACTATGGTGCTTACTGGACATACAGCACAAGCATTTGATGGAAATGATAATTCAGATGGATTAAGGGTTACATGGCATTTAGTTACTGGAGCAGATGATAAAACTGCAACAGCAGACACTTGGACACAATCTCCAAGTTTTTTAACTACATCTAATCAAGTCAATTTTATGGATAGTGCAGATAATGAATGGTACTTGTGTGGATGCCAGTTAGAGGTAGGAACAGCCACACCATTTGAGCATAGGTCATTTGGAGAAGAGCTTGGTTTGTGTCAGAGATATTTTGAAACTGGAACTACTTACGATATTGCTGTAGCCAATGGTGAAAGTGACCATCAAGTTTGGTATAGAACAACTAAAAGAGCTAATGCTACATTAGCTCTTGATAATGAAACTGGAGTTACTAATCACTCTACACACTACAGTCGTACTGGAGGTTTCTCATTAAATGGAAGTGCAGGTGCAGGTGGTTACACAAATTATTTCTATACTTGGACTGCTGATTCGGAGTTATAATTATGGATACAATGTCAATTACAAACGCACAACATGATGGCGATAATAATAGGTCAATTAAATGCACAATAGATGGAGTTGTCTGTCATGTGCCATTAGACCCTGCTAACAGACACTACGCAGAAATACTAAAACAAGTTGCAGATGGCACACTAACCATCAAGGATGCCGACTAAGACATGGAAATAGACGCAATGTTATTTTGGAATATTATCCTAACAATGGTCGTTGTACCTGCAGGGTGGGCATTCAACAAGATGTTCCAAGAGGTAAAGCGTCTACAGATATTATTAAACAAGACTCGTGAAGAGTATGCACGTAAAGATGATGTTAAAGATGATATGCACGACCTTATGGATGCAATCAAAAGACTAGAAGATAAACTAGATAAGATATTAATTGGAGCTAAATAGTGGCAATATTTACAGGTTTTAAACCACAGGCAATGCAAAAGATTGCAGGTAGACTTGGATACAAAGGTTCTATGGAAGAGTTTGATAACTTTCTAGAGCAGAATCCTGAGAAGAAGAGACAGATGGTTGTTTACGAAGAAGCTGCAAAACAAATGGCTCGTGGTGGTGTTGTTAAGATGCAAGAGGGTGGTGTACCAACACAGTCTACTCCTTCATTTACTCCTGCAGGACAAGCCTATGTAACCACATTAGGTGAGCAGGAAGGACAAGTACCTGCATACTCAGGAGACCCATCTATTCAAGATGTTTCAGCCACATTAGCACAGACAGGTGCAATACCTGTTGGTGCAGTTACACAACCACAATTAACACCTGTAATGCAGGAACAAATGATTAGTGACGTAGGACAAGTGGGTACTGCACCTGTTGCACCTACTGCACAAGCTACTACAGCACAAGCAGATGCTCCTATCACTGCTACTGCCACACAAATGGAGGCAGCACAGGTAACTCCTGAAGTACAAGACGCTATACAAGCGAATCAAGCAGCACAGACAGACTTAACTGACCCAAGAGCTAAGGTGGTAGCTGCACAACAAACAGCCTCTAGTGTCGCAAATGTGACTGCTGCACAGGGTAATTCAATTCAGTTAGATAATCCTGTACAAAGAGAAATACAGGCAGGTGAACTCATTGACCCTGTAGCAAATGCAGAAAAGGCAAAGGCATTTACAGAACAAGTAGAGGCAGCAACATCTACACCAACTGACCAAGCAACTGTCGCAGGACAACTTGCTAGTTTAACTGCAAACTTCGATGCAACAAATCCACCTGCATGGGCAGCAGGAGCAATTAGAGGTGTTAATGCAGTTATGCAACAAAGAGGTATTGGTGCTTCTAGTATTGCAGGACAGGCACTTGTTCAGGCAGCAATGGAATCTGCATTACCTATTGCACAAGCAGATGCAAGAACTGTTGCTACGTTTGAGGCACAAAACTTATCTAACAGACAACAAAGAGCCATGTTAGCTGCTCAACAAAGAGCACAGTTTATTGGACAAGAGTTTGACCAATCTTTTCAGGCAAGAGTACAAAACTCTGCACGTATAGCTGACATAGCAAATAGAAACTTTACTGCAGAACAGACTATTGGTTTAGAGAATAGTAGAGCAGCCAATACTGTAAACTTAAATAATTTATCAAACAGACAGGCATTAACTATGGCAGAGGCTTCTGCACTTGCACAACTTGATACTGCAAACTTAAATGCAAGACAACAGGCTTCCGTACAAAATGCAAATAACTTCTTACAAATGGATATGGCAAACTTGTCTAATGAACAACAGACTGCCTTGTTTAACGCACAGGCAATCAATCAATCCTTATTAACAGACCAAGCAGCAACAAATGCTGCAAGACAGTTTAATGCTACATCACAAAATCAAGTAGACCAATTCATGTCTAATTTAGCAAATCAGATATCACAATTTAATGCAACACAGGCAAATGCACAGGCACAATTTAATGCAGGAGAACAAAATACTTTAGCTAGATTCAACTCTGAAGTCTCTAATCAAAGAGACCAATTTAATGCACAGAATCAATTAGCTATTGCACAAAATAATGCAGTGTGGAGAAGAGAGATTGCTACTGCTGATACTGCTGCACTTAATCGTGCTAACGAATTAAATGCAAAAGCAGTCTTAGATGTTTCAAATCAACAGTATGATAACTTGTGGCAGTTCTTTGCTGATACTATGGAATGGGCATGGAAGAGTGCTGAGAGTGAGCAAGAAAGAATAAAAGATTTAGCTGTTGCTAACTTAGATAAAGAAGCAAAAGAATATCAATCTCAACTACAGTCTGCCTCTCAAGGTGGTGCAGCAGTAGGAAGTTTAATAGGAACATTAGGTAGTGCTGCTTTACAATTTGGTTTTGGAAAGGTAATATAATGATTTCTAATTTTGCAGGTAAGATATATAATCAATATGACTCTTTATTAAAAGAAATATCTAATACAGAAGATTTAAACTTTAAAGTAAAAAAATTTTCAGGAGGAGGATTATTAACACGTTCTAGTGGTCTTTCTAATGCTAATGATACTAATAGTAATATGAGCATGAGGGAAGAACAGTTAAGAATACCTTTATTGGCTATGAGAGAAATAAGAAAAAGAAGAGAAGAATTAAAAAATGGAACTGAAAGACTTAGAACCTAGATTTGAGAATCCTATTCCGGGGATGGGACTAACTCACGAAGTTGGTGCTAGACCTTGGCAAAGTCCTGCTCAATACACAAAAATGGAGGACATAGTAGACTATTATGTATCTCGCATGGCTGATGACTCATTTCAACAACAATTATTAAATGTTATGGAATCAGGTATACCATTAACGTCTTTAGCAAACACTATTCAACTTGCTAGTGTTATGGAAGGAGTTCATAGCATAGATACAGGTTTATTAGTTATGCCTGTGCTGATTGAACTTATGATGTTAATAGCTGAACAAAATGATATTAAATATACAAGTGGCATGGAAAGAAATAAAAAAGAAGAAAGAAAAGACTCTGTTATTCAGAATGCTTTGGCAAAGTTTGCTGAAGAAGAAGCAAAAGAAAGTGAAACATTAACTATGCCTGAAGAAGAGATGGTTGAAGAAGAAGCTGAAGAGCCTAAAGGTCTTATGTCTAGGAGAGATACATGAGTATATTTGGTGCATTAGGAAAGATATTTGGTTATAGTGGAGACAAGGCAGAGGCATTTGGCTCTGGATTAGCACAAGCAGGTGCTGAAACATTTACTACAGGTTTAAATAAAGCGATAGATAAGTTTGATAAGAGAGTAGAAGAGACTGATAAATTATTACTTGCTGATGAACTACAAGAGGCAAAGCTCACAAGAAAAGAATTAGATGAAGCAGTTAAAGGAATAAAAAAATACACTACTTTAGGTTTCAGTCCTGCTGTTGCAGCAGCAATACATTCATCTCCTGCTGAAACACAAAAGGTTATGATTGATGGTGCTAATGCAACCGAAGATAAATCTAAATTAGATTCATTGTGGAAAACATCTGTTACTATTAATAAACAAATTCCACAGTTAAGTGTTATGGATGCAGCAAAGTTACTAGTAGGCAATCAGGTACAGCCACAATTAGATTATGATAAAATTCCTGATACAGAAAATATGCTTTCTCGTTTAGGATTTAATGCTAATTTAAAAGAAGCTATTGAAGAAAGAATAAAAAGTAGACCTAGTATGAGACCTGACTTAACTGTAGACACTGAAGGGACAATACCAAAAGGAGGTCCTTCTGCATCTGCATTGGCTTTATCAAGAACATATAGAAAATCTACTACAGGTGATAGAGTTTCTAGTTTTGAAAACATAGCAGCAAGTGCATCTAATAAAATAAATATATTACAGGCTAATAAAAAGCCTGAGGATTTGACAGCAGATGAAATAAAACAAATCGCACGTTTACAAAGTATAAAGAAAAAAGCAATAAGCGATGCTGTAAACTTAAATATTTCAAAAACTGGTTCTCTAGATAAAATAATAAGTAAAAATGCTTTAAATTTAGACACTGACCAAACTGTATTAGATGGAGTTGATTTATTTAGACTTGCTCCTTTTTTTAATAGTCTAGTAGAATTAAAGAAACAAGAAAATGCAGGTGACCCAAACGCTAGAGCTAAATTAGATGCTCAGCTTCTAGAAATAGGAAAATCTAAAGGAAGAGATTATTTAGAAACATACACAAATGAAATAATACAAAAAGCAAATCAATAAGAGATTCAAATGAATGATTTATTAGACAGATACGATGCTATTATAGCAAAGCAAAAGCAAGACCCTGATGAAAAAAAAGAAGACATAGCCGTAGAAACTATAGAGGCTAAAGCTAAACAAACAAAAGATGACCCTACCTTTCTTTCTGAAACTACACGTGCAGTAGTTGGAGGTGTACGTGATGCTGTTCAAGGTGGTTTTGATTTAATAGACCAAGCAGCAGATTTTCTAAACTCCAAAGTCCCCATACCCTATCAAGTTAAATTTGGCAATGAAAATAATAGACTTGAATTAAGTGACTTATTACCCACAATAAGAAAAGTTAACCAAGCTGAATTAATAAAAGGTAATCCCTTCTCTCTCCCAGAAGTAGACAAAAACGAAACTATAGCAGGTAAAATAGGCAGAGATTTAACTCGTTTTATTACAGGCATGGTTATTGCTAGAAAAGGTATGAGAAGTGGTTATACTAAAGGTATGATTAAAAAACTTGGGGAAAAGGGTTTAGGTGGTAAGGCATCTAGACTTGGAGAAACTTTAGTATCAGGTGTGTTAGGTTCTCAGATAGTATCAAAAGGAGATGAAGGTAGGTTAGCAGACTTGCTAATACAGATACCTGCTCTTAGAGAAAATGAAAAGTTCAATAGTGCATTAGAATATTTACAAACTAATCCTAATGATGATGAGGCACAAAATAGATTAAAAATGGCTATTGAGGATATTGTTATAGCTTTGCCTATAGAGGGTGGACTAGCATTAGCTAGAAATCTTTTTAAAGGTAGCAAAGACCCTGTTGCTCAAGAAATATCTAATCAATCAGAAGACATATTAAATAACGCATTAATAAAAGAATCTGCTAAAGATAATCCATTGAATGTAACAAAACAAATGGATAAAATAATGAATATGTCACCTAAATTTAGCAAAGAAAAGGTGGCAGGATTGCCTGATACAAATATTAATTTTGTTAACAAGGCAGGTGAGCCTTTATTCTCAGGTGCAGATGATGGGGTAGAAGACTTAGTTTTAGAAATAAGCAACAAATTAAAAGAGGCTAGAGCAAGGGGAACAGGTGCTACTAACGAAGAAACAATAAAAAGAGCTAAAGACTTAGGATTAACAGATGAGGTATTAAAGAAATTACCTAAAAATATATCTTCTCCTGAGTTAGCTACTGCCACACGTATATTATTTGTAACATCTGCTAATAATGTAAAGAGAATAGCTGACGAGGTTGTAAAAGACTCATCTCCACAATTAAGAGGAACTTTAGAAATAGCTTTGATTAGACACAGAGCTATACAAGAAAAATTAGCAGGTATGGCAGCCAACGCAGGTAGAACACTACAAGCATTTAATATAAATATAGGGGATGATGTCTTATTAAAAAGCAAACACTTAGATGATTTAGCAGAGGCTTTTGGTAATGATACAACTAAAATAGCTAGAGCCATATCTCAAGGTGGTGACTCAAGTCTTAAATCTGTATTAGATTCAAGATTTACATCTAGCTTTACAGACAGATTAAATCAACTTGTTTATTTTAATTATTTATCAAACCCATCCACATACTTTATCAATGCTATAGGCAACTTGGGCACAAATGTATACGAAACTTTAGTAGCTCTTCCTGTTGCTGCAACTGTTAGTGCAGTTAGAGTAGGAACAGGTAAATTAAAAGATGCCACACGAAGAGCATTTGGTTTAGATGTTAAAAAGAAAGACTACAAGGATGCTGTTTATTTTAGAGAAATAATAGGTAGAATGACAGGAACAGCACAATCTACCATACCTGCTGTTAAAAACTTTTTTAAGTCGGCATATAATTTTGATTTACCTCCTGAATTAAAAAGAATGACATCTTCTGAGTATGAAGAGTTTGTTCAAACTGGTATAGGCAGAGCAGGAGATTCAGGTATAATGGCAAAAACTGCAGGAGCAGTGTTAAGAATACCTGCTACTGTATTATTAGGAACAGACGCTTTTTTTAAAACATTAGCAAAAGGTGCTTTTATGCATCAGATGGCTTACAGAGAAGCTGCTAAAAAAGGCTACGGATTAAACCCATCTCAAGTCATAGATGGCAAGACACAAACACAATTCATAAAAGACTATCTATCTAAACCTAGACCTGTATTAGAAAAGGCTGCTTTAGATGATGCAGCAAGAGTAACTTTTACTAAAGATGGTAAAATAGCTAGAGCAGTATCAAAAGTTAAAAGAGTAAAAGTTCCTATAGGTGACAACTTTGAAATACCTATAGGTAGTGTAGTTAATATGTATTTACCTTTTATAAGAACTCCTTTAAATCTATTAGAATATAGTATGGAAAATTCTTTATTTGCAAAGATGACCCCCGGTTATGGAAGAGCCATGAAAAAAGGTGGTGCAGCAAAAGATGATGCAGTAGGAAGAATGATTGCAGGTACTTCTATAATGACAAGTGCTGTATTAATAGCAGAGGGTGGTACAGAAATAGAGTCATTAGATGATGTTGGGGTTACAGGGACTTTTGGTGCTGATTACAATTTAAAAAATACACTAAAACAAGCTACAGGTTGGCAAGAGAGGTCTATAAGAATAGGTGACGAATATTATAGTTACAGTAGATATGACCCTGTTTCTACAATAATAGGATTTGCTGTTGATATTAGAGATATAAATAGAAGATTGCAAATGATGGGTGGAGCACAGCCTGAAACACCTACAGAAAAATATCTTTTAAGTGCTCTTAAAATGGTGGGTGGTTCTATGTGGTCTAATATAGCTGATAAAGCTATGTTAAAAGGATTGGCAGATATGGGTGAAACCATAATGACAATACAACAAGATATAGAAGCAGGAGCAGATGTTAATAGAGCTAATAATGCATTCAGAGCATTATCTAATCAGGTTGCTAGAGCATTAATTCCTAATGTTTCTAGAGGATATGGTAGGGCAAGAGACCCTTATGTTAGAGACACTTACACATTTCTTGATACTATAAAAGATGGAATACCTTTCTTCAAAAATGATTTAGAATTAAGAGTAGATATGTTTGGTAATCCTATATATCTAGAAGAGTATGGTCCTGCAGGTGAAAAATTATCTGAGGATATAAGGGAAATGATTGTTAATATAACTAAAAAATCAACTAGAAAAAAAGAAACTGAAGGTACAAAAATGTTAGTGCAATTAGGATATAGACACAAAAGACCTAGTAGAAAATTAACATTCTCAGGTCAAAGTGTTGAGCTTGATAGCAAACAATATGGTTTACTAGAGATGGCTTCAGGAAAGCAATTTAAACAATTAATAGAAGAACTTGCTAATAATCCTGCATACATAAAGGCAAAGCCTTTTGAAAAACAAATATATTTAAGACAAGTTAGAAATGCTGCAAATAAATTTGGAAGAGAGATTGTAAAAATACAGCACGGAGATGAATTAATAGACAAAGGACTATTAGAGTATTACAGAAAGAGAAGAGATACTAATTGGTATGAAGAGTTACCTAAATTTTTACAAGAGGGTTATTTAGAAAGGTAAGTTATACAAACAAGTGTCTCATAATTCCCATAGCTAAGGCTGCACAGGCTACCCCATTTACCATGAGTAAAGCTCTGTCATGCCATAGAAATGCCATACCTGCCAATAATCCTGTACCTATACAAGACGATATAAGGTCATACAGAGGCAAAACCCCTGCTGCCCTACATATTATACCTGACATAATTAATAATGAACCTGCCCACTTTAAATACCACGAGGCATCAAAGACAGGTGTTACTTTGTTAACGAGTGTCTCCTGACCCTTGTAACTTTCCTCTTTCTTTTCTGTCATATAACTTATCTAAATTACCTTCCATTATCTTTCCAAGACTAACATTTATCTCAGAGGCTAACATAGCACAATACCACAGTACATCGCCTATCTCAGAGGCTACATCTGACTGTGTTCCATCACGAATAAGTTTCTTTACTTTTCCTGACACCTCTCCTGCTTCACTACCAAGTCCCAAAGCAAGATATGGCAATGCATCCTTTTTAGGATAGATGGCAGTTGCCTTTGCCTTCTCTTGATACTCATCTGCAGTAATCATACTTTTATTCTTTGACTGCATGAACTTCCTTGCTTCCTCTTCTAGATTCACCACGTTTTAATTTCTCCAACTGTTTGAAGTATGCAAAGTCGTATCCTCTTTGCCACTCTCTATGTTGCATGGTATTTTCATTATAAGGACTAACTGTAGCTATAATCTTATGCCCATCAACATTTCTTATGTATTGCTTTCCCCTGAATGCATTCACACCTCTTTCAAACTGAATACGAAGAGGTGCATCATATTTACTTAGATGTGGATTTCTTTTCTTCTTTTTCATCTATCTGCTTTCTTTCAAAATATTTTAAAATCATTGATAATTTGGCATCATACTTATCAATCTGTTCCATCTCTTTGTCAATGGATTCTACAATATCAGAATGCTCTCCAATGCCAACAGATGTTCTTAAATATATTTCTACATTAGCTATATGTTTATTAATGTTGCCTACATAGTAAGACTTCAAGGCTGATAATAACATTTCTCTCATACTACTCTCCTTTAAATGTTTTAATTACGTCTGATGAAAATAGTTTCTGTATGTTTAAGAGATACATCTTAGATGCATTATGGTCTCCCCCTGATACAGATTTCTTATAATCTAAATTGTCAATAAGTTTCTTTAGGTTTTTTACATTAAATACTAAAGTGCAAAACACATCATCACCTACACAAAGATTGTGAAACCAATAGTCTGCCTCAGTAGCATTGATACCACTAGGTTTGCCATAAGATTCATACTCAATAGCAATATTACCTGTTCTCTGCCACATATCTCTTTCACTTTTGACTTCTATCTTCTTGTCCTGTAGCATATCTGCCACATACTTTTCTCTGACTTGACCATATTGCAGGTCAATGTCAAATTTCTTTCTGTCTTCTACTGATGGTTCTAGCATACTTACTCCTTAACTAGCTTCTATATCTACTATTTCACAGACACCTGCAGTACAAGCAAGTTCCTTGCTACCACTTGTTGTGTCTTCCTTTTCAAAGTCTTGCAACTTACTCCAATCTATAGCAGGTGGCATGGCTTCCTTTAAGGTTTTATATTCATTCTCATCTATGTCCTGATAAGGTGCTTGTTTGTATGTATGCTCACTAAAAGGCAGAAAGGAAATACCTGATACTTCGTCAAAATTATCATACACCCAAGCACCTACTTGCATCCACTCATGCTCTTTCACAGATACTGTTATTGATGGTTTATGTTCGCACCAATAACGTTGGTATAGTAACCAAAAGTCTAACTGTTCAATCGCAGTCATGTCTGTTCGTGTTACTGCACCTGAAGGTGCTTTCATAGGAAAGCTAAACACAGTTGTGCTATCAGGTTTCATAACATCAGGCTCATTAGGTATCTTAGACTCTTTCATAAACTGTGTCAAGGGGTCTTTGTTATCTCCTCTAACAGTTCTGACATAATATGGATTATGTCTTGCATGAATGCCACTTGCACTATCAACTAACTGTGATACAGTTCCTGATGGTTTAATACAAGTGATTGCAGTTGACTGTGGGATACCTAAATCTTTAGCAATCTTTTTGTTTGTTTCTATGGCAACATTTTTTAAGTCCATAAGAACACCTTCTAAGTTTGCTTCTGTATTTGTAAGCATAGGACAATCTAATATACCTGTAAGAGAAACACCTAATAGTCTTTCTTCTTCTGTATTATCTTTCCATACCTTACGTAAATATTTAAACTGAGTAAGTGTAGACTGAAATGTACCAAGTATAGTAGCCAATCTAACTTTCTCTTTTAGTGTATTCATATCGTCTGTTTCACGTGCTACAACTTCAGTTAAGTTACAGAACTGATAGGGTCTAAGAATAATCTCACTACAAGGATTGCATCCAAAGTAATAGTCAGACTTTCTTCTGCCATTCTCTTCTACTTTTTTAACTGCTGCCTTACGATTAAATATACCTCTTTCACCTGACTTTGATTCATATAAAGATGTCCACTCTCTCATGAATGTACCCATGTCAGGCTTACCTTTATATGCAACAGAGTTATTAGCTAAGGCTCTTTGTCCTTCATTCTCCCACCATTGTCCTGACTTGGCATGACGCATTTGGTCATCACCTAAATTAGACAAAGATATAAGAGCAGAACGTCTAACACCACCTACAACTACAACTTCACCTATCTTACACATTAAGTCATGACACTCAATAGGATAAAGTTTTCTACCTTTTGCACCTTTGAATTTGTCAATACAAAAGTCAAATAATTCTTCTAATGGAGCAGGTCCTGATGCTCTGCCACCAAATGTTTTTAGTCTAGCACCTGCAGGTCTTACTTGTGAAGTATCCCACTTAGGTACTTGACCTACATATAACATAGCAATAAGTTCTCTCAATGCTCTTGCCCAACCTTGCCTACTATCATCAACTTTTATTATAGTTGTGCTATCTTCAAAGTGTTCATTCACAATAGGCAACTTATCTACATTCTCTCTTTCAACAGAGAAACCTACACCTGTGCCACACATAAGTATATACATACATTCATCAAATGAACGTGGACTATCTACAGGTATATAACTACAATTATATCCTGCAACATGGCATCTGTCTAATGCTATACCTGAGGTCATCAATGCTCTCATGCTAGGCATAGTACCTAAGGACATAATGCCATCCGTTAGTTTTTCTTTCAATGCCTTAGTTAGAGTGTAGTTATAGTTTTTAAATAAATGATTAGTCATATAATCAAAATATCTGTCAACAGTTTCACTCCATGTTTCTCTTCTTTGCTCATCTTCCTTCCATCTTGCGTAGCGAGACAGAGCAATAAAATTTTGATAGTCTGTGGGTAGGTAGTTTTTCATTTAAGTCTCCGTTAATACTTTTATTTGTTGTACTGTGACTCCATCAATATCATAGAACAACTCTTTTACATATTCTTCAAAATCTTCAGTAACATCTCCGTCTGATGGAATAGGATAATCTTCTTCATCCACCGATAGAGTTATCATCATCTTTACTTTTATCATCTTCTAGTTCATCTATTAGTTCGTTGAGATACCATTGTGCCTTCTTTAAATCTTCAACACCATTTTTGTACCTGTATCTCCATAGGTACTTCATGATATTACCTTGTAAGTAATATTCATATCCCCCATCTGTCATAGCCTTGATTGCATCAATCGTCTCTATGCCTGATTTATTATAATGTGGTGGATTATTGACCATATCTATTTTTTTCATTTGCTCTCTCACTTCTCTATATCGTTGCCTTATTGCTTCTCTATACATTCCCATAATTAAATATCTTAATGTTTAGTATCTGAGTCAAATGAAAGTACCACAACATTATCGTGTCTGTCAACTATCTTAGCCTTATTTTGCTTTTCATATTCTCTATCTTCTTGTTGTAAAAAGGCTATTGCTTTTTTTCTAATATTCTCATCTCTTTCCATAAGGGGAATACTAGCACACATAACTCTACAAAATTCTAATACACCATAGTAGTCCTCATCATTGAGAGGGTTATCTGAAGATGTTATAACAGATACATCCACCTCTCCTGTCCACTCTGAATCATTTCTTAATGTAGGTTTTACTTGTATAATAAAATCCTCATTATTTAATTTGTCTTTTATCGCCATGTTGTCTCGCATTCAATTACAGGAGCATGATTATTCTTGCCCTTTTCTTTTAACCACTCATCAGGTATAGTCTTATCACTATATTTAAATCCATTTTCTTCACACCATTGTGCATAGGTTGTTTTAGAACCTGTGTATAATTTGTTATTACTATTCCCAAAGACAAATCTAATGTCAAGAGAGGGATGTTGTCTTTTTATAGCTAATGCTCTTGTTCTTTCTTTCGGCTGAAAGAAACCTTTAGCTTCAATGATTATGCCATTACTTAATATGAAGTCAGGCTTATAGGTACGATGAGTAAGATAAGACCATTTTATTCTGATAGTCTCATATTCAAACTTAGCCTTTTTGCTCTTTAAGTCTTCGGCTATGCCATGCTCTAACGTACCCCTAAAGCCATCTTCTAAATGTGCTATTGTTGGCACTAGAGTAGTCTTCTCCACCCTGAGAAAGGACTCCATTCGTACTCAGAACTATTATAGTTGTAGCCAAGTGCCTTCATTTCTTCTTTGACTGCCTCGTCTGCCAACTTCTTTGCTTCCATTGCCTCACGTAAACCTTTAGTTCTCATTTCACGTAAAGTTTTTTTAGCTTCAGCTAGTTCTTTTTCCATATTGTCAATGTCTTTCTGCAACTCTTCTATCTTCTTTGCATCTGCCATTATTTTACACTCCATATTTTTTCTGCTTCTTTCTTCATGTCTTCTGACCATTCCCACTTATCAAAGTTAGGATGTATTAAAGAAGCTAACTCATGTCTATCTTCACTTATAGACAAAAACTTTTGAATGCTAAAAGCAACCTTCTTTAACTGTTTCTTGTATTTAGTTATACTACTAAGTGTAAATACTCTGTGTTGTTTAGGACTTACAAAAAACAAGTCTACCTTCTTATCAGGATATGCCATAGAATATAAAGCCATCTGTCTTTTCTGTGCTTCTGTAGGTTTAGATGGCATTCTATTTGTTGTTTTTAAGTCAACTATCTTGTCTTTAAATAAAAAATCTACATATCCCATAATAGGTATTGGCAAATCCTCAACTTGAACCTCTACCTTTTCCTGATAACTTTCAAGATTATCGTACTTGAAGTTCTCGTCAAGGATAGTGCCAAAACTACGAAGAGCATCCTTCTCTTTTAAGGTTCTTCCATCATTCAAATCAACACCTGATTCGCAACACAATGCAATAAACTTGCTATCAAGTGCCTGAAAGTCAAAGAAACCCTTCTCGTACTTCTCAGCGAGAATATGCTCTTCTGTAATACCTCTTATAGCACCTGCTCCACTAGGAGATTTTACTTTAAAGAGGTATCTCATAGTCCACAAAGGCATATCAGAGATATAAGTATTAATACTGCTAGGAGACAGATAATTAATATTGTGGACTTTGAATGGGTTATTACTTCTCACTACTTAGAGGCTTCCATTTCTACATCAATGAAATCATCTACAGTATCCATATCTTCTTTACTCACATCTTTCTTAGCTTTCATGTCCCACTCATTGTAGATATATGAATTGTAATTATCAATCCAAGCCATGAAATCAATAAAAGTATCTTGGTCTTCCTTAGACACCTCTACGTGATTTTGTAAGTCTAGAGTATATGTAGGTAAGTAAAAAGAATTACCATTAGGTAACTTTCTTTCTTCAGTATTAAGAGTAATAGTATGCTGAACAGGTAATCTTTTGACCTGAGAGAACTTCTTAAATGGCTCTGCCATTGTTTTGAATGCATCTCTATTATCTATTTCCCAAATGAAAGGTGAAGTTTCCTTCTCTACTTTATTGCCTTGCTCATCAACTGCCTTCACAAGGTCAACCATACCAAAGATAACTCTAACTCTCTTAATCTGTTTAATAACATCTTGAGTGTCAGCAGGTAAAGCCTTAAAGTCTTTGATAAAGCCTGATGGCTTACCACAGTTAAACTTTCCCTGATTATCTTTTAAGTCAGTATTTAAATTGTCTGACATTATGGTCTTGTGATATGTTCCTAAAGGCTCTCCTGCCTTTGCTGACATATTCTTAACAAATCTTTTATACATAAATCTCTGCACAAAAGGTCTGATATTTGCAGATGTAGCATAGAGTGTAGAACTCTCAGGTATCTCCAACTTATATGCTCCACCCTTAACTAATACCTTATCAGAACCTATAATAGGACTATGTTGAATCCTAAATCTTGGTAAAGTATTAGATTTTTTATCAGAAGAAGTAGATTCTCCTGCCATGCCCATAGCTTTTGCCATGAGAGCATAGTTATTTGTATCTATTGTTGTTACTTCATTGTTCATATTTATAGTTTACTCCTTTATTTACAAAAGTCTTATTGTTATATCATATAATATCTTTTGTGTCAAGCCAATTATCACCTATTTTTGCTTCTAAAAGCAAGGGGACATTAAAATTTATGTTGAATTGTCCATTAACTAGTTGAGTTATTTGTTGATTTACTGTTTTTATTAAAAATACTACCTTATTTATTTCTTCAGGATGTACATCTATAACAATAGAATCGTGGACAGTATTTACAACACAAGAGTTCAATTCTTTTAATTTATTTTCTATGTCTATAAGAACTAAAGGTACTATATCTGCAGTTGCAAAGGATTGTACAGGATAATTTTTTATTTGTGTAAAGTTTGACACCTTACCAAAGGCATTTCTTTCTACATTTGGGAATGCAAACTGTCTGCCTGATGGTGTGGTAATCATTCCTGTGCTTATAGCCTCTTTAGCCAATCTGGAATGCCATAATGCGATTTCCTTGTACTTCTCTGTGAACATCTTATAATACTGTGCTTCAGCATTCGTTCTCCCAAAGCCTGTTGCTCCATAGAGGGGTGCAAAGGTATGAGCCTTCGCCTCTTGCCTAGTCGTTTTCTGACCTGCATCACTAATAACACGAGCAGTATAACTATGCACATCAAATCCATCTTCAATCTCCTTCATTGCTATTTTATCTTGAGACAAATAGGCTGCCGTTCTAAATTCTAACTGAGCAAAGTCTGCCTCTAATATCTTGCCACCTTCCCATCTTGATACAAATACTTTCTTTACAGGAAATGTTCCACCTCTAGGCATATTCTGCATATTAGGGTCTGCTCCACTAAATCTGCCTGTTGCAGTTCTATGTTGTAGTAATCTAACATGAAGTTTGCCATCAGGTTTAACATAAGTATTAATACCTTCAACGAAGGAAGACAAGTATGTTTCTAGTGCTGATAGTCTCTGCAAGTCTTCTAGAAACTGTACTGCATCTGTTAAATTATTCTTCTTAGCTATGCTCTGTAGTATAACTAAATTACTTTTATTAACAGTAAAGCCATTGGCACTTACCCACTTTGCATTTGGTGGTGTGAATTTTAATCCTGCTATTCTACCTGTAGGTCTAAAGAAGTATCCTATGCCTTCACACTCACTACACTTACTTGGTTTAGCAAAAGGTGTACCATCTTTCTTTGTTTTTCTAATCTTGCCTGAGCCTCTACATGAATTACATTGAACTGCATTTGTCTTATACACAACATCAGAATTATCTTTTACTACTTGTTTATATTCTTTGACTTCCATATAAGGTGTAAATGCATTTGCCCACATGGGTTTGTCCTTAGGCTTCCTGCTATAAATAACCCAAGACATTTGCTCAGGACTGCTGAGATTAATAGGTGTATCACCCATTAGTTGTATAACTTGTTTTCTCAATCTATCTTCTGTCTCAATCTTTTCTTTCTCAAACTCTTGTTTTACTTCTTGTAACTTATCTTTATCTACAGAAAAACCATTCTTATATATCTTGGCTAAACATACTGATACTTTATTTGTTAGTATAACTGTGTTCATCAATCCTGCATACTCTACTGTATTTAGTTTCTTGTATAACTTATCTGACAATTCTTGTGTTGCTTTCAAGTCTGCTGATAAATATTCTTTTAATTCATCTCTTGGTATGCCATCCACTCCAATGCCTTGAGCAAAGTAATGTTTTAGTGTATCTTTCTTTTGTGTATCTAACTCATATCTTTCTGCACAAGCCTCAAGTGATAAAGGCTCTTTGATACCTCTTTGTATTATATACTCAGCTAACATAGTATCAAATACTGCACCATCATATTTAAAGCCACACTCCCAAAGCCACATTAAATCGTAGGCTATGTTATGTCCTATAAGAATAGTTGCTCTGTCCAATACTTCTTGTAGATATATGCCATCAGGCACATCCATATTAAACAAATGCTCCTGACCATTGTCTTCTAAACATCCTACTAATACTAATTTATTTGTAGGCTCAAATGGGTCAAGGTGCAACTTGCCGTCTCTTTTTGTCGTTGTATTTTCTACATCAAGTGTTAGTTTCATAAATACCTCGCAGTTAAATAATCTAACTCACAATGTTGAACACCATGCCATCCTGACAATTTATTCTTAACAACATTTAAATGTCTAGCAGGACTTTCTTCTTCTCCACCATCAGGATTCTTAACAGTATCTTTGGCTATCAAAACCATCAAGTCAGCCTCTGCTGCCTTACCTGTTCTACTGCCTTCCATCATAGCCTGATTAAGATAAACCTTACCTTCAGCCTCAGCAGATAGCTGAGACATATAAAAGATTGCACACTCATGTTGCTTGGCTATCTGTCTTGCATGAATTGCATTTGCCTTAAGTGCCTCATCAGGTCTAGCAAAGCCACCTGACTTAGCAAACTTATCTCCCATGTCTAGTATAACTACATCAGGTTTGTATGACTTACATACACTTTCGACCCAAGCCATGTCTCTGCCTGAGGCATCCTTTATAAAGATATTCTTTCTAACTGCATCATATAAGTCTCTTGCCTTCTCAGGATTTTCTTTTATCTCATGCATTGTCATACCTGTAGCTGATGTTAGATATCTTGCACCAACTCTATGTGCTGATTCCTCATTACATAAGATAATGCACTTAGCACCTTGATGTGCAAAGCCACCTGTACTTGCAACAAGTGATGCATGAAAGGATGTCTTGCCTGTGTTTGGTCTAGCACCTACTTCAATTAAATGTCCTGCACTTACTCCTTCAACTTTTCGTGTCAATGCAGGTATATTAAATGTCCATTTTGCCTCTAGGCTATTCTTTGATATTAGTGTTTCCAAACTCATGTCATCCCATTCTATATTTAAATTAGGTGTAAAATCATCTGCATATAATTCCAAAATATTTCGTATGGGTTCAAGAGAGGATTTAGTACCATTAACATAGTCAAAGCCAATATTAGCAATATCCTCGCCAACAACTTGTTGAAATAGTTTAGATAATACTTCTTGTGCGACATCTTCTCCAAGAGGTTGCTCCTTTTTTATTTGTGTAAACAAACTTAAGTAGGCTTGTTTCTGTGCAGTAGTCATTGATGGATTGCCTGATATAAATAAGGCTTCAATCTCATCAGGTGTTACTGTTCTCTCATATGTAGACATTGCATTGTCAATAGCTTGTTTAATCTTTCTTACATCTTTACTAAACAATCTATCAGGACATTTTGCACCTCTATGTTCATCATAGAACTTTTTGTCCATCAAACTTCTAATTAATGATAATTCCATGTTGGTTCTCCTTTGGGGTTAGGTTGTGTAAATTATTAAAATCTTCCTCGTTTCTATATTTTAAATCATCCTTTATCTTTAATACTCTTACATCTTTAACATGACCTCTTAACTCTTTTGCAAAGGCTAGTGTCTTGGGCATTGCATCAGGGTCTAAGGCAATTATTGCAGTTGAGAATTGCGATAGGTACTTCTTGTGTTCTTCACTTAATGATGTTCCCAACACAGCTACCCCTACAAAAACATCATTACCTACTACAGAGGCACTTATGCAATCCTCTACTACAACTGCCACACTACCACAACCAAAAGAAAAAGGCAAGTTATTTTTTCCATATCTTTTCCACTTAGGTAATCTAAATGTAGTTGAACGACCAATGGCATCAACAATAACACCATTGTATTTGATAGGAAAAACTATTCTCTTTTCTTTTATATCGTAGTAGAGAGGTATTCTCTCAAAATCAATGCCATACTCAAGAGCAAAACTTTTAATCTCAGGTCTGCCATTGTGATAAACGACATACTCAGGCATTGTAAATTCTTCTTCTAGTTGTTTAACTAATTGTAAAGAAGATTTGATATCATCAACAGATAAGTGTATTCTCTTTGAACCTGATAAATTGCATGATGCCTTGTAACAGTTCCATAAGAGAGTTCCCATATTGTTAGTTATACTAAAAGTTTTATAACCATTGCAGGATGGACAGTTCATTCTTCTGTTTTCTCCTACACTTAAGTGTATATCATTTATATATGTATATATACTCATATGTGTATCACTTTCTATGTATCATTTAATTGTTAGTATCGTAATTTTTTCTAGTTGTCAAGGCTCTTTTTGCACTTTCATAAGTATTTTTCATGTAAGGCTTAACTGATTGTGGATTTGCATGACCTGTAACTGACATAATCTGACCCATTGACACACCTGCCTCAACCATTTCCGTAGTACCTGTTCTTCTTAAATCAGCGATTCTAAGCTCATTAGGTAAGCCACAGAGCTTGATAACCCTTCTTGCTACTATAGATAGCCTATGAAGTGAATAAGGCTTGTATGAGCCTCTTAGGGTGCTTGGATAGGGTGCGACATATTCTTGGAAGTCATAGTCGTGTTTCTGTTCCCTCAGCATTTCAAGTAAATCTTCGCTGATTGGCAGGGTAACACTTGCACCTCTCTTAGATTGCTCAAGATTGAGTATTCCCTTATCATAATCTATGTTTTCAAACTTAAGTAACCTCATATCTCCTACTCTTTGACACCATTCATATGCCATTTGTATAATTAAACCTAAACTTCTATATTTAAATTCACTATAACAGTAGTCTAACATCTGTGTTATTTGTTCCCTTGTCCATACAACCTTTCTAGGCTTGGTAACTTTACATTTAAATGTAGAGAAGGGATTGTATTCTGCATATCCCATCTCCATTGCAAAGGAATAAACTTTTCTAGATGTAGCAACCATGTGGTTTGCCATATAGATGCCACGATTTAGCCACACTTCATATGACTGTCTTGCCATAGCACCTGACAGTTTATTAACTTTAGTTGTACAAATAAAATGTCTACCTACTTTTGTCTTTAAAACTGACTCAAGACAATTCGTATAATCTACTTTAGTTTTTACTGCTAACATACTGTAATCACTAGATTTATAGTATTCGTTAACCAACTCTTGCATTGTCATTTTGTTCATTTTTTAACTCTCTTTCAATTTTGTTTTGTTCTACAAATCTGTTTAAAAATCTAGTAACAAAATCATCTATGCCATTACTATAATAATGAACTTTATATTTCATTCTTCTTCTAGACCACCTACCTGTAGTCCAATAGTAAACATATTCTCTACCCTCTTCATTTTCTATATAAACCAAAGATGCAGGTATGTTTACTCGATATTCAATATTTTTTTCTTTAAGATAATTTTTAACAAATTCTAAACTTTCATTTGTATCTTTTCTAAATACTGCCTCTCCTTTTGAATTTGTTCTAACATATTGCCATTTACTCATGCTTACTCCTTTCTAAACTCTACTATAACCCATGCTATAAACATAGGTATGAATGTTATAATATAAACTATCCAAACTAGCAAGGAATAAACATTGTGCTTTTTTGAATAGTCTTCCCAAGATAATAATATCATATCATCTTCTTTTTGTTGTTGTTTTGTTTTAGTCATACAACTGTCTTGTAAGTTTGTAATGTACCTTTCATATCATCAGATTGGCTCATATATTTTTTACCAAATGCAAAAACATATATTTGTTTTTTCTCTTCATCAGTACAAGATGATATTTTTTTATCTTTAATTATTTTAATCATTTCAGTTTCTGATAATTTCTTCATAATCCTACTCCCATAAATCCTAGTATGAATGCCATGCAACACATACC
>MDTC01225154.1_pt1 | contig 21660 bp, 24 predicted proteins | sample 811181 | NCBI WGS metagenome assembly MDTC01 (sample SAMN05326644, study PRJNA326480) | marine metagenome | isolation source: seawater | place: Pacific Ocean: North | collected 2011 | reverse complement strand
TTGCATCGATTGATGATCGATTACATTGTTAATAACTCAATTTCCCATCCACCACACCCGCGCCGGGCGGTTCCCGCCAATCTACCGCCCGGCGCTTTTCTTTTTAACTGTATTAGGTTGTTCTGGATGAAGACTTTTCTTATCTCATCTTTTTTCTCCTTAGGGATTCTAGGTGTCTTCGGGGATAATGAATCAGACCTGTCTTTTAAAATCAAAGAACTCCGTTTGAAATCAAATGCACATGGTAAATTTGTCAGCCAGTTATTAGCAAATGAGATCAATCTTGACCCCATTGAGAAACTCGAATTTTCAACTTCTAAAAATACATCTTCAAAAAATCAGCCCTTGGATTCGATTAATCTACCCGTAATTGATATTCCTGTGGAACCTGAAGAGACTCCCTTGCCTTCGGAAGTCATTATTCAGCAAATTCCCTCAACTGGAGTTGAGGAGAGGGCACTTCCTTTGCAACCCGAGGCTTCAGATTCCCCCACTAATGTAGAATCTTCCTTCAATAAAGAAGGAAAATCAACCTACGAGGAATTGTATTCCCCAAAACATCCTCAGCGCAGAATCGGTTACTATTTTGGACCTTTCATCGGTACTGTATTTCCTGACGATAGTTCAGTCAAACCGACTGGTACTAAAGAAAATTATAACTCGAAGGGCGGCGCTGTTGGTGGATTCCGACTGGGAAATGACTTTGGTTCAGCAAGAATTGAAGCAGAATACGGTTTTTTAACTCATGAAATTGAATCCAGTCTAGGATCTGGAGATACAAACATCCATAACCTCAAAAGTCGATTAATCTTGGAAAAAAGCCTAGGTGGTCGTGCCGACATTCGTGGGGGCATTGGTCTAGGAGTTGCGTTCATCAATAAAGATCTTGCTGGTAAAGAATATGATGGGGTTGGGTTTAGTTATGATTTCTTGCTGGGTTGGTCTTACCGGGTGATGGATAATTGGTCTATCAATTTAGATTACCGGCATTATTTAACTGCTGCACATAAAAATTACGACAGGTTGCAGGGGCATATCATCGAATTTTCGGCTGGATTTGATCTTTAGCCTATAATTTATTGACCAAGAATTTCCCGAAATTCTTTTGGTAATGAAGATTCTGCTTCCCAAGTGACATTGGATTGACCACCCAGTGATAGCTTGACTTTTATTTTTGCTGAATGAAGGAAGAGCCTATTGGTTTTGGAAAGCTTGGTGATCTTTCGGTTTAAGTTAAATTGTCCATATGTACGATCGCCAAGGATTGGAAGTCTACGCTTTGCGCATTGCACTCGGAGTTGGTGCGTCCGTCCAGTTTGGGGCATTAATTTAAGCAGTGCCAAGTTTCCGTATTGATTGTGAGTTTTTTGCTTAATTTTTGCTAAGGTAATGGCATTCATGCCTGACTTTGAAGAGATAACCCTAGTTTTCCCACAAACCAAAGTTTTTTTGAGACAATCTTTCCATGGACTACGAATAGAGACTCCATGATAATTAACAACCGCATAGTAAGTTTTTTCAACAAGCCGTTCTTCAAATGCCTTTTTTAATTGATCGGCGAGTTGGGGACAGGTTGAAGCTAGCAATACACCAGATGTGGCAGAATCAATTCGGTGGACTAAGAATAGTTTGCAATCCTGCCTATTTTCTTTTCCCCAAACATAACACTCTTTTTCATAATCAAAGGGACATTTTAAAAGAGATCTGGACTTATTTTCTTTCGGATTTGGGTGAGTGAGAACGCCCGGTACTTTTTCGATAGCCAGAAGACCATCTGGATGTTGCTTAATTATGCTGCATAATTTATCCAGCGGTAAAGAGCAGGCAGTCATGTATTTAAATTTAAAAATAATTAAAGGTTATGGTTATTTGGTCTGATTGTCCAATTTCCTCAATCATTTTATCATCCCACTCACCAAAAGGGGCTCTAGATGCAATTGCCTGCCTACAGAGCTCTGAAGGGAGGGATACTGGGATTAAAGCGTCCCTTTCCGTGAGATTTTTTATATTACCAGATTTCATCAGAGTGAAAGTGTAGGTTATTTTTTTAGATAAACTATCTTTTTGTATGTAGCGAATGGACGACCTAATCAAGTCGCCCCATTGGTTTTCAATGGCTTTAAGCAACTCTTCCATGTAGATGCCATAAGGACTAAGTCTGGAATTAATCGCAATTCTACCAACTCTCGCCACAGATCTTGTATTTTGTAGAATTGGGCCATTGAGCAAATCATGAGAGAGTTTCGGGCGTGCCCTAGTCGGGGGTTGGTTAATCACTTCCTTTCTTTTGTTAAATTGGGTACTATCTGTCTCGTGGCCTGATAAATCGATTATTTTTTGATTCTGATGATTTTTTCCTTTGGGCAAATGATGCCCGGTTCCCATATCGGGATTTTGCTTCATTAGCGTAATCTTACTTGATGCGGTTGAACTTGTTATTGTAACTGAGCTCAATGGGGGATTCGTGGCACTGAATACTGATTGTTCAGCTTTTTTAGAAGGACGAACAATTTTTAAGTTCTTGGAATCCCCTAAAGATTCAGGAAGTTGGCTAGGCTTAATATCATTCAGCAGAGGACGAGGTTGAGCAGCCTGTTGGTTTCTTGATGCGAGTAAATTGGCATGATCTGCTAAATTTTCGGGAACGAATGGATTCGCTTCTGCGAATCTTTTAATCTCTACCTCATTAGGATTTCTTGAAGCGGAAGTTTGCCATTTTAGGAAAGGAGTAGGGTGAGTCTTTTTTTTATTACCAAGAAAAGTAAAGGGATCTAAAAAATAAAGAGCGAAAACAACCAAGATGGTCAGTAAAGAAGAAAGAAAATTACTCCAAATTGAGGTACCTCTGCAGTTTTCGTAGATCATTGGAGTATGTTATTTCGGGAATATATATCTTAAGATTTCTTCACAAGCTTGTGTTGCCCCATTTTGCCTAATCGTGGAGTCTTTACTATTTGCTTTATCGATCAAGTCGGGAAAGGATTTTAGCCATGCACCACTCATAAAATGTGAAGATGTGATCTCTTCTGAGATTAAATTTTTGAGGCAAAAATTACGGAGAATATCTGACTCTCTAAAGTTTTGTCGGAAAACACCCAAAAAGGGAACATTCATGCCCCAGCATTCTGAAACTGTTCCGTATCCTGCTTTTCCAACAACGCAACTTGCGAAATTAATAATATCCGGAAAGGGTATATCTGAATTCATTGGGAGATATATTACACCATTGCTAATGATGATTTTGGGGTATTCGCCTGGTACGACTAAAAAATATGGTTCAGGAACTTTATCAAAAGCATAATGCATTGAAATGCCTCCTGTTGTTACCACAATATACTTATTTTCCTGCCCTAGCGATAATCTGGAGAAGAGACTCTCTCTATCTTCAGTAGGTTCTCGGTAAACGGGGTTTATTTTGGCAACTCCATCTATTTCTTGGCAAACTGGGGTACATTGTATTCTTCTACTTGCTCGTTTATATATTTCCTTAAATACGGGTATGACTCTTTTAAAATCTTTCCTTTCACTTTTTAAAGGTTCGTATATCCAATCCCATGTAAAATTTTCTACTAAAATAGATGGGACTCCGAGTATTTCCCCTACTTTTATTCCAAGTAGAGATATATCGCATAAAATGAAATGAGGTTGGAAGTTTGCAACTTTCTCAACCAATCCCTTAGGAGGATTGCTCAAGATTGAGATGAGTTTATCCACTTTCTTTAAAGTTAAACTTAAGTCGTGGGTAAAAGGGTCAATTTGAACTAGACCTACATCCGTCACTTGCTCATGTAAATAAAAGACGCAGTTTGAGGGCATATTGATTTGCCAAAACCAAAGAGGGCTTTCTCCAACAATGATGACCTCTAAAGAGGTAAATTTTTTTGAAATTTGCTGAATTATTGCCGATACTCTAGTGGCATGACCAAAACCGTGAGATGACACAAAACAAACAAATCTTAACAGTTTGGGATTTCTTTTAATCAAGAAATATTAGCTCCAAGTAAGCAATTAATTGCTCGGAAGGGAAAAGTTTTCCGTTCTTTTTGTAAATCATCCGCCTGCAAAACTGAGAGTCGTTTTTTTCATCATAACTTAATACAGTGATTTGTTGCTTTAAGCTGACAGAAGACTTTTCGAAATTAAGAGGAAATCCAAAAGGACCAAAAGAACACACCCAGGACTTCACTGACTCATTATATTCTGGGTTTAATAAAAGTGAGGGATTGCGAAGAAGTAAATCAGGTGTCTGAGAAAAATTAATCTGTACCTTGGTAATAGTCGGTAGTTTTAAAAGATATGATCTTGGTGAGGAAAAGGAATACTTTTGATAACTGCTGTAAAATTTCAAAGGATCAAGACCGACCAAGTTGTACCCGTTATAGTTGGTGTGTTTGTTAGGTGTTCTAAATCTTTGTCGATTATACCACTTGTCAAAGTTGTTACTCAGTCGAATTCCCACTTCAAAATGTAAGTGTGACCGGTTCAAAGGAATTCTGAAAGACGCAGTATTTCCCATTTTACCTATTGGCTGAGCAACCACTACTTGGCTTCGATGAGTAAGATTTTGGTGAATTTCTTCTAAGTGAGCATAGAGTGTGTAAAGTACAGGCGTGAATTGCTCATGCTCTAAAACAATGTACTTCCCGTAGGCGCTGTCAGTAGGAGATCGGCATATATAGGCAACGGTTCCGCTCATCGCCGAAAAAATAGTATCCTCGGCAATTCCCTCAGGGGTACGATTAATAGGAAAAAGATCCAATCCCTCATGAAATTTATTTCCGTGATTACGAACACAACCATATGCCCCAGAAGTAAAATCTTTATCTGGCCCTGTCTTTTGCAGGAAATTACTATACCCTAGTCCTTTAGCAAAAGATGGATTGGGAGTAGGCCATGCTAGAAAAAACTGATTAGCGAAGGATAAGGTTGGGGAGATGGCAGTAAGGATTGATACTGCTAGAAGAAAATTCTTCATATGGTTCTGTCTATGCCATCAATTTCGCTGGCGTTGTAACTCGAGTTGAATTTGCCGAACGGAAACTTCAAGTTTCTTATAAAAAGCATAAACTGCTTCTTCCGATTTCCGGTGAGTAAAAATGAATGGTATAAAACCATTGGTAATGGTGGACTCGATAGGGTGGATTCCAATCACTGTTCCGTTGACTACAAGGTTAAGGTTTCTGCCAATATGCTTGGCTGTCTCTTTCTGCAAGGTCATTGCCGCCCTGCGGTCCAGTCCAATCCAGACCCCATAGATCCTGTCTTTTTGATCAGGGCTGAAAATATCCGTGAAACTACCAAGTTGTGTTCCCGCAATATCATATTCGTCAATGATTGGTATTGGAGCACCACCATCAAGAAAGATTCTTGGTCGATGGGAAATCTTATCTGGGTCATATCCGTTTCTAGAGCAAGAAGTTGTAAGGGCAGCAAGGCCAATCAAGAAAAGATACAAAAAAGAATTAATTAAAAATCTATGTCTAATGGATTTTTTCATGCTTACACTTGTGAAACAGAAAGATTGTTTGTTAATAAAAGAATATAAAACATGAATCAAAGCAACCACACTAATCATTATGAAAATTGTCACGAGGCAATTCTTCTTATGGATTTGCAACCTCGATTATTATCTACAATTCCCAATTCTAGCTCGTTATTGACTGCAAATTGTATTTTAGCACAAGCTTCTAGTGTTCTAGGCACCCCAATAATTTTTACTGAGCAAGTGCCTGGTAAATTAGGGAAAACAAATAGTTGCTTAACAGAGAAACTTAATGACTATAAAATTATTACAAAGGATTCTTTCTCTGCATTCGGGTCGTTGGATTTTTGTGAATTAATGAGTTCATTAAAGATTCAAAAATTAGTAGTTTCAGGTATTGAAACCTCTATATGCGTATTTCTCACGGTAATGGATGCCCTGAAGCAGGGATTGGATGTTTCGGTAATTTCAGACTGTGTCGCTAGCAGAAGGAAAGAGGATGGAGATTTAGCATTAAGTCAAATACAACACCTTGGTGTGAAAGTTATTCCTCTTGAAACCTTTCTTTTTGGTAAATTGAAGGCATCCAGTCATTCTTCGTTTCAGGAAATTTCAAGAATGATTAAATCTCGCTCCTAACTTCTCTAAATCAATGCTCTCTGAAACTTATTCAGCCACATTACAGGGCATTTCAGCTATACCAGTTTCGGTAGAAGCTAATAGTGGTGAGCGCGGAGACCCTAAGGTCTTTTTGGTTGGTCTTCCAGATACTGCGGTGAAAGAATCCCTGGATCGAGTGCAATCCAGTTTAACCACAAGTGGATTTAGTCTTACCAGAACCAGAGTCACAATTAATCTGGCACCAGCTGACCTAAAAAAAGAGGGTAGTGCATTTGATTTACCCGTTGCTCTGTGCCTTCTTGCATCTACGAAACAGCTAAATGCTGAACGCATTAGACGGTTTCTAATAGCTGGCGAGTTAGGTTTATCAGGGAAATTAAGATCAATCCGAGGCGGGATTTCCATGGCACTATTAGCTAAAGGGCAGAATTTCAGCGGTATTATTTTGCCTATGGAATCAGCTAAAGAGGCATCCATCGTCAAAGGGATCAACGTATATGGAGTCAATACGTTGGCTGAAACGGTAGACTTTTTAAACGGCGTGAAAGATCTGTTGCCAATACAAAGCAGAGAGCTTTTTGATACTGCAGAAACTATTAGCTTTCCTGACGATTTCAGCGAGGTTAAGGGGCAATTAAAGCTTCGTCGTGCTGTAGAAGTTGCTGTTTCAGGTGGTCACAATTTACTTGTCGTTGGTCCTCCAGGTTCTGGAAAATCCATGATTTCCAAAAGAATACCTTCTATTTTACCTTATCCTTCCCTTGATGAATTTATTGAAATTGTCAGAATTTATTCCGCAAATGGGCAAGGTATTGAAATTAGTAATGGAGATAGACTTCGCCCGTTTCGTTCCCCCCATCACACTATTAGTGATGTTGGATTAATTGGTGGTGGAACAACTCCTGGACCTGGAGAAATTTCTTTGGCGCATAATGGAGTTCTTTTTCTTGATGAGTTACCTGAATTCAAAAGGTCTGTACTGGAGGTATTAAGACAACCAATTGAAGACGGATCTGTTACAATTTCTAGGAGTGCGGGAAAAGTTACCTTACCGAGTCGCTTTATGTTCGTTGCTTCCATGAATCCCTGTCCATGTGGATATTTAGGGGATGCGAAAAACAATTGTAGATGCTCTATCCCGCAAATTAAGAAATATCGTGCTAAAATTAGTGGTCCATTGCTGGATAGAATTGATCTTCATGTAGATGCACCTGCCCTAGAAATTTCCGAACTACAAAATTTACAACCGGGAGAAAGTTCTACTGCCATTCGTAAAAGAGTAGAGAACTGCAGGCGAATTCAAATGGATCGTTATACTAAAATAGGGACAAAAACTAATGCATCAATGCATGATTCATTAATTGAAAAGGTTTGTATTTTGAATTCGGAAAATAAGAAAATTTTATTACAGGCAATGCAGCAATTAGCCCTATCAAGTCGTGCATACACTCGCATCCTGAAGGTATCAAGAACTATTGCGGACATGCAGGGTAGTTTAGAGATTAAAAGAGATCATTTACTAGAGGCTATTCAGTACAGAAACTTAGATAGAAAATTGATCTAAAATAATTTCATCTTTACATATATAATCATAATGTAAATAAAGTCTACATAACCCTTAAATAATATGAACTTAGATCAAATTGAAGACATTAAAGAATTAAAAGCATTAAAGTCAAAAATTGAAAAAAAGATAAAAAGCCAAACTTTAAAACCGGCAAAAGTTAAGCTTTCAACTCTATATCCCTCTATTAAAGACGATCATAAACGCCATGTCAGACCTGATGGACGGAAAGTGTTTCGCTCGGTGGTTGATTACCTAGAATGTTATGTTAAAGGAATACCCCCCGTTTCACGTGCTGAATTCTATAAAAGATTTGGAATCGAGTCCCGTAGAGCTAAAGTCACCCCCGAAGCAGTATCACAAGTGAAGACTTTACTTAATACAGGCAAAACCCTTGCTGAGATAGCCGCTGAAGTTGGATTGTCCGTTGCTTCCTGTCAAAAAATCAAAGCTGGTGCTTATAATTAAAAAAACTTATTAATTTGATTTTTAAAAGCCGTGCATTCGCACGGTTTTTTTTTATTAAAATGGTAAAAAAAATAGATGGAATTTATTTTTTAAACAGAAGTGAGTCTGTTGATTATTTGGTGAAGGCCTATGACTTAAAGTGGTGTATGACCAAATGGCAAAACGGGAGAATAAAAGTATGTTACGAGAATAAACAAAAATACCGAGGATACTTCTTTATTAATGCCTATAAAATAAAAACATCAAAGTTTGTGCAAGTATCGCAATATGAATTAGATACCGGAATGCAAATTATGTGAAATATCGCATCAAAAAGATTCTTCTTCTGGAATATCAAGTCGATGCATTGTGGTCTCTTCACCCTTTGAGTCTGTTGTAATAACTTTCATAATTTTACAATCTTTTCCTTTTGCTTGGAAACGCTTGGGTTCGCCGTCTGGACCAATGATCTGCAGAAGTCCGGGTTTCTTATCAATCTCAACACATTCTAAAAGATCTTTGCCATTATAACCTTCTTCATGAGAGGTAGAATAAAGTCCATCTGGATGAACGAAGCAAACAATCCTACCGTATCTAAGGGATGACCCTCTTTTGTGTTGGATAACATCTCCTTTTTCGAAAGTTTTTTTAGAGAATAATTGTTTCCTAGGGACATAGTGCTTCAACTTAGACCGCTTGGTCTTGAACATTTGCACACCGTCAGTCCCTTTTTCAAGAGGCGTTAAATCATCAGGATTCACTTCCAGTAGTTCGCAGGTTGGGTCACCAGGGTCATCTTGGAGAATCATAAGGACCTCACCGCATCTTTTTTTCGAACCTTTTGAAGCAACGATTTCTTTTACATGATCACCAATCTCTATGGTTTTCTTTTTCTTTTTTTTATTCATGACGGAAGGGTATTATGGATCAATCCCGAATCCAGATTTCAGACTACCAGTAGTAGCCAATCTCTTTTCGCGACAGTCTTTGCAAATACAAAATCTTCCATGACCAAAATCAAGAGGGTCCGGAATCTCATCAATCTTTTCAGACTGCCTGCTTTTTTGTGAATTCGGATTCTTCTCAGCAGTGTAGGTATTGGTTTTCTCTTTTCTGCGATCTAATTCAGCCCTTTTTCTTTTGTTTAATTCAAAACGGTAAGCGAGTAATTGCTTAAAATCTGTTTGATCAATATTTACTTCTCCGCGAAGTTTTGCATTGTTTGGATTAGCAACAACAAGAGTATTTCCCCTCATTCCTAAAACTTGCAACTCAGAACCTGCCGGAGAAAGAGAGTTGGCAATCACTTGACCACTTGAGGTGGTAGCTTCAAGGTTAATTGATACCTTGGATAGAACTGGGCGGGCGGGGAAAACACTCTTCGGCACTCTCGTCCAGTTTTGAACTGCTTTAAGTAATTCCTCTGAAAACTTTGGTTCTTCCCGGATAATGGTCGGAGTTACCTCTTCTTGAGGAACCGGTTGCTGAATGACAACTGGTACAGTTTTTTGCTCCACTCTATTGGGAACTTTAATGGGTTCTGTTTTAATTGAAATCGGTACATTAATTCCGTCTGCGGGAAGTGATTTGTTTTGATCGTTGACTACTTTTTCAACATCAGTTGGAAGGGTAAATTTTTCACATGACTGAAAAAAGATAACTGTAACCAAAATTAGAGGTAAAGGTGTTGTAAAAATTTTCACACTTTTACTAATATTGAAGAGATTTTCAATAGTCCAATTGTTTTTCATCTTGTTGCAATTAAGTAAAATATAAGTTTAAAAATAGATAATGAATATTGAGAAGGCACAATTAATTTTTTTATTTAATGGTCTTCTCTTTATTTCGATTATGTTGAGTAATCAAGTTGGTGAATCTTTCTATTTATTTTGCCTCATCGGGTTATTATTAAATATTTTTCTATTTTTGAAGAGGCATACCTTCTTGCTAAGATCCGAAAATAAATCAAGCAAGAGTTCCCGCATACCGAATTCCTTAGAGCAAAATGAAATAATGAGCGACCTTGAACGGGAAATGGTGCATCGTCGGGAAGTCAAAAAGTTGAACAAAAATTAATTCAGACCGTGTATCGCAATCATCCGGTTAATACCATGGCGATGCCGCCCGGCATTCCATTTATTATAGGCAATGAATGGGCAGAGAGGTTTTCATTTTATGGAATGCGCTCTATCCTACTTGCGTACCTAACTCTCTATCTCAGTCAACCGGGAGGGGAATTAGATGTTTTTGGTAACAAGGAAGCGGAGGCATGGGTTCATTTGTTTGTTGGTTCTGCTTATCTTTTTCCAATTCTAGGCGGGTTACTAGCTGATGCTTTTTGGGGAAAATATAAAACTATTCTTATTCTTTCTTTAGTCTATTGCTTAGGTCACGGGTTTTTAGCCTGCATGGAATGGATTGGAGACACTAGATCCATGTTGCTAATTGGACTGGTGTTAATTGCCATTGGTTCAGGTGGTATCAAACCTTGCGTCTCTGCTCATGTTGGCGATCAATTTTGCCCTTCCAATCAAGAACTGTTACCCAAAGTCTTTGGTTGGTTCTATCTATCAATCAACTTGGGGGCGTTTTTATCCGGAATACTTACCCCTTTTTTACTTGAGGCGAGACGGGTTGCAGGTACCGCGGGAGAAGTCATTTATCCATATTTTATTTGGCTGGTTGGTCAAAAAGAAGAGGGCGAACTAATTTTCGGGCATCACTATGCCTTCGGTCTACCTGGTGTTTTGATGGCATTTGCTACCTTTCTTTTCTGGATGGGTCGCAGTCAATTTGCTCATATACCTGCTGAAGGAGTCGGGTACTTTAGGCAATTGACGAAGAAGATAAACCTTCTTGCCTTAGGTAAATTATGGGTCGTTTTCTCATTTGTAGTTCTTTTTTGGGCATTATTTGATCAAATAGGCACGCTTTGGCAGGTACAGTCCCGTGAAATGATTCGAATACTTCCTGACTGGATTCCATTCTTGGGCGGATACGAATTACTCCCAGCTCAAGTTTCTGCCGTTTTTAATCCACTTTTTATTCTAATACTCGTCCCTCTCTTTACTCGGTATTTCTACCCAGTACTTGGTTGTTTTACTCAACTCAATGCACTCAAGAAAATGGGGATTGGATTATGGCTAATGGTATTGGCGTTTTTTACCGCTTCAATGATTCAAGAGTTTTTGGATAATGGTTATTTGTTACACATTGGTTGGCAAGTTTTGGCCTGCTTTATTTTAACCGCTTCTGAGGTAATGGTTTCAATCACTTGCCTCGAATTCGCATATACCCAAGCACCCAAATCGATGAAGTCTTTCGTGATGGCATTATTTTTGTTAACTGTATCTTTGGGTAATTACCTAACTTCAGGATTTAAGTTTTTACTTCTAGATGACAATGGGAAGTCAATCTTAACCGGTGCTGCTGAATTTTGGTTTTGGACAATACTAATGGCAATAGGATCTACCTTATACTTATTGGTGCCTCGCTACTATAAAGCCCATTAGTATTCTGAGTAATCATACATTAATAAATTCTCAACTTTGTTACTCCTTGACCATTCCTAATGGTATTTATTTTTTTCAGGATTTTGTCCCGCTTAAAGCCTAACTCTTGTTTAATTGTACTACTTGCGGCCCTAATGTGAAGAGTCTTGCCATCGGTTGATAGTTTGATTGGAGCACATTTACCAGATAAGTTCTCGCCAACGACCTTGTGCCAATTTCCTGATATTACAGACTCCAGCGTTTCTTCTTCCCCAATTCCCCAGTCTTCCCAAACTTTTTCGACTAAGGATTCTATCGAGACTGGATGTCGAGCAGTTCTTTCCGCTTGGTCGCCAGGTAGACTCATGAAATTTGCAATTAAGTCCTGTTCCCTAGGAAAATAGGAGTAATTTTTTTTTCTCTGCTTTCTTTTCAAGTTATTGAGCTTTCGGGACGATAGAAATATTGCTAGAAATGAATTCTAATCAATAGACTAAATTAATTCTATTTTATATCATGATCATCAAGCCAAGAATAAAAGGATTTGTGTGCATAACTTCGCATCCTACAGGATGCTTGGAAAACATTCGCCTGCAAGCTGAGATAGCGTCCCAAATTAAACTCCCCGAGAATACAGGGCCCAAAAAAGTTTTGATCATTGGGGCGTCCACTGGATACGGACTGGCCAGTCGAGTTTCAGCCGCTTTTGGTAATAATGCTTCGACATTAGGAGTATCATTCGAAAGAGAGCCAAAAGAGGAAAAGCCCGGAAGTGCAGGTTTCTATAATGTTTCTGCCTTTCGGAAATTAGCCAATGAGAACGGCCTCGTTACTGAAGATATAAATGGCGATGCGTTCTCAAATGATTGCAAAGATGAAGTCATTCAAAAGGCAAAAGAAATGGGTGGTGGATTCGACCTTGTGGTTTACAGCCTTGCTTCTCCACGAAGAACCGATCCCTTTGATGGCAAGGTGTATCGTGCATGCCTCAAGCCTGTTGGTATGATTTATAAGAACAAAACTCTAGATACAGATCGAAAAGAGGTGAAGGAAGTTACCATTGATCCTGCTAATGAAGATGAGATCTCTCAAACTGAAAAAGTTATGGGCGGTGAGGATTGGGAGTTATGGACCCGCAGGTTATTGGATGAGGGATTATTGGCCGATGGTTGTGTAAACCTAGCATATTCCTATGTTGGCCCAGAGGTGACTTGGCCTATATACCGCAATGGAACAATTGGTCGAGCCAAGGCACACTTGGAAAAAGTGGCACATCAGTTAAATGAAAGTATGCAAGATACTTGTTCTGGTCATGCCTATGTTTCAGTCAATAAAGCTGTTGTTACTCAAGCAAGTTCCGCTATTCCGGTTGTTCCACTTTATGTCTCTATGCTTTTTAAAGTAATGCACGAACTTGGCACGCATGAAGGATGTATTGAACAAACAAACCGCTTATTTAAGGATCGATTATATGGAGAAAATGCTTCTCTAGACCTTGATGAAACTGGGCGGATCCGCTTGGATGATTGGGAGATGGATGAAAGAGTTCAAAAAAGAATTAAAGAACTTTGGCCAAGTGTTAATACAGATAACCTATTGGATATAACTAATTTTACTGAGTACCAAAGTGAATTTCTTCGCCTTTTTGGATTTGGAATTGATGGGGTTGATTACGAGAAAGAGGTTGATCCTGTCCAACCATTTTAAGTTTTACGAATTAGGACTAATTGGGGGGAGATGTTCGATTCATTTCCCGAAAAGATTTCGGTACTCCATTGTTTAATTTCACATAGTTGTAATACTGCGAGGGCTTCCTCCTTCCCACCCGCGTGCCCTCGGTAACAAAGAACCGAAATTAGACCACCCTTTCTAGTTGCCTCATATGCTTGTTCGATGGCACTGGTTGTACTCTCAAGTTTGGTCACAATTCCATGATCGCCACCTGGCAGGTAGCCAAGATTAAACATCACTGCAGCAACTTCACCTTTCGATTCTTTGATGATAAGGTTTGCAATATCAGTATGGGAACCATTGTGAGTTTCTAGAAGATGGGATAAACCATGATCCTTTAGTCTGTTCTTAGTTTCAGCTAAGGCAGTTTCTTGAATATCGATAGCCAGAACCTTTCCATTGGGACCAATATTCTTTGCTAGAAAAAGAGAATCATGTCCGTTTCCTGCTGTGGCGTCGATGCAGATATCACCGGGGTTTAAAACACACTTGATTTTAGAATGGGCAAAATCTACCAACCTAATCTTTTTATTAATTACGCAAACCTCCTGATGTCATTTTGAATGGGTAAGTTTTGTCCTTTTAAAATGAAATCGGTCATTTGTTTTGCACACCTTGAGATTGTGGTACTTCCCCTAGAACCAAACCCATTAAAAAGGTAATAGTTTTTGAATTCTGGATGCTGTCCCAATATAGGTTGGCGATCACTGGTTGCACTGCGTACGCCACTGACATGGCTTAAAACTCTAACTTTACTCAGTTCAGGAAAGTAACTGACCTTACCAATGATTTCTTTACGGGCTGGAATCGTTGGACCAGACTCGATATCTTGATGCTTCCAAGTTGAGCCAATTCTGGCTGAAGTTTTATTATCGTCCGTAATATACCATATTCCGTTGCTAACATTGAGATTGTTAGTTGACTCGACCTGCAATATTTCTCCTTGAGCGGGGGAAAAGGGCAAGTGCATGAACCATTTATTTTCCCTCACTCTGTAGCCTTCACAAAAAATAACCCTGTTTTTTCCCCATTTCTTTGGATTGAATGATTCAGCCAAGTATCTCTTCTGAAAAATAAGGGCCTCTTGAGAATCTTTGATGAAATCAAGGGCATTCAATTTCCATGCACTAGTCTGACCTGCACCTAATGTCGTCTCTATCCCAATTTCCTTACATTGTTTTTTACTTAAAAACCCTCTTTTATAGTCTTCACTCAAATATTCCCATTTTTCTTTCTGTTGATCAGATTGAAAGACGCGGTGCAAGATAATTGATTTAAGATAGTTCTTGCCGGTTTTTTGCTCAATCTTTTGGAAGAAATTATTGTTCTCCAACATGCATACTGAGAAGTCTTCCGGGACATTGAGCTTGGGCCCGATAAAAGGATTGATTAATCCTGCAGAAACCTTGGTTGCAGAGTGAGGCATTTGTGAATCAAGGACGAGGACATCTTGTTTATGCTCAATAAGAGTGTGAGCAAGAATGGCACCTGCAAGTCCATGTCCAACAATTATAATTTTATTGTTCAATGGTTAAATTTCATGACTCAATGAGTTTGCCGGCAATCAAATTTACTCCAAAAATAATAAAATGATATCTAAACGGGGGCTTATTTTATGTTTGGCTTTAGGATTAGCTATTTTAGGCCTTCGTTTTGTAACAAAGAATCATTCAAGCAAGGAGGGTGATATCCATGAGCAGATGGGTAATTCTCCTTTGGGTCAACCCAGATTAACTCCTTTGGCTACGAAGCATACACCACTAATGAAAATTCTTTCGTCTACAGATTTGAATTCCACTTCTGGGGAAACTGCTGAGTTCCTTTTGAATGAAATTAATCCAACCAATGATTGGTTGGTGACATACCAACCAAACGAAGAAAAAATGTTAATCAATCAACTATTGACTGCTGGTGTAGAATTCAATGGTCATATCCCCGAGCTTGCGGTGTTTCGATTTTCTGTAGTTGATCCTGTTAAAGCCCTACCAATCATAGGGGAATTATTTGATCGGCAACAGGTAGGCATAAATATGCCTCTTAGGCAGCCTCTTCCGCCCAGAAGTGAGTTGGTGTTTGAGGATGGCAGGTTTTCAAGTTTCTTCATTCAATGGATGGGTGGGGAGAGGCAGAGAGATGGTTATGGTCAGGGAGTCAAGGTTGCTGTTATAGATTCCGGCGTGGATTCCTCACACCCTGCTTTAAGTGGCGTAATGATTCAGCATATTGACCTCTTGCATGAATCACCCCCCTCTATCATTTCTGCAAGTAATGCCCACGGTACAGCCATTGCTTCGGTTATTTCTTCACAAGTCAAAGAATACACTGGAATTGCACCCGGTAGTTCAATCCTATCATACCGAGTTATTGACGAATCAGGAACTACTGATTCGTATAAGGTAGCATCCGCAATTGTATCCGCAGTCAAGGATGGAGCAGATGTAATAAACCTAAGCTTGGGTGGCGAAGAGGCTAGCATTGTATTAGAGAAAGCGGTATCTTTTGCAATCGATAACGATGTGCCAATTGTAGCCGCTGTCGGAAATGATGGTTTCGGCTTAGTAAATTACCCTGCTGCTTATGAGGGTGTATTTGGGGTAACTTCAGTTGGTTCAAACGGGCGGGTAAGTAATTTCGCAAACTATGGAGAGGGTGTGGATTTCGCTGCGCCAGGCACAGGAATACTTACTGCATGGGAGGCTTCAGAGATGGGCTATTTTAGCGGCACTTCCGTTTCTGCAGCAATGGTGACAGGTGCTATTGCTATGGAACTATCTCGCCAGCCAGATCTCTCAGTAGGAGATCTTGGGGTATTGTTGAAAAAATTCAGTAATGAGGCAGAACAACCTGGCTTTGATAATTTATCCGGTCATGGTATCCTTAGCTTGTCTAGGCTAGAGCAGCGAGGTAACCCAAGCTTTTCTGACCCTGCATTAGTTGGCTATCACTTCGAGAACCTTATCGGTCACGGCACGGGAACCTTACCTTTTCAAGTAATCCTGCAGAATCAAGGAAATACATGGTTGGATGAAGCAACCTTGCATGTGAATTACTTGGGTATGGATAAAATTTTTCTAATCAACAACCTTGGACCTGGAGAGATTCGGACGGAAAATCTTTACCTACAACGGTCTGAATTCGATAATACATTGCAAATAAGCTCTCACATTCGACTACCAGCAGGTCTCCTCGATAATCGTCTGGAGAATAATGAGCGCAGTAGTGTGATTAAATTTTAATATAAACCTAAAACCACTAAAAGTTTAAGCAGCATTCCTTTTCTTTTGTGGAATTCCCACGATCTTTGCTTTTGATTTCCCCCGAATCACTCCTGCGTTGATCACAACCTCAACAGGTTCATCAATTGCTGGCAAGTCATACATTACATCGAGCATGACTGACTCCATGATAGACCGCAATGCACGAGCCCCAGTTTTCATAGTGAGAGCCTGTTCGGCAACAGCAGTAATTGCCTCTTTGGTAAACCTAAGTTCAGCCCCTTCAAGCATGAACATCTTGCGGTATTGCTTGAGTAACGAGTTTTTGGTTTGTTCTAGAACACATACGAGTTGAGGGCGTGTAAGTTCTTTGAGTATAGATATGACGGGTAATCTACCGATGAATTCTGGAATAAGCCCAAATTTAACCAGATCTTCCGGCATAACATCAGCAAGAATATCAGCAGGCTCTTTTTGCTTCTCTGTATTATACCCGACACTACGCTTTCCTTTTCTTTGACCAATGATCGAATCCAGATCAACAAAGGCTCCTCCGCAGATAAACAGTATATTGGATGTATCAAGTTGAACATATTCTTGGTTGGGATGTTTACGCCCCCCTTGTGGAGGTATGTTGCAGACAGTACCCTCAAGAATTTTGAGGAGAGCTTGCTGCACTCCCTCACCTGAAACATCACGAGTTATAGAAACATTATCGGTTTTTCGTCCGATTTTGTCGATTTCATCAACATAAACAATCCCACACTGTGCACGCTCTACATCATGATCAGCTGCCTGCAAAAGACGAAGGACTATATTTTCCACATCATCGCCGACATAACCAGCCTCAGTCAGGGTAGTTGCATCAGCGATAGCAAAAGGAACATCTAATAATTTGGCGAGGGTTCGTGCTAAAAATGTTTTTCCACTCCCGGTCGGACCGATTAAAAGAACATTGCTTTTTTCAATCTCAACATCTTCCAGTTCGACAGGCAAAAAAGGAGAGTCCTTTTCATTTTCAGTAGCCCCTAGTTCAGCTGATAATCTTTTGTAATGGTTGTGAACTGCAACAGAAAGAACTTTCTTGGCATGATCCTGACCAATTACATGACAATCCAGATGTTCCTTAATTGCCTTGGGTTTAATTAGATTGAATACTGGTCGCTTGCCTGAAGTCTTCTTGCTTGGCTCTTTTCCCCCAAGTTCACGGTCAATAATCGTTTTACATACACGAACACAAGAATCACAAATAAATACACTAGCCGGACCAGCGATCATTTTGCGCACTTCCCCCTGTGGTTTGCCACAAAAGGAGCAAAAGTTGATCTTAGTCGGCTTTGCCATGTTAATTTACTCGTTTGGCTTTTTTGAAATTACTTCGTCAACAAGGCCATATTCTTTAGCTTCTTCTGCTGACATATAATAATCACGATCTGAATCTTTCTCCACCTGCTCAGCAGATTTACCACTATGGTTGGACAGAACATGGTTAATGGTACTTCTCCACCTTAAAATTTCCTTGGCAGCAATAGAAATATCTGAAGTTTGACCACCTGCACCGCCACTAGGTTGGTGTATCATTACCCTGCTGTTTGGTAGGGCGTAACGCTTACCTGGCGTCCCCGCAGCCAACAGGACAGTAGACATACTAGCTGCCATGCCAATACAGTAGGTGACTACATCACATTGCATAAAGTTTAATGTATCGTAAATTGCCATCCCATCGGAAACACTCCCCCCCGGAGAATTAATGTACAAATGTACATCTTTCTTAGGATCCTCCATTTGCAAGAAGAGTAATTGAGCGATGATTGAATTTGCTACATAATCGTCAATTGGAGTACCTATAAAAACAATACGGTCCCGCAGTAGCCTACTGTATATATCCCAAGCCCGCTCTTGCCGGCCCTCGCGTTCATAAACATATGGAAGTGGAAGATATGCACCCATGATTTGTCAGTGTGTATGCTCACCCTCGATGTCGCAAATTTGCTCTTTGGACAACTCGGCAATTTTGATTAAAGTTTTATCGTAAACAATATCCTCACGTAAACGGTTGAGTCTATTTCTATCTTGCGTCAATTCTTTGATAAACTTGGTCGGATCTTCTCGTCGCATCATTGCTTCTCTGGTAGCAGCTTGTGCCAAGTCTTCATTCTCTACCGTAACTTTTTCTTCTTCGGCAATTTTTGAAAGCACCAGTGTAAGCTTCACTCTTGCTTGACCCTGTGTTTGCGATTCCTTCCACCAATCATCTCTATTCTTTTCAATTTCCTCAGGTTTTACACCTTGCCTCGATGCCTGCTGGATTCTGTTCTGGAAAATAGCCTTGGATTCATCCTCAACCGCTTGTTGAGGAAGCGGGAAATCATCCATATCTAGGATCTTTTGTGTAATTTGCTTACGTTTTAAATTTTGGTTTTCTTGTTCCTTACGAACTTTAATTTGCTCGGTTACTTTTTCCTTCAATTCATCCAGGCTCTCGATTTTTAAAGAATTTAAAAACTCTTCGTCGTCGAGTGAGGGAGCTTTCTTTTCACGAATCTCATGGACTTCAACCTGATAAGAAACGGATTTGTTGGCCAAGGCTTCAACCTCAAAGTCCTTGGCGAAAGTGGCGTTAACTTCTTTTTTATCTCCAACAGACATGCCAATCACGCCATCCGCGATGGCATCTACGCCCATTCCAGTTTGGTTGCCAGCTTCCTCCCATGTATTTGCTTGTTTTCCATACATTGGTTTTTCAGGAACCAAATCTGCAACTGGCTTATCTTCTAGCATCCCCTCGTAAGAGCACTTCACATAATCGCCTTTCTGAACAGCTCGTTCCACCACATCAAAGCTTGCTCGCTGTTCTCTAATGGCATCCAGTTCTTTGGTGATATCTTCATCACTCACATCAGTAGGCTCAACCGTAAGTTCATATTCCTTGTATTTGGGAAGATCGAATTCCGGTTCCACATCAACGGTTACTTCAACCGATGCTGCCATCGAAGAAGATAGTTCTCCTGGATCAACTTTTAATACGGAGAAAATCTTAATATCTTTTTGTTCAAGAACCGCTTCATAGGCAACGGTGGAAACCTTTCGGGTCAATTCTTCTCTAAGTTCTTTAGCGTATTTTTTACGAATCACATTTGATGGTGCCTTGCCCTTACGAAAGCCTGGTATGCTGATTAATTTACCAAGTTCCTGGCAGACCTTGGACTCGTGATTACTAACTTCATCAGAATCGAAGCTTACCGTTGCTATTTTGCGGGCTATACCCGCATCCTTAATGTCTACATTCACGATGGTATATGATTACTATTTATTTTAAATTTTTTTGATGCGGACTCAAGAATCTGTCCTTAACCAAATTAAAGAATTTAAAGTATTTAAAAATCAGTTTGGGTCAACGAGATAGAAATGTTTTATCTTGTTGGTGTCCAATGGGAAAATCGTGTTGATTTAACCATGCTGTGAGAATTGAGAAACAATACTGCGTTGTCCAAATCAGTGGGGGAGAAATTTCTTACCTGAATAATATGATCTCCTGTTGAGGAATTTCTTCCGATTACTCTGAATTTTTTTTTGTCCAATGATTCTTCAAAGGACTCAAGTAATTCATTATTATACAACCCAACATAAATTTCAGAAGCCCTAAAGAAACGGGTATTTTGATTTATTGATTTTTCGACTTCAGCTAAAACAAATAATCGTTCTGATCGAAATGAACCTGATGTTTCAATCACCCAAGAGTCTACTTTTTTTTGGTTAAGGTTGAGCAGACTGCTCCTGTTTCCTTCGAAAAAAACTACTATGCCATGCGGAATCGCTTTCCTAACAGAAGCGGGAAGGGGAGGGAACTTTACATCCCCAATTGCACTGTGCAAAGAATTATAATTCCCGGGCTTTAGTGCAGCCTGTTCATTTTTTACATTTAGGGCGTGCTTAACCAAGAAGGAAGACGCGGTTACCCCAATAATCAATCCAACTGCAATCGTTAGTCTCCTTTCTTTTTTTCTTAAGGTCATATTTTAAATCATGCTTGGCGAACACCTTTGCCTGAGCATAAGTAAATTAATGATTACTGAGGATGTAGACATTAGGGTTCGATATCAGGAAACGGACCAAATGGGAATAGTTTATCACGCGAATTATTTTACATGGTTTGAAGCAGCAAGAATCGAGTTACTGGATCGTATAAGTTGCCCATATCGTGACTTAGAGAATATAGGTTTTTTCCTGCCGGTACTCACTTGTGAGGCGAAATTTATAAAACCCGCACATTTTGATGACCGCTTGTACGTGAGGGTTAGCATTAAAGAACTTCCGACAGTTAGAATAAAAATTCATTACAAGGTTTATCGTAATAAGGAAAAACTATGCACTGGAAGTACAACGCATGCTTTTGTAAACGAAGTTGGCAAACTCGTCCGTCCACCTGCAATCTTCCTAGAGTCAACCAAAAGTAGATTGAGCCCATAGAGTTAATCTGCAGGAAAATGTTTTACAATTTCCCTCACTACTTCATCTGGCGAAAGATGGTCAGTTTCTATGATAATATCGGCTTCCCGGTATTTCATTTCTCGTTCACTCAATAAATTTCTAAGTACCAATAATGGATTAGCTACATTTAATAGTGGGCGCGAGTCATCTACTTTGGTTCGGTCAACCAAAGTTTCTGGACTTGCCCAGAGGCAAACCACTTTACCAGTTTTTTTCAACAAATCCATCATGCCCTCAGGAATACATAAACCCCCACCGCATGCGATTACGCAATTTCTAGCAGATTGTACATCAATGATGAATTTTCTTTCCAGTTTCCGAAAATGGCTCTCACCATATTTGGTGAATATTTGAGATATGCTCATGCCAGAGCTTTTTTCGATTTCCTGATCAGAATCGATAAATTCCTTATTTTTTTCTTTTGCCAGTTTTTTCCCGATGGCACTTTTCCCAGTTCCCATCAGACCGACCAGGTAAAGATTAGTTCCCTGGCAAGCTTTGTTGTACGAATGTGTCATATTTATAATAATTGACGGCTTATAAGTTCTTGCGATGCAATGAAACGCTAGCGATAATAGTATGATGAATCATGATTCTTCCATCGTCACGATAAAAGGG
>MDTC01195108.1_pt1 | contig 21660 bp, 13 predicted proteins | sample 811181 | NCBI WGS metagenome assembly MDTC01 (sample SAMN05326644, study PRJNA326480) | marine metagenome | isolation source: seawater | place: Pacific Ocean: North | collected 2011 | reverse complement strand
ATTCTTCCACTGGAGAAGCGCACCATGACCGCGCCTCTTGTCTACAAGTCGGGTTCTGGCAATAACCTCTATCCACCCGCCAACCCTCTGCCACTCTTCAGAGCTGTAGCAGTACAGCCCTGAGTCTCTCAATTGATATTTCATTCGCGCCTCCGTCACAGCCGGTCTAGCCAGTCACGAACATCCTGAATCCGGAACCTGACGGCCCTTCCTTGCGGGCTTGGCTTTATGGGGGCAGGGAAACGACCGGCTTTCACGTACCGTCGAAGCGTGGCTTGCGAAAGCTGGGTGACGGCACAAACCTCTTCATAGGTGAGCAAACGCTCATTCGTCTCGTTGAAATACTGTCGTTGCATAATCCACTCCTGATTCGTTGTTTAACGGACAGGAGTGATTATGAATAGTCCTGAATTCACACCAGAACCGTGGAGTTGGCCAATTTGGGCGCAAAGAGAAAAAGATATTAAAACGCTGAATTTAAAGGATAAATTTTAGGGTTTAGGCGCTTTCTATGTGGCGGCCATCGGTTTTTGGATAAATTCTGGCGAAAATGTGAACAGTCTCCGCTAGCCGCCATCATCACGGCATCATTTTATGAAGCGGTAACTCCCGCTGACTTTCACATGTGAAAGTCAATGCTGGACGTGATCAAAACAGCCTCTCAAAAAGCCTTGTCGAGACCCTGTTATTTCACGGGACGTGCCTGCATCACACCGGGGCTCCAAAAGGCCTCTTCCAAGCCCCTTGTAAGTGTCCCGAGGAAATAGCGGGAATTGTTGTAGCGACGACAATCAGCCCGGTTCCATCAAGCCACCGGATATCGGTGTTGTCACTGAGGCGGGAGGCCAGAGTCCCAAATAAGTACCGGTACACGACGCTTTCAGCCCATGCTACCTATGCCGTCGGGCAGGGAAACGCAATGCGAAAGTCCCAAATCAGTTAGTTACGTGGATAGGAATTGGAAAGGCCCCAGGGCCTGGAGGCAAAAATCAGCCCTGGACCCGCCTTTGCGTCCAAAAAGGACAAAAGCACGTGGCAGCTCTGACCCATCGTGCGATTAGGATCGCTGGTGACGTTTCAAAAAGGAGCCAGCCATGACCAAACGAATGACTCACCAGGAAATCTGCGAAGAGTGGGAGGCGGTCTGCCGAGCCCAAAACGTGAACCATCGTCGCGGCACCGAAGCCGCCATCAAGCAATGCCGGCAATTTCTGGCCGCGATTCATCAACAAGCAAACGTGGAGCAAGCCAGGTACCGCTATCTGGCGCAGCGGCTCTGTGACCACTTCTGGTCCCACAACATCGCGCATCGCACTGACAGTACATCGGGGTATCCCGGCCACTACGGTTGCCGCGTCCGACTCCGGAAAAGAAAGCTGGAGTTGTCCTGGTACTACAATCGCTTCGTCCCGAAGAAGAGCGGCGAGGGCCGATCAGTGTTCAGTGAGTACATCCGCAAAGAAGGTCGGTTCCGCTATCACAAACCAGCCTTCACGCGGGCACAGGATTGGGAGCAACCGCTCATCATGGAAACTGAGGCCGGCTTAGAAATGTTGCGAAGGCTCAATGCCAACCAGGCGGAGCTTTGTCGAATCGTGCGGAAAAGCGAGCGCCTTCTGAAAGATCTGGAGGAGCACCTCGGTGGACTGAAGGAGGCTGCCAGCCGGACTGCAAGCCCTCCTAACGAGGAGGGATAAGGGCTGCTGAAGCTAAAAGGCCTGCCCGCTCACCCCTCAGGCCTTGATTACAAAGCGCTATTGATTGGTGATCTCAAATTTTAAAAGACTATAAATGCCGCTCTCTGCCGGTCTATCCGGATCAAATCGGTTGAAAGCATAAGGGCACCTCTATATATTGGTAGGTCAATTTAGGCTAGGGCTGCTTCGCCCGTGAGATCCTGCTGCCTCAGACGGGGCGGCAACACCATCGCCCATAGGAAGCGAAAACATGGCCGAGATGGAAGACCGCTGGTTATCCGTGGATGAAATAGGCAAGCACCTCGGTGTTAGCAATGACACGGTTTACCGCTGGATAGACAAACACTCCATGCCAGCCCACCGGGTGGGCCGTTTTTGGAAGTTCAAGAAAGATGAGATTGATGAGTGGGTACGCAACGGCGGAGCAAGTGACACCAGTGGCGACAATGGCAAAAAATCATAAGTCGCTAGCCCGGTTCGGGTTTCGTTTCGAGCGGGGAGGAGCACACAGCTCCCGAACCATGATGCTCGACGAACTGGCAGCGCTTCTTGGCTATGTCGACCGCGAAGATGCCTCGAAAAGCGACTACCTCCGGGCTGTCGAAGAGGACAATTGCCTCGCCAAACGCTCAGGAAAAACCCGTAGGTTGACCTACCGTCACCTGGCGGAGCTCTATTCTCTGGATACCGCCCACATCCTGTTTCGCGCTCTCCGGCATTTTTGGAAGCGAGATGAAGCAGGGCGACCACTGCTGGCCTTGCTGTGCGCCTATGCTCGGGACTCCATCTTCCGCTCCACGGCACCCTTTATCTTGAAATGTCCGGAAGGGACAGTGATTAACAGGGAGTCCCTGGAAGAATTTATCGACAGCCAGGAACCTGGCCGCTTCAGCAAGGCAACCCTGAAATCGACGGCGCAGAACATCAACTCAAGCTGGACCAAGTCTGGTCACTTGAACGGCAGGGTTAAAAAAGTTCGCGCCCACCCCACACCAACCGCGGGGAGTGTTTCATACGCGCTGTTGCTTGGATACCTGACCGGAGCCAGGGGACAGGAGCTCTTTCGCACCGAATATATAAAGCTGCTCGACTGCCCACGCGACAAGGCCATCGAACTCGCCGAAGAAGCCTCACGTAAAGGCTGGATAACCTTCAAGCGGGTCGGGGATGTGATCGAGGTGCTTTTCCCCAGCCTTATTAACCAGCAGGAACAGGAGTGGCTGCGTGAGCAGGGTTAAACGGTTAGTACATTCCTACAGCAGGCATATATCCATCCCCTGGCGGGACGATGCGGCTGCCGCACAGCGCGTCATTTTCTGCGTGTACAACGAGAACGAGGAGCGCTGGCTCCGGGCCCGGGTCGATGAGTTTGAAATCGTCACCAAACAGGCCGGCCACGACTGGGCGCTGTTCGATTTGACCAACACCTTTGCGGCCTGGCTCAGTAGCCAGCGCTATGCCAAGAGCTACTTCCAGAAGCCGCATTTACTCGCCACTGTGCTGCCCAAGTATCTTGATTACATCGTGGACGAATTCGAGCGCTTTCTGGACAGCCGCAATATTGATGAGAACGCCGTGGTGGCAATCCAGGGCGTTGGGTCACTGTTCGGCTTCCTCAAGGTGAAGGATGTGGTCGACAAGCTTGCCCCCCGGGTACCCGGGCGGTTGCTGGTGTTTTTCCCTGGAAGCTACGAAAACAATAACTACCGACTGCTGGACGGTTACGACGGGTGGAACTATCTCGCCATGCCCATCACGGCGGATAAGGATTACTGAATAAGAGGTTGTTAATGAAGAATCGTGACATTTATCAGAAGGATCCAACCACCCGGAAGCTGGTCAACGAAGGGGTGGCAAGCGTCAACGACGAAACCACCGGCCATGCCCTGGCGGTTCTTCGTTACGAACTGGAAACGTTCGTTTGCGATGGTCAGTACGAAAAAGGGATGTCACACATCCTCGAAACCTACCTCAAGAATATCGATCAGGCCCAGCAGCCGGCAGTGTGGGTGAGTGGGTTCTATGGGTCCGGTAAATCCCACCTCGTCAAAATGCTGCGGGCACTGTGGGTGGATACCGTCTTCGAAGACGGAGCCACGGCCCGGGGAATCGCCAAATTGCCCCAGGGCATCAGCGATCACCTCAGAGAACTCAGCACTCAAGCCAAACGTCATGGCGGCCTGCATGCTGCGTCCGGGACCTTGGGATCCGGTGCCAGCGGCAGTGTGCGCCTCGCCCTTCTAAGAATTCTGTTCAAGTCTGTCGACCTGCCGGAGCAGTACCCGGTTGCCCGCTTCGTCATGTGGCTCAGACACGAGGGCATCTATGACCAGGTGCGCAAACAGGTGGAAGCCAACGGCTTCGACTGGAATGAAGAGCTGGATAATTTCTACGTGGCCGAAGGTTTGCACGATGCTCTGGTACAGGCCAAACCAGCCCTGTTTACCTCACCAGCGTCTTGCGTCGAAACCCTGAACAACCTGTATCCGTACGTTCAGGACATCTCCAGTGACGATATGCTCAAGGCCATTCGCCAGGCTTTGACACAAGAGGGCAAATTCCCGCTGACGTTGGTCGTTCTGGACGAAGTTCAGCAGTTCATTGGCGAGGACAGCCAGCGCTCCATCGCCGTGCAGGAAGTGGTGGAAGCGTGCTGCAAGAACTTTGCTGGCAAGCTTCTGTTCATTGGTACCGGTCAGACCGCCGTTACCGGCACCAGTAACCTGAAAAAGCTTGAGGGCCGTTTCACCATCCGCGTTGAGCTCTCGGACGCCGATGTCGATGCCGTGATCCGCCAAGTCATCCTGGCCAAGAAGCCGGAAGCCAAGTCCCCCATTGAGCAGATTATGCAAACCAACCTGGGGGAAATCTCCAGGCACTTGACCGGGACCACCCTCGGCCACCGTCAGGATGACTTGCCCTACTTCCCGCAGGACTACCCCATCTTGCCGGTTCGCAGACGTTTCTGGGAGAACACCCTTCGCGTGTTGGATCAAACGGGCACCGACAGCCAGTTGCGCAACCAGCTCAGCATGGTGCACAAGGTCATCCAGACCAACCTGGAGGCCCCTCTGGGCTATGTGGTGCCAGCCGATTACCTGTACTTCGATTCCGCCGACAAACTACTCCAGTCCCGCATTCTGCCCCGCAAGGTGCATGAAAAAACCATGAGCTGGATCAAGGGCTCGGACGACGAACGCCTGATGGCTCGTGCCTGTGGCCTGGTGTTCCTGATCAACAAACTGGGCGGTCAGAACAACGAAGTCGGCATTCGTGCCACGGTGGATTCCCTGGCGGACTTGCTTGTCGAGGACCTGTCCAGCGGGAGTAGCAGCCTGCGCAGCAAACTTCCGGGATTGCTGGATCGCTGCGAGCTGCTGATGAAAGTCGGCGATGAGTACCGCATCCAGACCGAAGAGAGCGCCGCCTGGACGGATGAATTTCTCAGCCAACGCGCGGCCCTATCCAGCGAGGCGCATCGCATCCATGCCGAGCGCGATGACCGTATCCGCCGCACCTTTGGCGAGGCGGCCCGTAAACTGTCGCTGGTTCAGGGCGATGCAAAAGTCACCCGCGATATCTACCCGGTATTCGACGCACAGTTGCCAGACGATGCCGGCCAACGCATTTGCGTCTGGGTTCGGGATGGGTGGAGCGGCGACGAGAACTCCGTACGCGCCGATGCCCGGCAAGCCGGTAACCAATCGCCCACCGTGTTCGTGTTCATCCCCAAGCGCTCTGCCGATGACCTGCGTCACCACTTGATCGACTACAAGGCCGCCAGTGCCACCCTGGATAAGCGGGGCGTGCCCAACACCCCGGAGGGCACAGAAGCGCGGGCTGCCATGGAAACCACCAAGCAGACTGCTGAGGGCAAGATCCGGGAATTGCTGAACGAAGCCTTCTCCGGAGCCCGTGTTTTCCAGGGAGGCGGTAACGAGATTCTGGGCAACGATCTCCAGGAAATGATCCTGGAAGCCGCCAACAACGCCCTGCAACGGCTTTACCCTCACTTCCATACGGCTGACCATGCCGGTTGGTCCAAGGTTTACGAAAAGGCCCAGAAAGGTGCCCCAGACGCCCTCAAGGCCGTGGGAGATGATGGCGAGCCGGCCAAGAACCCGGTGTGCAAAGCCATTCTGGCAGCCATTGCCAGCGGCAAAAAAGGCGCGGATATTCGTACCCACTTTGAGTCTTCCCCCTATGGCTGGTCCCGCGACGCCGTGGACGGAGGCCTCCAGGCCCTGTTGGTGGCTGGCCTTATCCGCGCCCAGGACGAGCGCGGCCAACCTCTTGAACCGTCCAGCCTGGAGCGCAAGAGCATTGGCAAAACCCTGTTCAAAGTAGAGTCCGCCACCGTCACTACCCCCCAGCGTATCCAGATTCGTAAGCTGCTGCAGAAGGTGGGTTTGTCCGCCAAGCAGGGTGAAGAGCTGGCGTATGTGCCTCAGTTCCTGCAGAAGCTTTCCAACCTGGCTGACGAGGCCGGCGGAGAGGCGCCCAAGCCGGAGCGCCCAGATACCAGCTTCCTTGACGACATTCGCCTCACCGCCGGCAACGAGCAATTGGTGGCGCTCTATAACCGGCGCGAAGAGCTGGCCTCCAACATCGAGACCTGGGAGCACCTCTCGAAGCGCATTCACCAGCGCTGGCCCAACTGGGCGGTATTGAAGCGTCTGATGTCCCACGCAAGCGGGCTCGACGATGCCGATGTCTTCCGGGCTCAGGTGGAAACCATTGAACAGCAGCGACAATTGCTGACCGATCCCGATCCGGTGGCCCCGCTGATTACCAGCCTGACACAGGCGCTCCGGGATGCACTGAATCGACTGGACCAGGATTACCAGAAACGCCACGAGCAAGGCATGGCTCGCCTGGCCGATGACAGCAACTGGCAGCAACTGGAGCCCGAACAGCGAAACCAGCTGTTGGCAGACCAGCGCCTGACTCTGGCGGATCAACCCGAGGTCGCGGTTCAATCCACCCAAGAGGTGTTGAACACGCTGGATCAGTGCGCTCTGGCCATGTTTGCCGATCGCGTCGCTGCCCTTCCCAGCCGCTTTGACAATGTGACCGTGGCGGCAGCCGAGCTGTGTGAGCCGGAGATACAGTTTATCCATGTACCCCGCCGCACGCTGAAGTCTGACGCAGACATCGATGCCTGGGCCGAGGAAGTGAAGCAACAACTCAAGGCTGCGCTGCCAGACGGGCCCATTTCAGTCAAATAAAGAGCCCGTCAAATAACAGGGTAAAACTGTGACCAAGGCACCTCGACAAATCGTAGCGAGCCGCCCGAGTGCAAGGAGCCGCGCAATGAGCGACGAGACATATCAGCCAGATAGGCGAGAAGCGAATGAGCACGCGACGCCGCAATCGGGTGGCGCAGTAGATTTGACGAGGTGCCGATGAGGACTGCCGCCAACATAGAGTCTTTGCTCCCGGAACTGGAGCACTGCATAGCCGACGACCTGGAAGACCAGGACCTCGACTTCAAGCAGTGGGACACGCAAAGCCGCGACAAAGCGGTGAGAACCGTGGTCCAGATGGCCGTATGCATGGCCAATGGCGGCGGCGGCACCGTGGTGTTTGGGGTGGCCGACCGGTCCCAGGGGCGTGAAAGCGCCATTCTCGGCGTTCCGCCGGAAATCGACATCAACCTGCTGAAAAAGGCGGTTTACGACCAGACAGACCCAAAAATAACCCCGGTATTCGAAGAACTGGCCGTACCGGAAGGCACCGGTCGCCTGCTGCTTATGCAGATCTACCCCGGTATGCCGCCCTACACCGACAGCGCTGGCCGGGGCACCATCCGTGTAGGCAAGGATTGCCAGCCGCTCACTGGCACCTTGCGCCGCAAAATCGGCGTGGAAACGGGAGAGACAGATTACACTGGCGAAGCCGTCTCCCCCGTGGACAACCAGTTACTATCCGCCACCGCCCTCGAGTCCCTACGCAATCAGGCCCGCAAAGAACGGGCACCGGATGATTTGCTCCGGCTGTCCGATGTGGACCTGCTTTCGACCCTGGGTTTGGTCAAGCAGGGTAAGCTTACCCGGGCCGCCATTCTGCTGGCCGGCACCGAAGCGGCCATCCGGGAACACCTGCCCGGCCACAACTGGACCTTCCTGCAAATGACCTCGGATACCGACTACGGCATTCGGGAGGATCGGGTCAGCGCACTGCCTTTGTCCATTCAGCGCATAGAAGAACTGCTGGTGCCCTTCAACCCCATAACCACCTACAAACAGGGCATGTTCCACTACGAATACCGTACCTGGCCGGAAATAGCAGTGCGTGAAGCCCTGATGAACGCCTTCTGTCATGTGGACTTGCGCATAGCCGGACCGGTGATGGTCAAGCTGTATTCCAACCGACTCGAAATCAGCAATAACGGGGGCTTCATTGCCGGCATTACTCCCAACAATATCCTCCATCACCAGCCCGCCGCCCGAAATCCGCTGCTGGTGGAGGCCCTGACCCGTTTACGCCTGGTCAACCGCAGCAACCTGGGAATAAACCGCATGTTTTCCGCCTTGCTCATTGAGGGCAAGGAACCGCCCCAGATCCGCGAGATTGGAGAATCCGTGCTGATGAGTTTCCCCAAGCGGGACCTGAATGCCGCCTTCCGTCTGTTCGTGGCCGAGGAGAGCGAGCATGGCCGCAACCTGGGCGTGGACGAGCTCCTGCTGCTCCAATACCTACTCCAGCACCCGGAGTTGGATACAGGCACCGCCGCCGCCCTGTGCCAGCGCAGCGAGGCGGAAATCCGCGAGCGGCTCTCGGCCATGGAGTCAGCCGGCTACATCGAGCATGGCGGCACTGGCCGGGGGGCCTATTGGTGCGCTCACCCGGACCTCTATAACCGTCTGGCCGAAGACGGTCAGGGCGAGGCCCGCCGCCGCATCGACTGGGAGGCCGCCAAAACCCGCGTGCTCAGTATTCTGATGGAGCGCGCACGCCGCAACGAGCCGGGCCTGAGCAACAAGGAAATCCGGCAAATCACGCGCTTTGACCGCAACCAGGCCCGCCGCCTGATGCAGGAGCTGATGCAGGAGAACGCCAGCCTCCAGAAGGTGGGGGAGCGGCGCTGGGCGCGCTATGAATACAGCAATGCGCGTGAGTATTGAAATTCGCATAGATAAACTTCTATGCGCATACTATGCGTTTAATGAATAAAGTGCGCATATCGGTGCGTACCGATGCGCCAGGAAAAGCGCTTTAACGGCACCAAAGCCGTAGCCGTGGCATCACTTTAAGGATTGGGGAAGTAAAAGAACATGCAGCCACTCGACAAGACACTCAGAAACCAACTGGAACGTGCCGTTAAAAACGCCCGTGATACCGCCGAAACCGGTGCCCGCGCCGCGCTGGAGCAGCTGGGTGTGGCAGACCCCACACCGGCCGCGCATCTGAGCGAGACCGAGCGGGAGCTGCGCCGCCGCTTGCGCGCCCATGGTCGACAGTTGGGTGACTCCCTGAACGGTGGCAAGGTCCAAAGCATGGACCGTTTGGTGGAAGAGGTTGCCTACGAGCACTGGCACCGCATGCTCTTTGCCCGCTTCCTGGCGGAAAACGATCTGCTGATGTACCCGGACCCGGACGAACCGGTGGCCATCACCCTGGAAGAGTGTGAAGACCTGGCTGCCGATGAAGGCGCCGCCAACGGCTGGGAGCTGGCCGCCCGCTATGCGGCCCGTATGCTGCCGCAGATCTTCCGGTTGGATTCGCCAGTCTTCCAACTAACCTTACCACCGGAGCACCAACAGGCCCTGGAGCGCCGGGTCGCGGGCCTGCCGCTGGAGGTATTTACCGCCTCCGACAGCCTGGGTTGGGTTTACCAGTTCTGGCAATCCAAGAAGAAGGAACAGGTTAACCAGTCCGAGGTCAAGATTGGCGCTCGGGAGCTCCCCGCCGTCACCCAGCTCTTCACCGAGCCCTACATGGTCAGCTTCCTGCTCGACAACGCCCTCGGCGCCTGGTGGGCGGCCCGGCAGCTCAGTGAAAGCGACCTGAAGCACGCCGAAAGCGAAGACGAACTACGCCACAAGGCAGCCATCCCTGGTGTGCCGTTGGAGTACCTGCGGTTTGTGAAACAGGAAAATGGCACCTGGACACCGGCTGCCGGCACCTTCGATGCCTGGCCGGAACAACTGGCCGACCTGAAAACCCTGGACCCCTGCTGCGGCTCCGGCCACTTCCTGGTGGCAGCCTTTCTGATGCTGGTACCCATGCGCATGGAGCGCGACGGTTTGTCCGCTCGGGACGCCGTGGATGCGGTGTTGCGAGAGAATATTCATGGCCTGGAGCTGGATCAGCGTTGTGTGGAACTGGCCGCCTTTGCATTGGCTTTGACTGCCTGGAAATATCCCGGCGCCGAGGGCTACCGACCATTGCCGGAGCTGCACCTGGCCTGTACCGGCCTGTCGATCAGCGCCAAGAAAGACGAATGGTTGGCGTTGGCAGGCGAAAATACGAATCTGCAGATAGTGCTCGAAGAGCTGTATAAGCAGTTCGAGGATGCCCCAGTTCTAGGTAGCTTAATAAATCCGGAGATAAGCTTGGGGAAAGGGTCCCTGTTTGAACTGAGATGGGAAGAAGTCGAGCCACTTTTGTCGCAAGCATTGTCTGAGCTGAAAGATATCGATAAAAGTGAACTTGGGGTGGTTGCAAAAGGTACCGCCAACGCTGCCAAGATTCTTACTGAAAAATTTCAGTGGGTAATCACAAATGTTCCATTCAAGGAGACAAAGCAGCTAGTTGAAGCCAGCCAAGATTATATTGAGAAAAACTATGCAGCCGGAAAATCGAATTTAGCAACTGCGTTTATTCTACGGATAAAGGATATTCTAGCCGTAGGAGGAAATGCATCTGTGGTCACCCCTCATGAATGGCTGTTCCTAAAGTCTTATGAAAAAGTACGTGAGCGCCTTTTAAAAGAGGCTACTTGGAACAGTTTGGCTGACCTTGGAGAGCAAGCGTTTGAGAGCCCGCAGGCAGCTGGGGCTTTTGCGGCATTGATTTCATTCACAAAAGGCGAACCAAGGCCAGAAGATTGCTATCTCGGTATCAACGCAACTGTTCAAAAAGGAGTAGTGCAAAAAAACCTTTATCTGAAAAATGCAGTAACGGAAAGATATTTCCAGAGTCAACAGTTGACTAACCCCGATTACAGAATTGGCCTATTCGATGCATCTGATTACCCGTTGCTCTCAACTATTGCCGGGTCTTATGTTGGCCTTCAAAACGGTGACACCCCGAGATTTGTCTTTCTTTTCCATGAAGTTGAGTGGCCGAACCAAGTCTGGAGCTTTTTCCAGCTGCCCTGTTCTACCTCAGAGAAGTTCACAGGAAGAGATGGTGCAATCCGGTGGGAGCAAGGAAAGGGAGAACTTCAAACATCACCCTTGGCATACATAAAAGGTAAAGAAGCATGGGGTAAGCTTGGGGTTGCAATTCGGCAAACTCGCACTCTTCCAGCTACGCTGTATTCAGGAAACCTATACGACCAATCCAGTGCTGCAATTATTCCCGCTGAAGAGGATCATTTGCCAGCAATTTGGTCTTTTTGCTCAAGCCAAGACTTCCACGACGAAGTCAGAAAAATCGACAAGAAGAAAAATGTAACTAATGCCACATTGGTAAAAATCCCCTTCGATATAGGTTATTGGCAAGAAGTCGGCGAAAACAAATACCCCCACGGTTTGCCCAAACCCTACACTAACGACCCCACCCAATGGATCTTCCACGGCCACCCCTGCGGTTCAGTCGTGTGGGATGAAGAACAAAAGTGGACAGTCGAAGGCCCTCTCCGCACCGACGACACAGTCCTGCAAGTCGCCGTTGCCCGCCTGCTCGGCTACCGCTGGCCCGCTGAACTGGATGCCGACATGGAGCTGGCTGAAGAACAGCGTGAATGGGTTAAGCGCTGCGAAACCCTGCTGTCCTTCGCCGATGAAGACGGCATTGTCTGTATTCCCCCGGTGCGTGGTGAGGCCTCAGCCGCCGACCGTCTGCTGAATCTGCTGGCCGCTGCCTACGGCGATGCCTGGTCCACCGATGTTCTAGCAGAACTTCTGAAGCATGCCGACCACGCCGGCAAAACCCTGGATACCTGGCTGCGGGACAAGTTCTTCGTGCAGCACTGCAAACTTTTCCAGCACCGCCCCTTCATCTGGCACATCTGGGACGGCCTACCCGACGGTTTCGCGGCCCTGGTCAACTACCACAAGCTGGACCGCAAGAACCTGGAAACTCTGATCTACACCTACCTGGGCGATTGGATCAGCCGCCAGAAGCAGGACCTGGCCAGCGGCGTCGACGGCGCAGAAGAACGCCTGGCCGCCGCCGAATCCCTGAAAAAGAAGCTGGAACAGATCCTCGAAGGCGAAGCCCCCTACGACATCTTCGTTCGCTGGAAGCCCATCGAACAACAACCCATAGGCTGGGACCCGGACCTCAACGATGGCGTCCGCCTCAACATCCGCCCCTTCATTACCGTGGGCGATGTCAAAAAGAAAGGCGCCGGCATCCTGCGCGACAAACCCAACATCAAATGGACCAAAGACCGTGGCAAGGATGTGGAGTCAGCGCCCTGGTACCAGACGTTCAAAGGTGAGCGGATTAACGACCACCACCTGACGTTGGCCGAGAAGAAGTCTGCGAAGGAGGTGTCAGAATGAGCGCACTATACAAAGGAATGCGCTGGCTGAAGTGTGATCTCCAGATGCAGACGCCAGCAGATGCTCGTCATTGGCAAGGAGATCGTCTCGAAGCCGGTCAGGAAGCTTCTGCAGCAACGGCATTCGCTGAGGCCTGCTATCACGCCGGACTGGACATCGTTGGGATAACTGACCACAACTTTCTAAGTAAGGAGTTTATTCCCCACTTGCAGTCCGCCTTCGAGGAGCTTGAGCGCGAGCATAATCACAGCGTCTCCCTGTTTCCAGGATTTGAATTTGAAGCCGCCGGTGTTGGGCGCGGCGTTCACATACTCTGCTTGTTTGAGCCTGGAGCTGATTTAGCCCAGCTTGATGCCATCCTCACAGAGTGTGGTGTTGCGTACCCGAGAGTTGGAGCAGACGGCCAACTGGCAAAATCCGACAAGAATCTCAAGGACATATTGCGCATCGTTCAAGAAAAACATGGTGGCATCGTGATCATGCCTCATGCGATGAGTAATGATGGGATTTTCGATGACGAGTCTATTTCAGATTGGTTGCAGCAAGACCAATTTACCAATCCCGAACTGCTAGCGATTGAAGTTCCAAAACCTGCTCACCTGATGTCAGCGGGATATCAACGTTTGCTGAAGTCCGGGGGTGATTGTCAACCAGGGTGGAGACGTGTACGCCCGATAGCAACACTGATGTCCTCGGACAATAAGAAGCTAATTGACTGCGACCATGAAGAGGCGCCAACACCCAACAGTATTGGTTACCGATATTCCTGGATAAAAATGTCGGCCCCTTCAATAGAATCGCTTCGGCAGGCTTTTCTTGATCACCAGTCTCGCATTGTTTTGCCGGAAAATGTGGTGACAGATGTACATCCTGCCAATCGTGTTCGCCAAGCGGCAATTCGGTCTCTCTCAATTAAGAACGTAGCTTTCTTGGGCGATCAAGAGATTCACTTCTCACCAAACATGAACTGTGTGATTGGTGGGCGCGGAAGCGGCAAATCCACCTTGCTTGAATACCTGCGTATTATTTTTGGAAAGGATAAGTCAGAGGACATTGATGCGGACACGAAAAGCCGGATCAAACGGGTTCGGGACACCCTGAACCAACCAGGAGCAGAGCTGGAAGTGTCTTGGGTCAGCGCTGATGGCGTAGAAGACCGTATCGTATGGCAAAACGGGCAGCCTGCTGTCCAACGTGACGATATGCATGATCCTGAAACGTTCTTCCAGAGCTTGCCTATCCGCTTTTTCAGTCAACAGCAGCTCAACCGTCTAACCGAGTCAAAAACAGGGGATGACGGGCAGATACCCCAGGCACAGCGCCTATTGGAACTGGTCGACGGGTTCGCTACAAACGAACTTGCTGATCTGGATGATCAGGAAAGAAAGCTGAAGCTTAAAATACAGGCATCGTTTTCCAACCTTCGGCGAGCCAAGGCTTTAGAGAAAGATCTCAAAAAATCCCAGCAGGAATATCAGGAGCTTGATCGTCAGTGGAAAGCACGAAGTGAGATTCAGGCAGATGCAATCAGGCACCAAAAACTAAAGGCGGAAAGCCGTTATCTTGACTCGCTCTATGGGGAGCAGGGTAGGCAATTCACAGATGTTGCCGAGCTCGCGGACGTTGTAGCGAACTCCCATACTTCGTTTCAGGTTGAAGATGCGCCCCATGGTCCTTGGCTTGATCAGCTTGACGAGAAGGTCAAACGGGCCAAAGAGGACCTTGCAAAGCATATTCGCCAAGCTGTAGAGCAGTACCAGCAAAATGTTGAGTTGTTCAAGGCCGATGACCCTATTTGGAGCGCGATCCAGCAGGATCTTGATCAGGCCGATACCAACTTTAGTCAGGCGTGCGCCGCCAAGGGGCTGACCCCTGACGATGTGGGTCACTTAAAGGAAGTTGATCAAGCCAGGGCCAAGAAGCACAGAGAAATTACTGAGCTTCAGGCTGAAATCAAGAGATTGAAAGACGAGGCTGGCGACCCCGAGACGCAGGTCCAGCGATTACATCAAATTTGGCAGGAACAGCTACAAAAACGGGTTGAAGCTGCGAATCGCGCAAATGATCTAGCCGTTCTGACTGAGGAGCAGCGCAAGTTCATAGAAGTGACGGTGCAATATCAGTTTGACCAGGCTAGTTTCTCCGAGCTATGGAATCACTTTGGCCCTAAAGACGGTCGAACCGCCCTGGCCCGCTCATGGAGCGACATAGGGCAGGCACTGATGGACCGATTCAGCCAGATACCAGACTGTAATCGCACCTCCCCCTGGGAGCTGTTGAGGAATCTCTACCATGACAATGACGGAGAGGGCGCTCGGCAACTTTTTCAGAATCAGGCAGACAACCTAAAGCAGCACATCGTGGAAAACATAGAGAGCTGGGACCAGCTTCGGTTATCTCGTGTGAAGGATGTCGTTGATTTAAAACTGTTTCGATCTGATGGCTCAGTTGCCGGGAGCATCTCTGAAGGCTCTCTTTCCGACGGTCAACGCAATACCGCAGCGCTAGCCTTGCTGCTAGCTCAGAATGGCGGCCCTCTTGTGATAGATCAGCCCGAAGATGAGCTGGACTCAAACTTTGTGTTCAAGGAGCTGATACCGATGCTTCGCAAGGTGAAAGCCGGTCGTCAAATCATACTGGCAACCCACAATGCCAACCTGCCTGTAAATGGTGATGCCGAGTTGGTGTATGCGCTTGAGGCCAAAGACGGAAAAGGAGTGATTCGAGCACAGGGTGGCCTTGACAAATCCGATGTTACTGCCGCTGTCCTCGACATCATGGAGGGTACAGAAGAGGCTTTCCGGCGTCGACGGGAAAAGTATCATTTCTAGGGGGTAGTATGGCTAAGAAGATAAGCGGCGCCGAGTATCCACTCGCAAAGATTTTTAGCTCTGAGTTTGAATATGTCATTCCTTCCTATCAGCGTCCGTATGCCTGGACTGTTGATCAGGCATCAGAGCTATTTGATGACCTTTTTGATTTTTATCGATCAGATCTGGATGAAGGATATTTCCTCGGCAGTATTGTCCTCATCAAAGAGGAAGGAAAGCCGGCCGCAGAAGTTATTGATGGTCAACAGCGTCTGACAACTCTCACAATACTGCTGGCCGCATTGGCAGCACGCTCCACGTCAGATGATAGAGCATTGCTAAAGAACTACATTGTTGAGGCTGGAAACAAATTCGAGCAGTTAGCCGCAAAGCCGCGCCTTACGCTTCGCGAGCGGGATAAAGAGTTTTTTGCAAAGTACGTGCAGACGCTTCAGTTCGACGATCTACTGGATCTCAACACCGAGTCACTTCAGAACGAATCTCGGAAGAATATCCAAGCCAACGCCCGGTTGTTACTGAGTCGGATCGATCGCTCCTTCGGTGACGATATGTCATTACTTGAGGGGTTTGTTGGTTTCTTGCTGCAGCATTGTTTCCTGGTAGCAGTCTCAACTCCTAGCCAGCAGTCAGCATTTCGCGTTTTCTCCGTCATGAATAGCCGCGGCCTTGATTTGCAACCTACTGACATCATCAAGGCCGACATCATTGGCGCGATTGAGTCCTCGGAAGAACAAGAGCTTTACAATGAGAAATGGGAGGACATGGAAGTTGAGCTGGGCCGTTCCGGCTTTAATGACCTGTTCGCCTACGTTCGGATGGTCTATGCCCGCGAAAAAGCCAAGAAGGCCCTGTTGGAAGAGTTCAGGCAACATGTTCTGTCCAATGTGCGGTCACCTAAAGCTTTGGTCGATGAAGTGCTGGAACCTTATGCGGAGGCCTTATCGATTCTGCGTTCCGCAAGCTACCAGGCAGAGGTGGATGCCCAGAAGATTAATACCTACCTGCGTTGGCTTAACCGAATCGATAACTCTGACTGGGTGCCAGCGGCCATGCTTTTCTTATCCCAACAAAAGAACAGACCGGATTACGTTCTGTGGTTTGTGGAGAAGCTTGAACGGCTTGCTGCCTGTCTGCATCTGACCGCAAAGAATGTGAATGAACGGATCGAGCGCTATTCCACTGTGATCTCAGAATTGATGGGAGATCACAACGTGGACAACCCTGTGCAGGCGGTTTTGCTGACTGAGGATGAAAAGCAGGAAATGAGGAAAGTTCTCGATGGGGATATATATACACTTACCGCACGAAGGAGAAATTACCTGATTCTCCGGTTGGACTCGTTTTTGTCGGATGGTGCAGCCAGCTACGATGCAAGCCTGTTAACCATTGAGCATGTGCTGCCGCAAACGGTAGATGCGGAAAGCCAATGGGAAAAAGATTGGCCAGACGCTCAGGCAAGAGATGCTTGGGTTCACCGCTTGGCGAATCTGGTTCCCCTGAACAAACGGCGCAATTCTCAGGCTCAAAATTACGATTTCGGCCGTAAGAAAGATGCTTATTTCCGGGGGCGATCAGGGGTTAGCTCCTATACGTTAACGACCCAGGTGCTCAATGAAAACGAATGGACGCCCGAGGTTGTATCGAACAGACAAAATGAGCTTTTGGGGCTTCTTACGGACAAGTGGGAGTTAGGAGCATGTTAAAGCCCGAGCGAGACCGGAGCTGTACTGCATGAGAGTTTTGGATCACCTGCTTGCAGCCATTCGTGATGCTGGCATCTACAACCCCGACATTCAGGTCGGCCCCACCTGCATCCTTTGGCCAGATCGTGACCGTCAATGGGAAGCGCTTATTCCAGTCCTTCAGGCGGAACTGCCGGAGCTTCTGGTACTGGGTGACTATGCCCCCGAAACACGCACCGGCCCGGCGATTTGGCTGCGCTGCGTAATCGCTGGCTTGGTGGATGATATGTCCCTGCCAGAGGGGACGATCCCCATTCTCTACCTGCCCGGCGTCAGCCGTCAGGATCTGCGGGCAGTGGAAGGCTGCCCGGACTCGCTCAAGCCGCTGGCTGAGTTGCAATACCGGGGTGTGATCTGGTCCCAGGTGAATGCCAAGGACTGGACCATCCTTGCCTACCTGAAGTCGGACCAGGGTGGCCTTGGCCTGGATGTGGCACAGGACAGCGAAACCCGGCACGCCATGCAACTGGCGCTGTACCGACTACTCGACGAAGACGTGGACTTGCTCAAGGGCAAACGCCTAGATAAGGACTACTTCAATACCCTGTTAACCGGGGGCGACCCCATCCGAGATCTGCTGTTGTGGCTGGACCAGGGCGATGCGTTCCAGGCCGCGAGGGGTGAGAACGAATGGCAGGCTTTCGTGGCGGTATGCACCTCCCAGTTAGCTTTCAACCCGCAACATGAGGGTGTGCTGGCAGGATGTGCCAAGCTTGCGGCCCATGAAGGGCCTTGGCAGGCGGTTTGGCAGCGTTTCTGCGAGGCCCCCCACCGCTACCCCCATATCCCGGCTCAAATTCGCAAGTGCCAGCCGCCGGCCTTTGATCTGTTTGCCGATGAAACCGTGGCCGGTGGCTGGCCTCAGTGGAACCAGGGCCAGGAAGACCACCTGCGCCGTGACTTGCAGGCTCTGGCCCAGTCTCCTGCGCACCAGGCACGGGCCAGGATACTGGAGCTCGAACAGATACACGGCGGCAGGCGATCACTGGTATGGGCGGAGCTCGGTGAAGCCCCGCTGGCTTGCGCGTTGGAGCATTTGGCCACCATGGTCAACTATGCAAAAACCTCTCTGGCGGCGGGTTCTGTGGATGATCTGGCAGACGGGTATACCAACGCCGGCTGGAAAGTGGATGACGGCGTAATGCGCGCCTTGGCTCAGGTGGAAAGCTCGGCTGACTTTGAGGCTGTCACAACGGCAGTCCGGGCAGTTTACCTGCCCTGGCTGGAAGAGTCCGCCCGCTACCTGCAGAAGATCGTTGATGGCGCATCCTACCCGGGTGGCTCCTGCACAACAGCGCCCCCATTTCCGGCAACTCCCGGCGATTGTGTGCTGTTTGTCGACGGGCTGCGCTTCGATACGGGCAAGCGGTTGGCAGAGATGCTGGAAGCTTCAGGGCTGGATGTAGACGAGGCGCCCACCTGGGCAGCTTTGCCCAGCGTGACCGCCACTGGCAAGGCGGCGGTGACGCCAGTCCGGGATAAAATTCGGGGGGACGATGGCAGCGCGGATTTCGAGCCCGCCGTGGCGTCGACCGGCCATTCCCTCAAAGGTGGCTATCACCTCAAGAAACTGCTGAAGGACACCGGCTGGACGCTGCTGGATCGAACAGAGGACGGCCAGGGGGAAGGTTTCGCCTGGTGTGAGTTTGGCGACATCGACCATGAAGGTCACGACCGTGGCTGGAAGCTGGCCAAACACCTGGAAAGCCTTTTGAATGAAGTGCAGAACCGCATTACTGAGCTGTTGGCGGCGGGCTGGAAGCGAGTACGCGTCGTCACTGATCACGGCTGGCTGCTTCTGCCCGGGGGGCTACCCAAAATTGACCTGCCCAGCGTACTCGCTGAAAGCAAGTGGGGGCGCTGTGCCGCGCTGAAGGCTGGTGCGGAAACCCAGGAGCGACTGTTCCCCTGGTACTGGAACCCCAGTCACTACTTTGCCCTGGCCGATGGCGTCAGCTGTTTCAAGAAGGGTGAGGATTACGCTCACGGCGGCCTGAGCCTACAGGAGTGCTTGACACTCCAGTTGGCGGTGGCAGGCGGCGCCTCCGCCCAAGGGGCCATTGAGTTTACCGACCTGGTGTGGAAAGGGTTGCGCTGCACGGTGGCGGTGACGGGCGACTATTCAGGGCTCACATTGGATATCCGTACCCGTGCGGGTGAAGCGGCCAGCAGTGTGGTGGTCGGCTCGAAGCCACTCAAGGCCAATGGCACCGCTTCCGTGGTTGTCGAAGATGAAGATCTGGAAGGGCAGAAAGCGGTGGTTGTTCTGCTCGACGAAAATGGTTCTCTGGTTGCCCAGATGGGCACCGTGATTGGTGGGGCTCTTTCTTAAGAGGTAAATGTGATGGAATTGGACGAAATCGACAGAAAGGCCGCAATGGCCCTGGATGGTTACCTGGTGCGAAAGGACCTGGTACGGACCTTCAGCCGCCAATTCCCAGTGCCCACCTACGTGGTCGAGTTCCTGCTGGGGCGATATTGCGCGAGCACCGACCAGGACGAAATCAACGAAGGCCTGGAGATCGTGCAGCGGCAGCTCAAGTCTCGCACCGTCAAGGCCGGTGAGGAAGAGCTGTTCAAGGCTCGGGCCAGGGAGAACGGTGAAGTTAAAATCATCGACCTGATTACCGCCCGCCTGGATGCGAAAACAGACTCCTATATTGCCTCCCTCCCCAGCCTCCGCCTGAACGACGTGCGGATCTCACCGTCTTTGGTAAACGAGCACGAGCGGATGCTGACCGGCGGTTTCTATGCCGAGGTAACGCTCAATTACGATGCTGCCATTGCCCAGGAAAGTAATGGTCGCCCCTTCGGTGTCGAAGCCCTGCGGGAGATCCAGCTCTCCAAGCGCGACGTTTTGGATACCCTTGCAGAGGCCCGGAAGGAATTTACGACGCAGGAGTGGAAAGAGCTGCTGCTAAGGTCCACGGGGATTGAGGCCAGCGGCCTGTCGGAGCGGCAACAGGACGCAATTTTGTTGCGTATGGTGCCCTTTGTTGAGCGTAACTATAACTTGGTGGAGCTCGGCCCCAGGGGTACCGGTAAGAGCCATTTGTTCCAGCAGGTGTCACCCTACGCCCACCTGATTTCCGGTGGTAAGGCCACGGTGGCCAAGATGTTCGTCAACAACGCCAGCGGCCAGCGGGGTTTGGTCTGTCAGTACGACGTGGTTTGCTTCGACGAGGTCTCCGGTATCTCCTTCGACCAGAAGGACGGCGTGAACATCATGAAGGGCTACATGGAATCGGGTGAGTTCAGCCGTGGCAAGGAAAACATCCGAGCCGATGGCAGCATCGTACTGGTGGGCAACTTTGACGTGGATGTGGAACATCAGCAGCGGATAGGCCACCTGTTCGGCCCCATGCCCCCGGAAATGAAGGATGATACGGCCTTCATGGACCGTATCCACGCCTTCTTGCCAGGCTGGGACGTGCCGAAAATAAGCAAGGAGCTGTTAACCGACCATTTCGGCCTAGTCAGCGACTTCCTGTCAGAGTGCTGGAGTCAGCTGCGCAATCAGAGCCGGGTCAGTCTGATTCAGAACCGGGTGTTTTTTGGTGGCGCGCTGTCTGGGCGGGATACCAATGCGGTGAACAAAACGGTCAGCGGCCTGCTCAAGCTGCTTTATCCCGGTGACGATGAGGTCTCGGACGAAGATATCGAATGGGCCGTTCGCATTGCCATGGAAGCCCGGCGCCGGGTGAAGGAACAGCAGAAGCGGATTGGTGCGGCAGAATTCAGGAATACCCATTTCAGCTATGTCATGGGCGCCGACGGTGTCGAGAAGTTTGTTTCCACTCCGGAGCTTCAGAGCGAGAACAGCATTGGTGACGATCCCCTGGAACCTGGCCAGGTATGGACCGTCTCTCCGGGTGGCGGTGAGGAGCATCCCGGCCTGTACCGGATCGAGGGGAACGAAGGGCCAGGGTCGGGCGTCAAGGTCCTGAACAAGCCGGTACCGCCCGCGTTCAAGGAAAGCATCGGTTATGCGGAGCAGAACCTATACGCCCGGTCGGCGCAACTGGTAGGCGACAAGGACCCGCGTCACCACGAGTTTACGGTTCAATTGCGGGCTTTCGATGCCTCCAAATCGGGGGCCAAGCTCGGCATGGCGTCTCTGGCCGCATTGAGCACAGCGCTATTGAAGAAAAGCGTGCGCGGCGGTTTGATCATTGTGGGTGAGATTAATCTGGGAGGCTCCGTGGAGCCGATCCACAATCCGGTGACCATTGCGGAAATCGCCGTGGAAAAGGGCGCGACTGCACTGCTGATGCCCGTTGCCTGCCGCCGGCAGTTATTTGACCTGTCGGATGACATGGCGACCAAGATCGATATCCAGTTTTATTCCGACGCGCGGGATGCTCTGCTCAAGGCCATTGTGGAGTAGGGGCTGGATTTAGCGAACAGGAGGAGCTTTTGTGGCGAGATCGCTTGATGACATTCTGAATGATGAGAAGCCCGAGCTTGTGGCGCGGGCACAGCAACGAGCACGGGAGATTCTGAAAAGCCAGGATTCCCCAAGCTCGCAGGAACAGGCCGATAGTCAGGATTCCGATTCCCACTCCCACCAGGACTGAAACAGCTGGTCACCACCCGGCACATAGGTGTGAACTTCCCGGCCATTCCAATCCAGCGCTAGAACCTGCAAGGCTGCCTGTTGCAGTTCGGTATCCAAGGCCCTCAACCGGTTCAACTCGAATGGCCAGTGGCT
>MDTC01074097.1_pt1 | contig 21667 bp, 24 predicted proteins | sample 811181 | NCBI WGS metagenome assembly MDTC01 (sample SAMN05326644, study PRJNA326480) | marine metagenome | isolation source: seawater | place: Pacific Ocean: North | collected 2011 | reverse complement strand
CTAGGGGCAATTTAGTTATTAATGCGTTAAAGTTTAAAAGTGCAGTTGAAGCAAAAAATAAAGTAATACAAAACTTTCAAAAAAAGTATAAATACTTTAATTTATTTATAGCTGATATTAATGATGCTTATTTAATTAAATATGATAATTTTAAGTTAGATACATTCTCAGTTCCATATGGGAAATCAATAATAGATAATTTTAATTTAAATGATAACAATTCGTTAAAACAAACTTTAAATAAAAACTACTTTTATGAAGCACCTCACCCTATACCAGAAAAAAATCAATTTGATGGATGGTCAAAACTTTTATCTATAAATTCTCCTAACAAAAGCGAAAAAGTTAACTCTATTTATGTTAAAGATAGACAGAATAATTATGGTACTGTATGTTCTTCTATTATAGGATTACCTAAAATTAAAACTAATACAAAAGGAATTTTTTGGCTATATAGAAAGTCTGGTGATAGTCCTACTGCTTTTAAAAAGTTAAAATTATTTATCTAAAAAAATGAAACTAATTCTTGAAGGAAAAGCAAAGAAAATTTTTCAGACTAAAAACAAAGATATTTTAGTTCAGTATTTTAAAGACAGCGCCACAGCTTTCAATAATAAGAAAAAAAGAAACTTTAAAAATAAAGGCATTATAAATAATCTGATATCTAGTGATATATTTAGTTACTTAACTAAAAATAATATTAAAACACACTTAATTAAAAGAATTAATTCAAGAGAACAACTAATTAAAAAACTACAAATAATCCCGATTGAAGTAGTAATAAGGAATTATAGTGCTGGTAGTTTAGCATCTAGATTAGGAATTAAAAAAGGACAAAAACTAAAAAACCCATTAATTGAATTCTATTATAAATGTGACGCCCTAAATGACCCTATTATTAATGATGAACACATAATATTACTAAATTTAGCAAATAAAAAAGAGATAGAAAGAATAAAAAAAGTAGGTTTGAAAATAAATAAATTATTATTGCATTATTTTAGGAAAATTAATCTTATATTAGTAGATTATAAGATGGAGTTTGGGTTTTTAAAAAAAAATATAATTCTTGCAGATGAAATTTCTCCTGATAGTTGTAGATTATGGGACGCAAAAACAAAACGTAGTTTTGATAAAGATATTTTTAGAGAAAATAAAGGTAATTTATTAAAATCATATTTAGAAATTTTAAAAAGATTAAATATTGAGGTAGAAAATGTTTAAAATAGAAGTACTAGTAACCCTTAAGAAAGATGTTTTAGATCCTCAAGGAAAAGCTATAGAACTTGCTGCAAAAAACATCAACTTAAAGAATATACATTCAGTTAAACAAAATAAATATTTTGAAGTTTTAGTAGAAAAAGTTCCTGACCAAGAGAAAGCTAAAGAAATAGTAGCGAAATTAAGTAAAAACTTGCTAGCTAACGAAGTTATAGAAGATTTTAAAATTATAAGATGTAGGAAAACATGACTCCCTCAATCATAGTTTTTCCAGGTTCAAATTGCGATAATGATATTTTTAATTCTATTAAAAGTATATATGGTTTAAATCCTAATCTAATATGGTATCAGGATGCAATACCAAAAAGAACAGAACTTATTATTATACCCGGAGGTTTCTCTTTTGGTGATTATCTAAGATGTGGTGCAATAGCCGCAAAATCAAAAATCTTAAAACAAATTAATGAGTTTATTAAAAAGGGTACGCCTGTAATAGGTATTTGCAATGGATTTCAAGTTCTTACTGAAGCCAATTTTTTACCTGGAACACTGCTAATGAATAAAAGTTTAAAATTTATTTGTAAATCTGTAAATTTATCTGTTGTAAATAGTGACAGTAGTTTTACTAATTTATTTAATAAAAATGAAACTATTAATCTTCCTATTGCTCATAAAGTAGGTAATTATTATATTAATGAAAATGGCTTAGAAAAGCTTGTATCTAATAACCAAGTTATTTTTAGATATTCTTCTGAGTCAGGATCATGTAATCAGCATAGCAACCCTAATGGATCTGTATTTAATATTGCAGGTATAATTAATGAAAAGGGAAATGTAATGGGTATGATGCCACATCCTGAAAGATATTATAATAATAAAGACAAAGATATTATAATGAAAAAAATAATTGAGTCTCTTTCTAATGTTAGATAAAGAATTATTGAGTTATATAAAACAAATAGGTTTATCTTATCAAGATTATCTAGATACTAAAAATTTACTAAGAAGAAAACCAAAAAAAACTGAGTTAGCTCTATTTTCAGCTATGTGGAGTGAACATTGTTCATACAAATCCTCAAAATTCTGGTTAAAAAAACTACCTCATGCTGCCGATTATGTGATACAAGGACCAGGAGAAAATGCTGGAGTTATAGATATTGGAGGAGAAAACGCGATAGTTTTTAAAATAGAAAGTCATAACCATCCATCTTATATAGAGCCCTATCAAGGAGCTGCTACAGGTGTAGGCGGTATTATGCGAGATATTTTTACAATGGGAGCCCGTCCTATAGCAAATTTAAACTGTCTTAGATTTGGTAGCTTAAATCACAAAAAAACCAAATATCTTTTTAATGGAGTTGTCTCTGGCATTGGAGACTATGGGAATTGTACTGGTATTCCTACTGTAGCTGGAGAATGTACTTTTGATAAAAGATATAATGATAATATTTTGGTAAATGCAATGACTGTAGGTATTGCAAAAAAAAATAAAATATTTTATGCAAAAGCTAGAAAACCAGGTAATAAAGTAGTATATGTAGGTTCAAAAACTGGAAGAGATGGCATTCATGGAGCAAGTATGTCATCTGAATCATTTTCTAAAGAATCGGAAAGTTTAAAGCCTACAGTTCAAGTAGGAGATCCTTTTACTGAAAAACTATTGATGGAAGCATGCCTAGAGTTGATGAAGCTTGATGCAATAATTGGCCTACAAGATATGGGAGCAGCAGGTTTAACCTCTTCATCAGTTGAAATTGCAGCTTCATCAAAATTAGGTATAAAGATTAATTTAGATAAGGTTCCTTTAAGAGATGGAAATATGACGCCTGATGAAATAATGTTATCTGAGAGCCAAGAAAGAATGCTTATGATTATAAAACCCAATAAATTAAATATTGCTAAAAAAATATTTCAAAAATGGGAGCTTTCATTTTCCTCTATTGGAGAAATCACTAAAGATCCTCATATTAGAATATTAAGTAAAAAAGAAGTCGTAGCAGATATACCATTAGACTATTTAACCAATGCTAAAGTTTTTAGAAGACCATTTATTATTAAAAAAAACTCTTATAAACAAAAAATATATCCTAAAAGAACAATAGCAGAAATAGTTAAAAAATTGTTTGCAGAATCAAACCTATCTAATAGAGAGGCTATTTGGAATCAGTATGACCACATGATTACTAGGAACGTATTATCAGAGATGGGTGGAAATGCCTCTATCATAAAAACTAATCATAAGTATCAAGCTATAGCAACTACTACTGATTGTAATATTTATTATTGTGAAATTGATCCCTTTTTGGGAGCAATTCAAGCTATATCAGAAAGCTACAGAAATTTAATTTCAGTAGGAGCACAACCTTTAGCAATTACCAACTGTTTAAACTTTGGAAATCCTGAAAAAAAAGAAATAATGGGCCAGTTTGTTCAAACTATTAGAGGTATGCAAATTGCGTCAAAAAAGTTATCATTACCAATTGTCTCTGGTAATGTATCATTTTACAATGAGACAAATAATAAGAGTATTCCTCCTACTCCTCAAATTGGCGCAGTAGGAGTAATCGCTGATTATAGAAAAGTTGTATCATTAAGCTCATTTTCTAACCAAGACAATTTATATTTAATAGGAGAAACAAAAGGTCACCTTTCTGGCTCGGCATATGAAAGAACTATGTTTGACTTCAATAAAACTAAAAAATATTCTATTCCTCCAAGAACTAATTTAGATTATGAAATTAAAGTTTCTAGAGTTATACTAAGTTTAATTAGAAAATCTTTAATAACTGCATGTCATGATGTTTCAGACGGAGGTTTATTAGTATCGATTTTAGAAATGTGTTTAGCTAAAGGAATAGGTTTTAATTTTTTAAATTTACCAAAAAATCACAAAACTCTTTTTGGAGAAGACCAGTCTAGATATTTGATAGCAATTAAAGAAACTAATAAAGCTTACGTAGATAAATTTTTAAGAAACAATAATATTTACTATAGAAAATGTGGAAATTTCAACAATAAAAACCAAATATTGAATTTTCCTGACAAAAGCAGTATAAAATTAGATAATATTAGTTTAACAAGAAAATTATGGGAAAATAAAGTATAAAAATGGGAATGAAAGTTGAAGAAATAAGAAGTTTAATCTTAAAATCAATCCCTGATGCTAAAATTGATATTAAAGATTTAGCTGGAGATGATAATCATTATGCTGCTACTATAAAATCAAAAATATTTGTAGGAAAGTCTAAAGTACAACAACACAAATTAGTTTATGATGCTTTGGAAGGAAAAATGGGCGGAGTTCTGCATGCTTTATCTTTAACTACAATTGTTGATAATTAATTTAATAGGAGTTCAGTAATGACAGAAGTAAATGATAAAATAAAAGAATTTAATAAAAATAATGAGGTTGTTCTTTATATGAAGGGTAATCCTACATTTCCTCAGTGTGGCTTTTCTTCTACTGTTGTTCAGATACTTAAGCACATTGGTGTTAATTTTAAATCTTATGATGTACTGCAGGATGAAGAATTACGAGAAGGTATAAAGAGTTATAGTAATTGGCCTACAATACCACAGTTGTATGTCAAAGAAGAATTTATAGGCGGATGTGATATTATTAGAGAAATGTTTGAAAGCGGCGAGTTAAAGCAATACTTAACTGATAAAAAAATCGAGTTAGTTGTAGAATAAGTATTATCTAGAATAATATTCTATTACTAGATTAGGTTCCATTTGTACAGGATAAGGTACTTCACTTAATTTAGGAATTCTTATAAGGCGCCCTACTATTTTTTGCTTGTCAAACTCTATATAATCAGGAACTTCCTTTGCAGCCTTATCTGTAGACTCTAAAACTACAGGGTGCTGTAATGACTTTTTTCTAACACAAATTAGATCTTTTGTTGTAACACTAAAAGATGGAATGGTAACTCTACGATTATTTACTTCAATATGTCCATGATTAATAAGTTGTCTAGCAGCAAAAACTGTAGGAGCTATATTCATTCTATAAATTACAGCATCAAGTCTGGTTTCTAGTAATGCTATTAGATGTTCACTAGTATCACCTTTTTTCTTTAAAGCTTTTTCATAATATTTTCTAAATTGCTTTTCAGAAACATTTCCATAATATCCCTTAAGTTTTTGCTTAGCAAAGAGTTGCACTCCATAATCAGATAGTTTTTTCCTCTTTGAACCATGTTGCCCTGGCCCATATTCTCTTCTATTAAAAGGAGATTTTGGTTCACCCCAAAGGTTACAACCTAATCTTCTATCTATCTTATTTCTTGGTTCTGTACGTTTACTCATAATATTAAACTTGAAGAATACTTGTCTTTACAAAGTTGTCAATTAGATTTTTTATCTTTTTTTATATTAGTAATTACACCATGCAAAATTCTTAGTTCTTTATTGGTTAAATTATTCTTGGAAAATATATTTTTTAAATTATTTTGAAGCTTTTCTTGCTCCTCAGAATTTATAAAAAAATTAGTTTCATTTAATATTTGTATTAATCTATTATTAAAAAAAGCAACTTCTTTTTTTTTAGCGATATCTTTTTCATGATAATGTTTTAATTTTTTAATACTATTATTTTTTAAATACCACTCATAACATATTATATTTACTGACATAGCTAAATTTAAAGAACCAAATGCCTTATTTGTAGGAATATTAATTATCATATTTGCTAATGCTAAGTCACTATTTTTAAGCCCAGCTTTCTCTGGACCAAATAAAAATCCAATTGCGTTAGAATTTTTGAAATTTTTTGAAATTTTTTTCATAGTATTTTTAGGATCTCCCACAAAGCTATCTAAGTCTCTTTTTCTGACAGATGTAGCACATAAGCATTCTATGTCCTCAATACTTTCTTCTAAACTATTGAAAACTTTAATATTATTACTAATTATATCATAGGCTCCAGCCGAACTTGAAATAGTCTTTTTATTTGCAAAGTTTACTTTTGGATTTACTAATCTAAGGTTTTTAAATCCAAAATTTAGCATTGTCCTCAATACCATTCCTAAATTTTCAGCAAGTTGTACTTCATTTAATATAATACAAGGTCTTTCAAAGCTTGTATTTTGAGAACTATCCGTACCTGCCATTTAATTTTCAAATTTATTTGTGATAGGATACCTTCTCTCTTTACCGAATGCTTTTAATGATAATTTAACTCCTGGTGGAGCTTGTCTTCTTTTGTATTCTGATTTAAAAAGCAAAGAACTTACTTTTTTTACAATACTAACTTTAAATCCTTTTTTTATAATTTCTTTTATAGAATATTCTTTTTCAATTAAAAGATATAGTATTTTATCTAATTCATCATAAGAAGGTAGACTATCTGTATCTTTTTGATCAGGTCTAAGTTCAGCTGAAGGAGTTTTACTGATAGAATTTCTAGGAATAACTTCTCCCGGTGGTCCATTAAAATACTTTATTTTATTATTATTTCTCCATATTGCCAAATTATAAAGATCAGTTTTATATATATCCTTAATTGCATTAAACCCTCCGTTCATATCTCCATAAATAGTAGAATACCCAACAGACATCTCGCTTTTATTACCGGTACTAATTAATAAATAAGAAAAATTATTTGAATAAGCCATAAGTATGGCACCTCTAATTCTGGATTGTATATTTTCATCTGTAATATTATTTACTTTCTTAGCAAAATGCTTAAATAAATTTTTATAAAATACTTTATGAATATCTTCTATTTTAAATATATTAGTTTTAATTTTTAAAAGGTTTGCGGTTTTTTTTGCATCAATTATACTTCCTTTAGAAGAATATTTAGATGGCATCAAAATACCTATTACATTTTTGCTGCCCACAGCATCTACAGCAATTGCCGCACTAACTGCTGAGTCTATTCCTCCAGATAAACCTAGTACTATCTTATGAAATGAGTTTTTTAAAAAATAATCTCTTAACCCTAAAGTTAAAGCACTCCATGTATTAAACTCATGCAAATAATCTAAATTATTGTTTTTATTATTTTTATTACTTAAATATTCAGGAAATTTAATTACTTTATAGTCTTCTTTCCATGCATAACACTTCTCTAATAAGTTACCTTTTGAGTCCATAAAAAATGAATTTCCATCAAATACAAGTTCATCTTGTCCACCTACTTGATTTAAATACAATAAAGGAACTTTAGTTTGTTTAACTAGTTTTTGAGCAATTTCTTTTCTTTGAGTAAACTTTCTTGTTTCATATGGGGATGCGTTAATGCATATAAATATATTAGCTCCATTTTTTTTTAAATAAAGTGGTAGGGAACTAAACCACATATCTTCACAAATTAATAATCCTATCTTAACACCCTTATATTTTATGGTATCATATTTTTTTCCTGATTTAAAAACTCTCTTTTCATCAAATACACCATAGTTAGGAAGTTTATTTTTATAAATTATATTTTTTTTCTTTTTATATAGAAATATACCTGCATTATAAATAGCATTATTTTTTTTTAATGGAGCTCCTAAAATAATTGCTATATTTTTCTTAAGACAAAATACTTCTAATTTATCTAGAATATTTTTAATTTCATATAAAAATCTATCCTTTAAAACCAAATCCTCTAGGGGGTATCCGCTAATTGAAAGTTCTGGAAATACAATAAGATCTGCCTTATTATTGTATTTAGATATATTTGTAACTATTTTTTTGTAATTACCTAAAATGTCTCCAACAGTTGGGTTTATTTGTGCTAATACTATTTTCACTAATTACTCTTTTATTAAAAACTCTCTACCTTTTTTCACTAGGCTTTTTCCATCATATTTTATAATATCTGCCGTAGCATATGTTTCTTCCCAATTATTAGGTATATATGAACCTGTTCCTATTACATCAACTGGGGCATTTGCATTAGAAAAAAGCAAACATTTTTCGGGGTTAAAACCAGAGGAAGCTATGATTTTTACTTTTTTCCAACCATTTTTATCTAGTATATTTCTTAAGTAAAAAACTGATGATACACTAACACCTGTACCTACTAGCCATTTCATTTCTTGTTCATTTCTATATGTTTTTATTGAATTAGGAGAATATTTTTGTAAAATTTTATATGATTTCTCTATATCTAATCCTTCTACATATCGACCTCCATGAGTATCAAGTCTGATTGCTAGTTTTCCTTTATTAGCATATTTACTAAAATACTTACAAACTTCTAAAGTATCAGTTACCTCTTTTCCAAAATAATCTACTAATACAGTCATGTCTTCGTTAGGAAAAGTGGCATAAAAAAGTTTTGCTGCTTTCAAAGTAGATTTTGCAAAACCTATAAAAGCATGAGGCATTGTTCCTAAACCTTGCTTTTTACCAAAATAATGAGAAGTAGCTGCACAAGATGTTCCAATAAAACCTTTAGCTTTTTTTTCTTTCTTTGCTTTATTAGATCCTACGCTTGCGCCGTAGGCCATTAAGTCATGCATGCTAGCTCCCGCACAATGTCTAGCATCCATTGCCAAAAAACTTGTTTTAGGCATTTCTCTACACATTGTATAAGCATTATATGCTGCAACAGATGATGGTCCTATTAGCTGTAAATAAATAGTTTCTAGATCAACTAATTTTGAAAAATAACCTGTTATATACATTAAAGGCTCTCCAGCACCTACCCAATCTCCTTCTTTATAACAAAGATTGATTTTAAATTTAGTTTTTCTATTTATTTCTACTTGCTTAAACCATTTTAACGCTATTTTAGGGCAAAATAAAACTGGGCGTCTCATAAATACTGCATAAGTAACTCTTGTATCCTTATTTTTTTTTATTATCTCCTGTGTCTTACGAAAATAATTGTCAGTATTATTTTTTATGAAAGTTTCTAGAGATAGTTTAACCAAAAATCACCAATTAATTTGTTTTTAAAAATTCAGAAATTTTAAACGCTAATTCTACACCTTGATTAGCATTTAATCTAGGATCACAGTGAGTATGATATCTATCAGATAAATTTTCTTCTTTAATTTCTTGTTCTCCACCTACACATTCAGTAACATTTTGACCTGTTATTTCTAAGTGAATTCCTCCTGGAAATGAATCTAATTTTTTATGTATTATAAAAAATGCCTCTATTTCTTCTAATATTTTATCAAATGATCTGGTTTTATAACCATTATTTGATTTATAAGTATTTGCATGCATAGGGTCGCAAGACCATATAACTGTTTTTTTATGACAATTTATTTCTTTTATTAATCTAGGTAAATTCTCTTGTAAGTTTTTTGCACCCATTCTAGTGATAAGAGTTATTCTGCCTGGTTCATTTTTCGGGTTTAACTTATTTATTAAATCAATAATATAAGAACTCTCTGTTTTAGGTCCTATTTTTACTCCAATCGGATTTTCTATACCTCTTATGAATTCAATATGAGCTTCATCTAACTTTCTAGTTCTTTCTCCAATCCAAAGCATGTGTGCTGAACAATCAAACCATCCTCCCATAATTGAATCTGTTCTGGTTAGTGATTCTTCATAATTTAATAATAATGCTTCATGACTAGTAAAAAAATCAACCTGTTCAAATTCTGATTTATTTTTTTTTCCTATACCACAAGCCTTCATAAAATCTAACGCTTTACTAATACCATTAGCTATTTCTAAAAATTTACTTTTAGTTGTTTGTTTAACAAAATCTAGATTCCATTTATGTACTTTTTCTAAATTTGCTAAACCCCCTGTTGCAAATGCTCTTAAAAGATTGAGAGTAAATGCAGATTGGTTATAAGCTTTTAACATTCTATCTGGGTCTGGTTTCCTAGCAACTTCATCAAACCCTATATCATTTATAATATCACCTCTGTAAGAAGGCAATTTCAATCCATCTTTTATTTCATAATCATCTGATCTTGGTTTCGCAAATTGACCAGCCATTCTTCCAACTTTTATTACTGGCAAAGAAGTGGCGTAAGTCAATATTGCAGACATTTGAAGCAATACTTTAAAAGAGTCCCTCAAATTATTAGCGCTGAAATCAGAAAAACTCTCTGCACAGTCTCCTCCTTGTAATAAAAAAGCTTTTCCTTCAGCAACATTAGATAGCTTTTCTTTTAGTTTTCTTACCTCTTCTGCAAAAACCAAAGGAGGCAATTGTTCTATTTCAGTTTCTACTTTTCTAACATGCTCTTTGTTTGCATAGATTGGCTGTTGACTTATAGGAAAGGTTCGCCAAGAATTTTTATTCCATTGTTTATCCATATTTATACTCTTTTCAATTTTCTTGATGGTCCTTTAAAAGTAACAAACTCTTCTGCAACAGTTGGATGAATTGCCATGGTATCATTGAAATTTTTTATTGTTGCATTAGCTTGAATCGCTATAGCTAAAATTTGAATAATTTCTGGGGCTTCTTCTCCTAACATGTGTGCAGCTATTATCCTATTATTATTACTATTTACTAATAACTTAATATATGTCGGTATTTTATTATTAACAATAGAATACTTTAAAGAAGTAAACTTGCTTTCATAAACATCAATATTTTTATATTGTTTCAAAGCTTCTTTTTCAGTTGGACCAATACTACTTATTGGAGGAGATGAAAAAACTGCAGTACCAATATTTTTAAGGCTAACTCTATTATTTTTATACTTTCCAAATAATTTGTCACTTAAGTAATTACCTTCAGCTATGGCCACGGGGGTTAAGTTAAATCTGTCTGTTACATCACCAATAGCAAAAATATTATTTATGTTTGTTTTAAGATTAGTATCAACTTTTATCGCCTCTTGTTTAGTTGTTCTTATTCCTATTTTTTTTAAATTTAAACTTTTTACATTAGCTTTCCTTCCTATAGCTACCAAAACTTCATCACAATAAAAACTTTTTCTACTTTTTTTAAGTAAAAGTACTTTAGTTTTATTTTTGACAAATATTTTCTTTACTTCTTCATTGAGATAAATATTTATACCTTTAGATAACAACATATCCTTTGTAAGACTAATAAGATTAGCATCAAAACCTCTTAATAAATCTTTTCTACAAATCAAGCTTACTTTAGAACCTAAAGATGCAAAAATAAATGCAAACTCAATTGCAATATATCCCGATCCTATAATAGATAATTTCTTTGGTATTTTTTTAAGTTCCATAATCTGGTCAGAGTTTATGTAGTATTCTTTTCCTTCGATACTCAAGTCTTTTGGAATGCCACCAGTTGCTATGATCACCTTTTTAGCAAACAATTCATTATTTCCTACTTTTACAATATTTTTTGTCTTCAAGAAGGCTTCATTGTAAAAAATTTTAACACCTGCTTTTTTAGCATTTTTAGCATAAATACTTTCCAGTCTTTTTAATTCTAGGTTTTTATTTTCAACAAGCTTTATATAATTTTTTGAAATATTTTTTATATTCCATCCATATGCACCAGCATTACTTAAAATATTTTGATATTGAGATGAGTAGAATAATATTTTTTTTGGTATACAACCTCTTATTACACATGTTCCTCCCATTCTATCCTTTTCACATAAAGCTACTTTAGCTCCATGCAAAGCTGCTATTCTTGCTGCTCTAACTCCTCCGGAACCACCTCCTATTACAACTAAATCAAACTCTTTCATATTATGCATTATCATATTTGTTTTAATATAGAGTTAATATTTTTTTTATATTCGCCAAATGTAAATTTTCTTTTGTATTTTTTTATAGAATTTATTCTAATTTTTTTTCTTAGGCTTACATTATCTTTTAATTTTATAATAGCATTTTTTAATTCACACTTATTATTTTTTTCAAATAATAATCCATCTATGTTATTTTTAATTATATCTGAAGGTCCATGACAATTCGTGCTTATTACAGGGATCCCTCTAGCCATGGCCTCTATTATAACCAGACCAAAAGGTTCCTCATATGAACTACTACAAAATACATCTAATTTTTTAAAAAACAGATCTTTATTTTTAATCCATCCTAGTAATTTAATATTAGTATTATTACTAGAAATACTTTTGAGATTATTTAACTCTTTACCATCCCCTGCTATTAGTAACTCTATATTATCAATTTCCATACAGGTTTTTATTAAAAACTCAAAACCCTTCTTTTTTACTAATCTACCCATTGCTCCTATTACAAATTTTTTTTTATTGTATGATAATATTCTTTTATGTAATTGATTTTTATGTTTTTTTTCTTTATCAAGAGAGTTAGGTATATAAATGGCCTTATTCGGATGTATCTCACTTATTTTTTTTTGCATAGCAGTATTTACTGTAATAATTTTATCAGCATAAATAAAACTTTTAAATTGTGTTAATTTATCCGTATGAAAAAACAAGACAATTTTTTTTTGAGGATAGTTAACTCTTATTAACTTTAATAACTTACTATTATGAACAAAAATAATATCAGATTCTTTTAATATATCCTTTATATTTTTTCTAATATAACCAAACTTGATAAAAAAACTATCTATAAAACTAATATTTTTTATAAATGAGTTTTTTATATTTATTATACCTTTTAAAAATTCTTGGTTATTTAAAATACTTCTAGTTAGGAGTATTTTTATTTCTTGACAGTTTAGTGATAATGCTCTGGAAGACGTTTGAATCATTTTAGAAATTCCTCCAGGCTTTTTATCTAAAGACACTACTGTAAATATTTTATTTCTTAAATTTTTCAATTAATTAATTACTTATGCCATCAAAACAAATATATTTGATTTCTAAATATTCATCTAATCCCTCTGCAGCGCCTTCTCTTCCTATACCAGACTCTTTAATACCACCAAATGGAGCAACTTCAGTTGAGATTACCCCAGCATTAACACCTATCATTCCATACTCTAAAGCTTCTGCAACTCTCCAGATTCTACCTATATCTTTACTAAAAAAATAACCAGCTAAACCGTAATTTGTATCATTTGCCATTTTTATAACCTCTTCATCACTAGAAAACTTTATTAATGGAGCTACTGGTCCAAATGTTTCCTCATAAAATATTTTCATATCATTCGTAACATTTGTCATTACTGTAGGTTTATAAAATTGTTTTCCTGCATTATCTATGTCTCCCCCAGTTATTATTTTAGCTCCTTTATTTTTTGCATCACTTACATGATTTTGCACTTTTTCAACCGCAGCCATAGTTATTAATGGTCCTATTTGTGCACCATCTTTTCTTCCATCGGAAACTTTAAGCTCTGAAGATTTTTTAGCTAGCTTTTCTGCAAATTTATCATGAATTTTCTCATGAACAAATATTCTATTAGCCGACACACATACTTGCCCACTATTTCGATATTTATTAGCCATGGCTCCCTTCACTGCTTCATCAAGATCAGCGTCTTCAAAAACTATTAAAGGAGCATGTCCTCCTAATTCCATAGAAACTTTTTTGATTGTAGAAGCAGACTTGGCTATTAAAGCTCTACCTACATTGGTGGAACCTGTAAAAGAAATTTTTCTAACATTTTTATTTGTACAAAGTTCATCTCCCACTTCACCTACATCTTTCTCAGAAACAGATATTAAATTTATTATTCCCTTGGGCACACCTGCACGATTAGCTAGTTCCACAAGAGCAGTAGCTGAAAAAGGAGTAGTTCCTGCTGGTTTTATGACAACTGGACATCCAGCAGCTAAAGCTGGTGCAACTTTTCTAGTAATCATTGCAGAAGGAAAATTCCAAGGTGTAATAATTCCACATACTCCTATGGGCTGCTTAATTGTGATGATCCTTCTATCTGCTAAAGTAGAAGGGATTGTTTTTCCATATGCTCTTTTTGCTTCTTCTGAAAACCAATCGGTAAACCAAGACGCATACATAATTTCTCCTTTTGAGTCGCTTATAGGTTTTCCATTTTCAAGTGTCATTATCAGCGCTAAATCATCTACATTATCTAAAATTAGCTGATGCCAATTCCTTATTATTAAGGATCTATCCTTTCCTGATATTTTTTTCCATTCATCCCAAGCTTTGTTTGCCGCATCTATGGCTTTAATTGTTTCTATTTTCGAGCAATTAGGCATACGTCCTACTAATGATAAATCAGAAGGGTTATAAACATCAAAAGTTTCACCGCTTAATGAATCAGTCCACTTGCCATCTATGAAACATTGTTGTCTAAATAAATTTTTATCTTTTAATTGCATGCCTAAATCTGTTTCATCAAAATCCATAATAACCTCCAACCTTATAAATTAAATATACTTTTTAACCAAATCTATTTTTATCTTTTGTGCCGGGCGAAATAAAGCAAAATAGTAAAAAAAGAGAACTAACAATAACTAAAGCAGTAGACATATTAATAAGAATTATAGACGTATTAGTCATTATTGTAAAAAAGAAAAAGTTCAAACTTAAAATTGGTAACAACAACCACCACCCAGATTTATCAATATCGTGTAACCTTCTTACACTTACACTAATCCCAGGTAGAAAGGTAACAAAAAAAATAAATTTAGAAAATGAACCTGAATATTTTTCAGTAAAAATATGCTCCAATCTATAATCTAGCCTAAAAGAAGCGTAAGCAATAATTAATTTAAATAAAGTCCAATACCAATACTCTGCTCTATTGGCTCTACCTTTAAATATCAAATATTTTTTAAAACATGTTATAACTGCTTGATTAAAATCTATATAAAATTCTTTTAAATACTTTAGAAAAAATCTTATTACTTGATTGAGGTTCATATAATTAGCTAAAATTTATAAATGAATAATTACAATATTAACACATGTACTATTAAAACTAAAATAGGTAATTTTCTTTTAGAGTCAGATAAAAGAATTATATTAAAGTTTATTCCAACAAAAAATCAATTACCTTTTAGTAGTTCTTTTTCAAATACTATCCAAAATCATTTAAATAACTATTTTTCTGGAAAAGAAAAGAATTTTTATTTTAAAATTAGGCCTTTTGGTACTAGCTTTCAAAAAAAAGTATGGTATGAAGTCTCAAAGATTAAATACGGAAAGACTGCGGCATACTTTGATATAGCTAAAAAACTAAATACTTCGCCTAGGGCCGTAGGAAATGCTTGTGCTAATAACCCATGTCTCCTATTTATACCTTGCCACAGGATTATACATAAAAATAAGTTATCAGGAAATTATGTGATGGGTATAAAAATAAAAAATACTTTATTAAATCTAGAAAAGGAAAACTATTGAACTTCTACTACTGTGAAAGAAATTCAATTGAAACATTTGCTGAACCTCTAAATGCAATATCAAATGTAGCATTTGTTTTATGTGGAATTATTTTTTTTTTAAGGAAAGGAATGATAAAAAATCCCCTACCTTACTCTGTAATTTTTATTGGATTAAGCAGTTTTTTATTTCACTATATTCCTATAAGCTTTTTTTCTACCCTAGATGTTTTTTCTATTTTACTATTTGTGGTTTTATACAATACATTGTTAACAAAAAAAATTTTAAACTATTCTTATTTTAAATCAGCGTTATCTTCTTTCATATTGATTTTATTGTCTTTTTTATTAGGAATTTTATTTTCAAAAACTATTATAAGCACTTCATCATTTTATTTAGGCTTGCTATCATACATGATATACATTGCTTTTTTACTTAAGAAGGTAAGTAATATAAAATATTTTCTAATCGCAATTATATTATTTAGTATTTCTCTAATATTTAGAAGTGTTGATATTTATCTTTGTGATTTTATTTCTTTTGGCACTCACTTTGTGTGGCATATTTTAAATTCTTTAGTAATTTATTTTTTAATTTTATTTCTATTTTTAACTAACAGATCCTCCCCAAAAAAACCATCCTAGTCCTAATATAAATAAGGAATTACCATAAAGAGAATGTTCTAATGAGACTAGAACCAATGACTTTGTTGTATTATAAGTATTAGCAAATATAAAACCTCCAAAAATACTTAAAAGAGGAGCTATCCAATTAATAGAAAAAATATGAGCAAAGCAGAATATAATAGCACTAGTTAAAATAAGATTTTTTTCACTTTTAAATAAACTTTTATACCTAATAAAAAAAAATGTACAAAAAATAAACTCTTGGGGAAAAGCAGAAAGAAATGGATAAAAAATTATAATTCTATACAGTAAGTCAGAATTACTTTTTTGTATTAAAAAAAGTTTATCTGGGAAAAAGAAGTATGTAAAAAAAAATAAAATGATACTTAGCAAAAACCATCTAAATAAAATAAAAAAAATATATGATTTATTTTTTTTAAAATTTATTTGAAATAAACTTTTAAATGTTAGCACATGTCTATATTTTAGTAATATTAAAATTATCGCATAAATGCTCACAAACCAAAGAAATAATAATATAAACGCAGAAAGCTTAAATAAAACTATAGTTAAAGGAAATAAAAACCCTAATATTATTAGCTCTAAAATTTTTAAATATTTACTAAAAATCATATTAACAAAACTTTTAAAATAATTTATTATTATTAATACTTTGTACAAAACATCAACATCTGCTTGCCCTCATGATTGTCCTAGTACTTGTGTGCTAGAAATAAAGCATGATAAAAATAATATTTATAAAGTAAAAGGAAACAAATTTAATACTTATACAAAAGGAGTAATATGCTCAAAAGTATCTAAATACCCTCAAAGGACTCATAACAAAAAAAGGCTAACACATCCTATGATCAGAGTGGGTAAAAAAGGCGAAGGAAAATTCAAGAATATTTCTTGGAATAATGCATTAGATATACTTGGTAACAAATTTAAAAAAATTATTCAAAAATATGGTAGCGAATCTATATGGCCTTATTACTATGCAGGAACCATGGGCTTAGTTCAAAGAGATAGCATCAACAGATTAAGACATTACTTTAATTTTTCTGGACAATATTCTACTATTTGTACAACGCTTGCAGCTACTGGATGGTTGGCAGGAGCAGGGAGTCTTAAAGGAACTGATCCTAGAGAAGTAATTAATTCTAAAGTAATAATTATGTGGGGAGGCAACCCAGCGTCAACTCAAGTTAATTTCATGAAACATGTTCAAGAAGCAAGAAAGAAGAATAATGCTTATTTTATCGTTGTTGATCCATATTTAAATAAAACCGCAAAACTTGCTGACCTTCATATTAAGATTCGTCCAGGAACAGATGGAGCTTTAGCTTGCGCTTTGATGCATGAAATATTTAAATCTAAAAACGCTGATTATGAATATTTAAAAAAATTTACCAAGGATTATGAATTATTACCCACACATTTTAAAGAAAAAACTGCTGAGTGGGCAGAAAACATATCTGGTGTACCAGATAAAATAATTAAAAAATTTGCAAATATTCTTTGCAAAAAAACTCCCAGTTATTTTAGATTAGGGTATGGGTTTTCTAGACAGCGCAATGGTTCTTTTAACATGCATGCTGTATCATGTATACCTACAATATTAGGTTCTTGGAAACATCGTGGAGGAGGAGCTTTTTACAACAATGCTGATATTTATAATATTAATAAAGATACTATTGAAGGTTTAAATTTTAAAAATAATACTGTAAGAATTCTTGACCAATCAAGAATAGGTCCAATTCTAAACAATGAAATTGATGCTCTAAATGGTGGAAGTGTTGTCAGAGGTTTATTCATACAAAATACAAACCCTTTAGTAGTTGCTCCAGAAACATTAAAAGTAAGAAAAGGATTTCTTAGAGAAGACCTATTTACATGTGTCCATGAACAATTTCTTACAGAAACTGCAAAATATGCTGATATTTTATTACCTGCTACTAGTTTCGTAGAACATGACGATATTTACATATCCGGAGGACATCAACATTTGACATATGGTCCAAAATTAATAAAAAATATTGGTAAATCTTGGTCAAATAATAAACTAATTAATGCGTTGGGAAAAAAACTAGGAAGTAAAAATAACTGCTTTCAACTTACAGAAAAAGAAATAATTAATATAACGCTTAAAAAATCAAACTTAGGTACTTTGTCTAAATTAAAGAAGAAAGAATATTTAGACTTACAGCCATCATATACTGAGTCTAACTTTTTAAATGGTTTCGGCCATAAAGATAAAAAGTTTCACTTTTCACCTAAATGGAAAGAAAATGACGAAAAGTTTAACAAATTATTTAATTTACCGGACCATTATGATTTAACAGAAAATATTAATAAAAAATACCCTTATAAACTAGTTACAGCTCCAGCTCATAATTTTTTAAATAGTTCTTTTACTGAGATAGAGACTTCTAGAGATAAAGAAATTAAACCCACTATAAAAATACACCCATATGATCTTAACATTTTAAAATGCAAACCGAATGATATAGTAAGGATTGGTAATAATAGAGCAAAAATTAGAATACACGTTGAAGAGTTTGATGGTTTACTTCCTGGTATCACAGTAGTAGAAGGAATATGGCCTAACGAATATTTTTTAGATAACCTTGGCATTAATGCTCTGGTAGGCTCTGACAGTCCAGAGCCTGCTGGTGGTGCAGTTTTTCATGATGTAGCAATTTGGATTAAGAAAGTAAATTAATTTTTTTTTGTAAATATCTAATATTTACATATTTTTTATCTTCCCAATTATCACTTTTGTAACCTTTTTCAGAATTATTTTTTATACTATGAAGACAAGAATTTAGTAAAAGTTGCATATTACCATTCCAATTCTTAAAACCTTCTTCAATGACTTTAAAATACTTAATAGTAGGTACAGCATAATTATATTTTTTTTTCATAACATAAAACATTATATCTCTTTTTTTACCTTCAATTTTTCTTTTAATGGTTTTTTTTTTATATACATAAGGATATTCTTCATACATGTCTAACGCTTTTTCGCATGTTTTTGTAATTTCATAAACTCCCATAAAACCTAGGCTTCCTACTTTCTCTTCTAAATCTGCAACTCCTTTAAATGCTAGATCAAAATTATTTAGATAAATAGCATATAGAGGATATGAATTAGGACAACGTCTTCGCATTTGTTTTAAGTTTAGGTTAGACCCATATGCACCATATAATCTCATAGATTTTATTTTAAAAAATGATATAAAAAAAGTATATGAAATATTTACACACCATGATAAGAACAAGCAATCTAGAAAAAACTCTGGATTTTTTCTGTAATAAGCTTGGGTTTATAGAGGTAAGAAAAAATGAATATTCAAGCGGAAAGTTTACTTTGGTTTTTTTATGTGCTCCAGATGACTTTCCTGAAGATAAAGATTATAGTGCGTCTCCTTTGATTGAAATTACCTATAACTGGCCTGACGTACACGGAAAAACTGAAGTTTTATCTCAAGGTAGAAATTTTGGACATTTAGCGTTTGCTGTAGATAATATTTACGAATATTGTCAAAATTTACTAAACAAAGGAGTTACTATAAATAGGCCTCCCAGAGATGGTTATATGGCATTTATAAAATCACCAGACAACATTTCTATAGAAATTCTTCAAAAAGATGCTCCTTTAAAATTAACAGAGCCTTGGGCAAGCATGCCAAATAATGGAACTTGGTAAACTTAACAATTAATAAAATCAATCTGCCATTTTTTATGATCATAGGAAATCTTTGTAACTTTCAGATTATCAATTTTAAACGGTCCAACATTAACATTTTGATTTCCCGAAGCAATACTTATTGCACTCCTAATAGGGCCTCCATGAGAAAATATAACTATATTTCCTTGTAATTTATCTAAAATTTTCTCATATAAAAATTGCTTAACCCTTTCATTTAATTGAGTAAAACTTTCCCCTTTTGGAGGGACGTATCTTTCTTCCATTAACCAAAATGAGGAATAAATACCAAGTTTTTTAGTAAGTTTATATAAGTCATTATATTTCATACCAGCAAATTCTCCTATATTTTGTTCTTTCAACCTACCGTCCTCAAAATATTCTTTATAATTGTATCCTAGCTCAACAGTTGCTTGAAATGTTTTTTTTGCTCTTGAAAGTGTCGAAGAATACACTGAAGCATTTACTGGCAAGTTATTTACTAATTTGTTAAAACTTTTTATATCGCTAGTATCACAGTCAACTTCATTATCTCCATAACAACAATCATAATTATTAATGACAGGAGCATGCCTTACCCACCAAAAACTTAACATGAGTTAAAAAAATAAGTTAATAATTTTAGAGATTTGCTGTGTTGGTTTAGCACTTAAAAAAAGAAACTCCTTTAATTCTGGCATATATTGAAAAATTCAATATTACTCTTTAATTTAAACTCTATCAACAGCTAATAATAATTTAGTTTTAGTATTTGTGTTTATTTACAAGTAACCTCCTAATATTTTAATATCTTTATTCCGACAATAGCCATATTTATCTAAATACTGATAAGTGGATCTATTTTTATTTAAACAATATTTTTAGTAGCCACTATCGGTAAGTATTTTTTACTTTATTTTTCTGTATAATTTTAGTATTAAAAAGTAAAGTTATATGAAAGTCTATTACGATGATAAATGCAAAGTATGCAAAAGGGAAATTAAATTTTATAAAAAATTTGGTGTTAAAAATATTGACTGGATTGGTATTCATAAAAACAGTAAGTCTTTGACTAAAAAAAACAAAGAAAAGTACCTAAAAAAATTTCATATCATTGATGATAATAACAAAATGAAAGTCGGAGTAGATGCATTCATAACTCTATGGAAAAAACATGATTACTTTAAATACTTAGCATTCATAGTCAATATTTTCTTTATAAAAATACTTATGAAGTTTATCTATGATAAGTTTGCTAAATATAGGTATAAACGAAAATATAATACTAGTGAATAATTCTACCAAGATCTTTTTTATTAGTTTTGTATATGTATCCTTTAACAAAAGTGTTATTTTTACTTTTATAGTCTAATTTTGTATCTGATACTTTTAACATATTCATTTTTTTATAAAAATTAATAGCATTAATATTTTTATTATTAACTGCTAAATAAACAGCACCTAAAGCACAATTTATAAATTTAGTAAAAACATGATAGAGTAATTTTGAGTTACTTTTTTTTTTATTTTTAATTATTTGCTCTAATATTGTGTTACCAGCAGGAACTTTAAATGTACCAAGTGCAGTTTTGATATTAATAATCTTAAAAGTTATTAAAACTCCACTTTCATATATGCATTCTTTATTATTAATTTTTTGTACAAAATGTTCTGTATTTAGATGCGAAAACCATATATGATTTTTTTCTACTAAGCTAATAATTTCATCAATATCAGATGGCTCAGCATATCTAAAAAAGTTCCAACAATCATTCATTTATGTTTGTCTCCAAAATCTGGCATTTATTAAAAGCTATAGAATTTATAATAGTATTTTATTTCTTAATAAAGGAAGTATTTTTTTTAATATATTTTTTTACTAAACCTAAGCTTTAATAATTATAAAAAGCTTGAAAATTATTTCTTAAAATCAAAAAGTTATAAGTATAAAGATTCTATAAATACTCTTTTTGGATTTACTAAAGTATTTAGT
>MDTC01094787.1_pt1 | contig 21675 bp, 10 predicted proteins | sample 811181 | NCBI WGS metagenome assembly MDTC01 (sample SAMN05326644, study PRJNA326480) | marine metagenome | isolation source: seawater | place: Pacific Ocean: North | collected 2011 | reverse complement strand
CATCTTTTCAAGGCTTAAGGGCTTTCCAGATTCCTTGAGCCTTCCGGCTGCTTTTGCTCGCCAGGCTGCTGTAGAACTTGTCGCACGGGTAACCTTCGTTTGCCGTGGGGGCCTTTGCTTTACGTTAAAGTTTACTGGCTCAACTAGGCTTACAGGTGTTTCACCGTTGCCCAATGCTTGCTGTGCTAAGGCCTTGTCGTTTGCTAGCAGCATATCCTCTGGGCGACCATTGAGGGTATTGAGCGCGAAGATACAGGCCTTTTGCACTTCTTCGGCTTGGTACCCAGAAGGGTTAAAGCGCACCCCTAGGTTGGTGTACATTCTTTTCCGATCTAGGGACAAGTTGCCTCTATAATCATTACCCAAGGCGTCGTTGACCAAGTACTGAGCAAATGGGCGGACCACCTCACGGAAGGCCTCGATAGTCTGAGCACGTTCACGGCGGGGTAAATCATTACATAACATCGCCAGGACCTCGGTCGCTTCGATGCAGGCATCCAGCGCACGGTCGGACTTGCTAGCAGCGGCCTCGCCAGATAGTTGCGGGATGACACGCACTTTAAGCTCTAGCCCGGCTGGCTTCTTTTCATAACCCACGCTGATGCGCACATCGTCTAATTCATCAAACCCGTTGATGAAGTTAGCAACACCACTGAGTGTTTGATTAACAAATTGATTATTAAGGAAAGCCTCAACCTGCTTTTCTGTCATCCCAGCACGACGCAGCTTAAGCCGTACGTCTTTGATGTAGTCAAGGTTGGCTTCGACACGTTCGTCTAAGCTTGGGTCTGTAGGTTCACCTTCGTTACGTGCTTGTTGTGCCGCAATGAGTTGAGAGTTGGCAGGGTTGATTGGTCTTTCACGGAACCTACGCCAGGTTTCCTTAAGCTCCTTTGTGCTCACTACCGGGATTACCAAGCGCACATGCGTCTTGCTGTCTTTGACCGTTTGGCGCGCGGTCTCAATTGCTTGATTGACGTCTTGGATGTTGTAACTGCTCAGCGTTGTAGAGCTAGCCCCTTTAAGAGTCGTGTGCACAAGTCCGCGTTTTTCACGGCTTACTACCCCAATATCTCCTAAGCCCATAATGCCAGCTTCTGGAACTACTTTAACGGAATTGCTCTGCTCGCCCACGTGCACGTTCGCACTTAGGGCCACGTTTACACCCGTTATGTTGTGGTGCTCTTCCAGGTCAAAAATATTAACCGCTGCCGCATTAAGGTGCGCTTGGTTGTCAACATCACACAAAACATTAGCCGCATGGAGGTTTATCTCACCCGGGGTATTAAGAGTAAGCTGGTTTTGCGCATGCAAGCCTGCTTGCTTTTCAATCCAAACATCAGACTCTTCGTTTTCTCCACCTGCTACAGCACCAGAAGTACTCGCCGAAGCATACCACGCGTGGGACTTACTATAGCTTTGCTCTGAACGAATATTGATATCCCCACCTGCGGTGTAGGTGATGATTTCTGCTTCTGCATTAGTAGAAGTATGGTTAATGTCTCCAGTCGCAGTGACAGAAACAACCCTGGCCTTAAGGTTAGAGTTAGTGACAATAGCAGACTCACAAGTAGCACCGGATGCATCCGCCCCTACGCTCGACTGACTAACGCTCACGCCTCCGCCTTTCTGAGTTGAGCTCATTGTATCCGTAGAGCCAGAGAAGTTCACTTCCGAGGCATCAACGCTTATCGTATCTCCTGCTTCAAGATCTCCTGAAATATTGCTCTTATCGCCGCTCTTTATATTAATATTATTACCCGCATTCATGGCTGTGCGGATAATGTGCTTACGGATAATATCCTGGAAGTAAGTCCCTAGACGTACAGTGATATTCGGGTCAAATTTTCCGTCTTTGTTCAGCAAGCCAAGACGTTGCCCAAGGCGCTGCTTAACAGACAAGGCAGAATCCATAGAGAGCAAGTGTGCCAACTTTACGGACTCAATCCCGATCATAGTACCCGCAGCGACGAGGTCTGCCTTATCGCCAGCAAGCACGAAGTTATGCAAAGAACGCAAGAACGAGTCTTGATCTAGCAGCGCAAGCGCAGCCTCACCTGCACCCTCGCCATCAACCATGGCCTTGATCGCATCTGACCCGAAGAAGCTCAACCCTAGGCTAAAGCCTTTGATGTTGGTTTCAGTAACTTCTTCAGCCCCTTCGATAATATTATTACGGCCTGCATCAAAGTTAATGTCCACAGCCGCATTCATGATAGCCCCACGCAACTCATTATCCAGCGCAGTAATCATGTTGATATTATTACCGACTATTACAGAACGCTCTACATTGTCCCGAGTGGTCTTAGATTGCTCATGGGTCAAAGACAAAGTTTTCCGTTGGGTTGTAGATCCTGAGGAGTGTACCTTAACTTTAGCAACATCAACAACATTACCCTTAGAACCGTGCATATTGACGTCCCCATCAGAGGCAACAACGCTTGATCCGGTTACCTTGACGATCCCCTCATCTGAGTACAAATACACATTCCCGTTGTGGGAGATTACCTCGGAACGTTCTGAAACAACCGTCTCTTCCGTCTTAGTCGTAATCTTAAAGCCACCTTGGTGCGCACTGTCCTTAGACTTGTACGTGGTCATCTTTGCCGAGATATCCACACCTTTCTTACCGCCCAGAACGAGATCTTTCTGGGCCTTCACCTTAGAGCCATCAATAATTACCTTACCATTAATGGCTTTGATGACCAGGTTCCCCTTACTTAAGAAAGAAGCAGGGTAGTAATCTGTCGCTAAAGACGAGCTTTCCTTACCCATCACGCGGCCCCAGCCCCCTGGGTTCCACTGCACTACATGCGTCCCGATCGTTGGGGTGGCGACTACATTACCCTCATAGGAAACTAATTTGACATCATTCCCGAGGACATTACCCCCACGGTTTACGATGTCCTTAATGGCCTCCACAATAACCTCGGCCCCAACGACATTACCGCCCTTTTGGGGTACACGGATTTCATAAACCTTATTGCGGTCCTTCTTAAAGAGCCCGCCGTCTTCTTTAACCGTTACAAAGTAGCGATAAGTCCGGCGCTCATTCGTGAATGACTCCACCTTAATGCTCACCCTCTCTTTACCAAAGAAGGTTCCGGTGTTATGCACATCCCCGAGCTTAAGCATTTCAATCACCTTAGCCTCGATCCGCCCTTCTGCAGAACGCGTTGCAGCAACACGCTCCTTCGGCGGTATATTCAAGACACCGGCATAACACTTACGTCCATTTACAATTTTAGGGACAAGCGTGATGTTGATAGTTTTAAATGAATCGATCTGGTCCTGGTTAACACGGATAGGCTCTTCACTATCTTCATCAGCCTTAGACCATGGCTTCGCCTGTTCGACACCGGCCTTCACTAAGTCGAGGTATTGACCAATAGGCTTCGGTTTTTCTAAATCGAGGTAAGGCCGTCCGAGCTCCTGCATAAGGGCCTGGCTCAATGCCTTAGACGCTAAGAGGGGGTGTAAGGCATGCGGAGCATCCAAAGATGTCTTGCCATCACGTAACGCTGCAAATTCTTTAGGCCTTTGTGTAAGGTCTGTTTCCTTAAGCCCCTCACGCTCGGCGATAGCCTTGTAGTTAAGATCAAGGTTCGGGATCACCACAAACTCACCGTTTTCAGGGTCCGAGTAACGAGCAAAGTCATGCTCTCCGATACGCCCCACAAAGTCCATCAACTCCGTACGCACCTGAGGCACAAAGTCGGCCGGCGTAGGGATATTATGATCAAACAATCCATTACGAACCGCTTCGGTTCCAGTGCCCTCGATAGTAACCGTACGGCCAGCTAGGATATCGCCGGTGTTGGTGACGCTACCGATTTGAGGGAGAGTAGGCGTATTTTCTCTAGAGAAAGTCGTTTGAGCTCCTCCAGCATTAATTGAAATATTTCCTGAAGCTGCAATCGTAGAAGGGGTGGCAATTGGGCGACTTCTTTCTCCGTAATAATGCTCTACAGAGTACCCCCAACTCCAGGTCTTCTTTTTGTCTACTAACACTCTGTATGTACACGATAACTTATGCGCCTCATTATGAAATGTTGTTACATTATTAAATGTAATATCGCCTCTTGAGGTTAAATCACTCGATTCTACCTGTATATGATTCGCATTAATAGAAATATCTTTTCCTGAAGAGAATCGAGCTGGAGCTGAAGACTCCTCTTCATACACCTTATACCATTCATCTCTTCCTCCCTCTAATTTTATTCCAGTATATACTGTTTTAGGATTCTCAATTTTCCGCACAGGCCGGCGATTGTTCTCAAACTCGATTCCACTTACATCAATCGGCCCAGCCGCATCGACGACTCCAGCAATATTCCTCAGTCTTCCATTTGGAGTCCTAAAACTCAATGTCCCTGGCTGGACTTCTTCATCACCCTGATACGCGGTCCAGGTATAAATCTCTCCTCCGTCATTAAAGATATCCCCTGACTCGGTTTCTATCTCGAAGTCACCCGTACTGCCAATACCGCGGTTGTTAACAACCCCATTCATCGCCTTGAGGCGTCCGCCAAACCCAGAATAAATTCGGCCGTCATTCGTCACAGAGCGCGCTGCAAGTTCTAGCCCGGCCATTCCTTGTAGCTGGTGGTTATTCTGAAGGTCTCCGTCAAAGTTTAACCCAAGCCGTCCGCCTGCAACAATACCATGATCATTCGTAAAGCCTTGCGTAAAGTCTCCGATAAAGTCCCCTGCGAATTTCAGCGCCTGCCCAGTTTTATTGTGCAGATACTCACTCCGTTCTACAGTAAGGTGATTCCCGACATTAAGCTTACTACGGTCTTGAACCGTCAGCCCCTTAGGCACGTTCAAGTGCATTTGCTCACCACTCTCCAGAGTAATACCTTCAGCGCTAAGCGTTAGCACCTCATCGCGCTGCTCAAAACTCAACTCATCCGCACGAACAACACCCGCACCTATCACCTTATCTGCGCTAAGATCCAAAGCCTTCCCTGCTTCAATGAGTCCATCAGCAGAAACAATCGGAGCTTCTACATCAAGCTCACCCGCACTCGCAATGCTAGCGCCTTCAGTATTTGTAATCTTCTGAGCGAACTTAAGCGCAACCTTAGAATCTTCACTAAGCCCAGTGATATCCCCTTGATTATCCAAGGTCTGGCCTGTAGCATCAATAACACCAACAGCGCTCACAGAGCCAAGATTAGTCAACTGCCCATCATCAAGGATCTTTACTAGGCGATTCCCCAAAATCTGGTCGTGGTTAGTGAAAGCACCTGTTTTAGAGAGCTGAATCTCTTGCCCAAAAAGCTCTCCGCTATTTTCTCCCGTACCTAGCTTAAGACCTAGAGTATCTTCAATAGATTCAATGAGGCCTTCGTTCTTAAGGGTCCTTGCTTTAAGCTTGTTCGCTTTGGTCGCCCGCATCTGCCCGGAATTAGCAACCGTGCGTGCAGATACATCCAGAGCACCTTCAATAGACTCAATAAGACCTTCATTCTCTAAAGACTTTACTTCAAGATTAGCAGCCTGAGCCGAAGACATCTGCCCTGTATTCGTAACTGCATCCGCAATAACGCGCAACACGTCTTGAACCGATGCGATAGAACCTTCATTGTTTAATGTAGCAGCCTTCAGCTTCACAGCCTCAAGCGCATGCATTTGCCCAGAGGTTCTTAAAAAATCTTTTACCGTGGCTACCAACATCCCCTGGCAGAGCATTTGTCCAAGGTTAGTCACCGTATCAGCCTCTGTGACTAGCAAAGACTCTGACTGCATGAGGCCACTATTAATCAAAGCGGCTACTTGGTTAGTAAAGTTGCCTTCTGCAGCCATCATGCCCGCATTATTAATATGCTGAGTTTCTCCTCGGATAATACCTTCAGAATGAACTAGGCCTTCATTCTCGAAGCGCCCTTTCCCACGCAAGACAACCGCACCCCCTTCGATGCGTGCGCCTAAGTCTTCAGCATCTTGAACCGCAACAAAGCATTCCTTTAAGTTCTCAAGCGACTTATTGATGTCTAAAAATAGTTTCCCTGCAGTATGGATGAGTCCTTTGTTTTTAGAGTCTTCATGTAGCTTCAAGAAAACACCCCCTCCGGAGGAAGACTCTATAATCCCTGCATTTTCTAGCACTCCAATATTGAGCTCTAGGCGACGTTTTGCATCAATCAAACTCGCATTCAGCAAATGATCTACATTCCCCCGGATAACAGGAGCAACTAAAGCAACCTCTCCCATGACTGACTCTAGAGAGTTTTCCTGAGCCCCTCGAGATTCATCGGAAACATCTCCAGCCCATTTTGTTAACTGCTCTAAGCGCCCAATATTCAAGCTAAGCTCTTGGCTTGCCTTAATCATCCCTTGAGTGCGCATAAACCGAGCAGCTAAGTTAATCACCTCTCCATAAGCCTGCCCATCACCCTCAAGCGTGTCAGCCTGGAGCACCAAAAGCTCTTCAGCCTTAATAACTGCTGCAGACCCTGCGTTCAAAATCTTACGAGCACGTGTGATTATCGATTTACCTGAATAGAGAGAGTCTGTATTGACTGCTTGCGTGGTCGCCTCAAGGTCAATATCGCCCTGCGCAGTAAACTCACCATCATTAATAAATGTCTTTGTACGCAATAGGGCATACTGCTTCATTTCTAAAACAGCGTTCTTCTGATTACGAATCGCTGTAATGCACCCCTTAAGGCTATCCGCTTCAATAGAACCTAAATTGTTTACAAGCGCCTTTTGGGCATCTTCTAAAAGAAGAGCACCCTCAGCAGTAAAGTCTCCCTGGTTGACCCACTCCTTAAAGCTCACAAGATGCACGTCACCTCCTGCACGAATACTGCCTGCAAGGTGTTTGAGATAGGCTACCGTCAGGTCGAGCTGCGCTCCAACTGCGATATCACCCGTATTGGTCAAAGCAGCCGTTTCAAGGTTAGCATAAGCCCCTACATTAAAATGACCATCATTAACAAAGGACTGTGCACTCAAGAAAGCTTCTTCAACAACTTGTAAAACAGCTTCTCGTTGGTTTTCTATGCCTGCCACTTGGCCACTCAAACGTGCCACTTCAATCGTACCGGCATTATTTATCGAGCCCTCTGAAGATTCCTCCAAAGACAAGCCCCCTTCAGCTGAAAAGTCACCCTGATTAATCCATTCCTTAAGCCCAATTAACCGAACATCATCACCCACGCAAATACTCCCTGAGAGGTGCTTTAAATATTCTGCGGCTAAGTCGAGCTTCGTACCAATTGTAATATCACCTGTATTCCCAAACTCCGCGGTGTTAATATCCGCATAAGCTCCTACAAAAAATTGCCCATCATTGATAAAAGACTGCGCCTCTAGAAGGGCCTCTCCAACTACTGAAAAACGAGACCCCTGGCAATTAATGAGATCAGTCACCTTACCGCTTAAGCGCTTTGCTTTGATCTCACCAGTGTTCGTAAGCATGCCTACCTTCACTTCTGAAGAGCTCCCGAGGTCAAGGACTGCCTCATTAGAAAGCTCTTCAGCGACAGTAATAGCAGAGTCACTTCCAGCCGTTAATCGCCCATGCTTATTATGCAAATGAGTGAGGTGCAGCTTTAAAAGGCCATGGCGAGACTCAATGACATTCGAGTTTTCAACGGAATGCAGCTTCACATCTAGCTCACGCCCTGCAATAGTGCCCTCTTCGTAGTTGACTAAAGTATTCTTCCCTCCCGTTTGGCCGTGGATTTTAACAGCGCCTACAACATCAATCGCAGCATAGTTATCGAAAGCCTCAACGTTAAGATCGACGGATGCTGCTCCAAAAGCGGCCCCCTTAGCATGCACAAAATCATGAGCAATATCTCCACGGAAGGCTCCTCGTGCAAAGAGTTGTGCGTAATTCTTTAAGAACTGTGCCCTAACATTAAGGCCTTGGTTGCTAGCCAAAATCCCGCGATTGTCTACTTGAACAGCATGCCTTAAAGATAGTCCACCTCTACCAAAAACAGCAGGGATCGCCTCTAGCTTTCCTTTGTGGTCTAGCTTTGGAGCATTCGTGAAATTGTTTTGGTTAAGCTCTAAGTCTAGGCAATACTTCTCAGAATAACCTTTAATGAGACCCTTGTTTTCAAAGTCTCCATGCTTAACCGTAATCTTACGTTTAACCAGCATTTTAGCTTTGGGCGTATTCGCAATAACCCCTACCTGGCCATTGCTATTTACAGCATCTAACTGGAGTTCCTTTACATAGCATTCTCCGCTACTCGTAATGTGACTTCCTTTTAAGAAAAGACTCTTCCCTAGAACCGTGCCTTCAATGTCAACCTTACCGGTAGTTTCTAGGATAATAGGGACCCGAGAAAGCACCTTCGAAATTTTAACATTCCCCTGTGCATCTACTCGAGCAAGCAAAGAGCCCACGAGTGGATGATCATATTTAATGGTAAAGCCCTTAGGGTTGTTTAAGTCACCTAGTTGCCCACCTGTAACCAGCCCCCCGTTACCTACGACGTGGAACGTCCCCTGTTCTTTTTTGAGCTCGATCGTCGAACGCCTGACGGAGCGCCTTAGGTCTTGAATGGCTCCAGTCTGGACTTCCTGGGGTAAAAAACCTTGGATAAAATCAAGACGGATCTTCCCATCCTCAAGACACTTAATAGAAAGCTTCACATCTTGCAGACGCTGATCTTGTTGTCGCTGCCATTCGACGCGATTACTCTGCTGAGGGCTAAGCTTTTTTCCAGAAGCTTCCTTGACCTCACGCGCATAGCGGCGCCTCAAGCTAGATTCATGCTGTGCACTCGTCTTACAAGACAAGCTAGCATTATTATCGAGGTCAGTTTGGGCCTGCGCAAAAGCGGCCCCAGGATTCCTGGTAAACACTTCCATAGTTAGTACACTTTATAATTTAGAGGATAAGGATATAATATTTCTATAATTAGATAGAGATATCCTATAAATAGACCCTCAGGCCGCCTGTCAACAAATAAGAGTCAAATACTATAATCTAACCCTAGGGGTAACAAAAAAGCCGTCTTTTACGAGACGGCTTTTTCAATAAATGGGTGCAGGGTTGGGATTTGAACCCAAGACCTTCAGGTTATGAGCCTGACGAGCTACCAGACTGCTCCACCCTGCATTAAAATTCTAATTGGGGAATCTGGCTGAAGTAGGGAATACATAGCTATTTCGCCCCTTTTTCAAGCCTTTTTCGCAAAAATTTAGCTTTTTATTCCACAAATAGAGCTATAGCCGTAGCATTATCCACCCCGCCACGCTCATTTGCCTTGCTGATAATAGCCTCCACAAAGGCCTCCGGGCTGCTTGCTTGCTGGATTTCCCCCTGCAGCTCCGCCAGGCTAAGGGCCTTAGTCACCCCATCTGTATAGAGTAGCACCCGGTCTCCCGAAGACAAAATATGCTGAGCGGTATCCACCTCAATCGTCTGGGCCTGCCCAATACAGCGCACCAAGGTATGCTCAAAATACTCAGGAATATACGTATCCTCCTGCCCGGGCTCCAGGCGATCACGGATCTGCTCAGCCATAGTATGGTCCTTCGTTAACTTTGTGTAGCCGGCTTGGTTAAAGACAACCACCCCAGAATCCCCCACATGGGCAATGCTCAAGAGTCGCCCTTCAACATGCACTGCTGTCAGGGTGGTACCCATGCCAAGCTCCCCCGCCAGTTCAACCCCCTTCTTATAAACAGCCTCATTCACCTGGGTGAGCAGCTCTGCCAAATTAAAATTTCCCTGGGTCTGCCCCAACTGCTCAGCAGCCATACGACTGGCCCGTCCCCCTTCAGGCAAGCCCCCTAACCCATCCGCCACTGCATAGAGCTGCTGATCATTGTCTACCAACAGGTTATCTTCATTATCTTGGCGAGAAATGCCTGGGTCAGTCTTCCCAAAGGCATGGATTTTAAAGGTTGGCATGGGCGGTTGAGTTGACATGATCAATTGGTAGCACTTTTGTCTCTTCTCCTTTTAAAGCATGTCTAAGCGAAACGCTATCCTTTTGTTTATGGTCCTTTTTGGGGGGCTTTTTGTTTTTTGGTTTGGCCCAACCGAACCCCAGCCAGCCCCTACCCACCCCAAAGTCCTTTTTACCAATTTCCACCCCACACACTCTGGCGGACACCTGACCTACATTCGCTCCATTGTCAAAAGTGAACTCAAAAATCACTACACATTCGCCATCGCCACCCCCAAAACCTCAGATATCTTTGAAATGGCCGAAGAACGAGGACTCCAGACTTATCCCTGCGAGTTCCCCGGAAAAGTGAAAGAAACAGTAGGAATTATAAAGGCAATTTTACGCTTTAGAGAAATCTGCAAGACCTTCGAGCCTGACATCATCCACACTAATGGTGGACACGATAATACCATTGCCATCTGGGGGAGCTTATTCCTACGTAAAAAACCGCGCATTGTAAGAACCTTTCACGGCACTAAAAAAATTGGAAAAGACCCTTATCATTGGCTCGTATATAATAAATGGACCGATAGCACCCTCTTTGTCTCGAGTGAAGCCTTAGCTTATAATGATGCTAATGGGGGCCTCAAACTCCATAACGCCCAAGTTATTGAAAACGGTGTCAACCTCTATCACTACGCGCCCTTGGCCCCCAGCGAAGAGGTTCGTCAAAAACTACAAATCCCTGAAGGGACCTTCGTGTTTGGCTCTTGCGCAGGGCTTGCGGACTACAAACGCGTAGACCTTATGCTCGAAGCAGCCCAAGTCCTGAAAGAAACACATGACTTCAAGATCCTTATACTAGGGGACGCCAATAATGGCCTACAACTCCAGCAACAAGCCGTGGCTATGGGGCTAGAAGACATATTTATATACGCAGGCTACCACAAAGACATTAGGCCCTATTGCTCACTCTTTGATGTTGGGTTTATCCTTAGTGACCGTGTAGAGACCATCTCTTTTGCCTCACGCGAAATGATGGCCATGGGCATCCCGCTTATTTCTTCTTCCTACGGAGGGCTCACCCAAAACGTAACAGATATGAGTGATGGCCGTCTTGTCAAACCTGGCCAACTTGAAGGCGTCATCGAAGCGATGCGTTACTTTCTAGAGTTACCCAAAGAAGAACTTGCTCAATACCGCAAAAACGCACGCCTCAAGGCGCAAACCCAATTCGGGCTGCACAAGCAACTCCATGCACTAGACAGGGCTTACCGTGAAATTTTAACGGGAGGAGCTCATCACTCTCCTGCCATAACACTGCCACACACAACACTCTCTTGGGCACAATGAAACTCGAAAATATTATTAAAACCCTAGTCGTCCTAGTCCTATTTGTTTTAGGGCTTAACTACTACATGCACGTCCCGGCATTTGCTCAGGACGTTAGCTACCACGACTTTGCAGACCAACGTCCTTTCCTAGGCATCCCTAACTTTATGGATGTACTGTCGAACATTCTTTTCATTGTTTATGGCATCATGGGTATGCGCTTTCTTAAAACAGCAGACCTCAAGTGCGAAGAAAAAATCTTGTGGGGCAGTCTCTTCGTTGGCTCTATCTTAACAGGGTTTGGCTCAGGCTACTACCACCTCGGGCCAGAAAACCACACCCTCGTCTGGGACCGCATCCCCATGACAATCGCCTTCATGAGCTTGTTTTCTATCATTATCTATGAGCGCATGCATGCTAAAGCAGGACTATACCTGCTCCCCGTTTTTCTTATTATAGGAATCAGCAGTGTATTCTACTGGGATTATACAGAGTCTATCGGCCAGGGAGACTTGCGCTTCTACATGTTAGTACAGCTACTCTCACTTGCGGCAATCCCTATTGTGTTGTTAAGCCTTAAAGGCCCTTATACAGGGACACGCTATTTCATAGGTGCGCTAGCCTGGTATGTCCTCGCTAAAGTTTTAGACAAGCTCGACAAACCTGTATTTGAGCTACTTTCAGGCATTGTGAGTGGACATAGCCTCAAACATATTGCTGCAGCGCTTGGGCTCTATGTACTCATCATATACCTGCGCAAGCGTAAGCCTAGGGCGCAAGCTGCTTAGATTTCGCCGGCCTTTAGTTGCTCATCCAGAGTTACGTAATCCGGCTTACCCGAACCTAGAAGCGCGATGCGCTTGATCGGGCGCACTATCTTGGGGATAAAGAGCTCACCCATGCCCTGCTTTCGAGCATAAGTGCGCAATTCTTTCCAGTCGGCATCTTCTTTCTCAGTGATGAGTACCAATTCCTCACCCTTTTGGGCATGCACTCGGGACAAGCACGCATGCATCACGCCTGGCCAAACCTCAGAAGCTAGTTCTTCAACCGCAGTCAATGAGACAAGCTCTCCTCCGATTTTAGCGAAACGCTTAGCACGCCCAACAATAGTCACGAACCCTTGAGAATCCACGGTAACAATATCGCCTGTATCGTGCCAACCCTCTGCAGGCGGGACCAACTCTCCTGGGTTATCATGCAACATATACCCGAGCATAATATTTTTCCCCTTAACCCAAAGTTGCTTGCCTTCGACAAGTCCGGGAACGTCTTCTAAACGGTATTCTATGCCTGGCAAAAATCGACCAACTGAACCAATCTTATTGTACATAGGCGTATTAATACATAATCCTGGTGATGTTTCAGTTGTCCCATACCCTTCTAGGATACGCAAACCAAACACGTTAGAATAAGTCTTACGAACATCGTCCTGAACCTTTTCAGCCCCAGACACAATATAACGTATCGAGTAAAAGTCATAAGGATTTGCACGACGCGCGTATCCCTTCAAGAAGGTATTTGTACCGAAGAAAATGGTAGCATTTACATCGTAAATAATCTCTGGAATCACCCCGTAATGTAAAGGTGTCGGGTACATAAAGACAGGCACCCCAGAAAGAATAGGCACAAGCACCCCTCCCATAAGCCCAAAGGCATGAAAGATAGGCATCGCATTGAAGAGCTTGTCCTTGCTATTAAAATCGATAACCGAAGTCATCTGATAGCGGTTCATGTTTAAATTTTCATGACTGAGCACAACTGCCTTCGGCACCCCTGAAGAGCCCGAGGTAAAGAGAATCGTAGCAGGATCAGCACCTTTACGGTCAGACTTTTGCCACTTATATAACAACTCAGGAATCCATGAAGCCACTAAGGCACGCCACAATACTCTCCGACGCTGCTGCTTGAGCTCTTCAAGGAAATGAACAGTTATCCCATTAGCCCGCAGTACATTAATAGTATCTTCAAGCTTAGCAACACGCACAAACTCTTCAGAAGTCCATACTTGCTTGAGCTTAACAGTCTGGCAAGCAGCCAAGATAGAGGCTTTTCCTGCAGAGTAATTAAGCATTGCCGGAACACGATTACGACTCAAGGCTCCGAAGTACGCAACCGCCGCTGCGTTACTATTAGGGATCATCAAGCCCACAGCCTCCCCAGGCTCAGTGCCTGCAGTAATAGCTTTCCCTACAGCCCAACTCCGACCAATAAGCTGGCGATACGTTAAAGGCTTAAATTTCATGTCCTGGATAACTTCTTCATCCAGGTGATGGAGCTTAGCAGCATCAATTAAACTTTGGAAGATCGTCTGCGAAGTTGGCGCTGTGGTGACGATCATGTTCGTCATGACATCATAAAGCTGTCGCGACATTGCTTTACGAGCATCACGCCCTTTAAGCTCTGAGTTGGAACGCAGTGTAGTCGGCTCTGAAATATCGATCGACACCTTGGGGAACAGATGGGTACGCACTTTACCTTTCAGGTAAGAGAAAGGCGTAAACTGTAAACCATCTAGCTGTACAGGAATAATATCGGCCTGGGCCTTGTCCGCAACCATACCCGGGCCTTCGTAAATCTTCATCAAAGCACCTGTAACCGTAATGCGGCCTTCCGGGAAAATCACAACCTTCCTGCCCTTCTTAACCAACCCAACCAAAGATTTGATAGCCATAGGCTTAGTCGGGTCTAGAGGATAGACACGTACTGCCCACAAGACTAGGCGCATCCACCATTTCTTTGCGATGTTTGTATCGATCGCAAAATACAAGCGCTGGGGGATAAACGCTGTAAGAAATAACGGATCCAGCAAGGAGGTATGGTTAGCAATAATAATACTGCGACGATTTGCTTTATTGAGATTCTCTAACCCACTGACTTTCACTCGGTAAAAACGCTGGATAACCCAACGCAAAGCAGTATGTATAATAGACTCTGGCACTAGCTTGATTACGTAAAAACACACAACCAAGTTAATGATCCCCGTAATCGCCAAGAGCATAAAGATCCCACCGCCAATTGCATAGATACCCATCGCTAAAAGCGCGGCACCTACCATAAATAGAGCGTTCAGGATATTAGTCGCAGCAATGTTACGCGCACGATAATCTCGCTGAGAGCGCGCCTGCAGAAGTGCATACAAAGGCACACTGAAAATTCCTCCACAAAAGCCTATCCCTATAATACAAGAAACAATAATCAACCCAGAAAGTGAAAAGAAAGATAGGAAGCTGTCGAAAGGCCCAGAGACACACCAGCTGGTTTGAATAAAAATCCATGTAATAATCGTAATGCCAAGGCCACCCAGCGGAACGTGCTTAGCTGAGATTTCTCCATCCAAGAGCTTATTACAAAACAGAGATCCTGCCCCAATCCCTACAGCAAACAAAGTAATGAAAAACGTGACAATGCTTTCGTCTCCGCCCAAATGGTCCTTTACGTAAGGAGGCAAAATGGTCAGCCAGATAGACCCTACAAACCAGAACCAAGATATTCCCAGAATCGTCTGGAAGATAACGTGCTTCTTCATACTGTGCTGTATTAGCCGGTAAGTTTCCCCAAAGATATTGGGTGATATGTCTAGGTCAGGCTTGGCCCCTACAGACACAGGGATATGCCAGCTAATCAACCAACCTACGATAGCCACACAAATAACAATAGCCGAAATAGTTAATACACCCCCTGCTCGCAGGATAATTACCCCTCCGATGACCGTCCCTAGCAAAATGGCAATGTAAGTAGCCGCCTCAACCAACGCATTCCCTAAGATAAGTTCTCTTTTCTTTAAGTGCTCGGGTAAAATCCCGTATTTGATGGGGCCAAAGAAGGTAGACTGAGTCCCCATCAAGAATAGCACAAAAAGCAATGCATACGGCGCCTCTACCCAAAGGCCGTAAGAGATCATAACAGCCAAGATAATTTCTGCAAATTTAGTATACTGTACAACCTTGTGCTTAGGGTAGCGGTCTGCAATTTGTCCAGCTAAAGCAGAAAAGAGAAAGAAAGGCAGGATAAATAAACCACCCGCTGCAGCAACTGCTGTGGATTCATCCCAGCCTACGCTGTTAGCAAAAGAGAAAGTAATCAGGATAACAAGGGCATTACGAAAGATATTGTCGTTCATAGCCCCCAAGAACTGGACCCAGAAAATAGGCCAAAAACGTCGTGTCTTGAGTAAAGAAGTAGGACGAATAGTCATAATAAGACATGTCGGGCATCAATCATCAACCCATGTGTTTAATATTGAGAAGGTGAGCTCAAAAAAGATACTCACCTGAAACTACAATAGCTAGAGCAAAGCCCTTCATGCAATCTCAAAAGGGACCCTATTAAGAATCAGGACTCACCAGAAGCCTAGCTGACCACTTCAGCTGCAACCCCTTGCTGCTGATATATGCCAAACGAGAGCATATCAAGGGTGTTGATCTCAATACCATTGGGCTGATATGCGCAATAGTAAGTCGACGACTCTCCCTCTATCTTTCTTGCAGGGCATAAATAGTCTTCCCACTGCTCAAGGGCTGGCCATGGAGTACCTTCTTCAGAAAGATAACACAACATATGCGTCTTATTCTTAAGAGACTCCTTAACGCGGTTAGCCACAGTACTATCTGGCTCGCTCATCACCTCTTCATAATCATGAGCCATACGGTCCTCACTATGAATAAAGATTGCGCCTAACTTCCCGGAAGCATCTAAAGTAAGTAAGCTCCCTGAAGACTCGAATTGATAGTACTCTACTATATTATTCTGAGCTACAATTTCCTGAAAAACAGGGAGAAAAGAGGAGTCTGCTAGGGCGCTTTTTAAACGTGACTGTCCTTGGACAGCCTCATTAATAATTCTAGAGAGTTTTAAGAAATAACGTTTTTGAGCATCCAGGATTGCTTCATGCAGCAATTCACCACGAACACGGTCTTCCTTTTTTATAAACTTATGAATCACACCTTCATTGAAGGCCTGCACCGCGATTTGCTCATCAGCAATCCCCGTTAGCAAAATCTTTTGGATATTAGGATCTGTAACTTGCTTACAGAACTCTAACCCATTCATCCCGGGCATGTCATAATCTACAACAATGACAGAAATCTGGTCGAAACGGGCCGGGTTATAAATTTCTCGATAGAGGTCCTTGATATTTACATCTAAAGCACGGTGCTCGTAGCGGAAAGAGTCTTCGCTTGTTAAGCAACGGCGGGGAAAAGGATCTGGACGGTATTCTTCTTGTAAAAATGTAAGTGCTTTGTGTGGGTTTTGGTAAAGCAGATAGCTTGTAGCATCTCCCGGCAAATTAGCATGCAGTTGACGCAAATAAGGGAAATGATCGTCCACAATAAGCACTTTCGTGGGGAAGCAACAACTTGGGATCATATTATTATAGCAATTAAGGGTTATGATTTACAACTTAGGCGACATACGATTACCAGATACGGAACCTTATTACAGAATTGATTTTCAATTTCTATAGAAAACCTACCGAAAATCAAATGTAAAAATCATAATTTAGAAGAATTAATCCAATAATATAATATTAATATATCAGTTCACTAACTAGCTGATAACTAAGCTTTTAGGGGCACCTCCTGAGGCTTGAGGGTCTCTAAAGTTGGGGTATCTTCCAAAAGAGCAGTCAAAGTATAGGGGTAAACAGGGATATTTTGGGCCTGGCACAGCTCTAATTCTTTGCCTACCCCATAAGATTTCTCCCAGCCTTCTAGCTGCAAGAGAATAAGCCCGGCAGCAGCTGGGAGCATTTTTAGGTCAAAGGGGAGGAAAAGGGTGTTCGTCTCCTCTTCAGTAAAGTTCCCTACCAGTTCGATCGTACGGTTATGCACGATGGGGCTATAAACAGGAACATGGTTCCTTAATAAAGCAGCAGAGGCTAGAGCCGCGGCGTGCGCACGATCGCGCTGTTGCGCTTCTGTACCTCGATAGGGATTTGCTAGGTAATAGAAATGGGCAAATGGATTTTGCATAAAACACTAAGGAAAAATTGACAGCCTAAAAAATAGGTAATACAAAAAAGCTTACTTTTTTTAGATTAACCTTCAATGCTATAAAACCATCATGAAAACGCCACAACCTACTCAAGCTTTACTCCCTCAGGTAGTTATTCAAAAAGATTCAAAAGGAGACTTAGTATCAACACCAAGAGTGGTTCACGAAAAGAATAAGAAGATTGAAAACTTGCTAGCAGCTTTCCCTCAAAGCCTTGATGTTAAAGGGGTGTTAGATGCGCTAAAGAACAAAGACATAAACTGGGAACAAGGCCGAGCGCTTATTGACATATTACACAACCATGCAAACCGCCTGAGCCCAAGTCAGAAAAAGGCAATCAAAGCTGCAGGCCATACAATTGATAGTGTGCACCCTGGCCTTATCCAGCGAAGCACTTCCCATATCGGTTGCTAAAGCAGCCTTAGCTTTTGGCCGCTTTAATTTTTTGAGCGCGCTCGAGGTGCTGTAACCAAAAGGCTTCGACCTCTGCCTCAGTCACGGAGCCTGATTCAAAGCCTAGAGGAGGCTCGTAAGCAAAGCCGATAAAATTAACATCGGGGGCATACTTTTTGAGAGAAGCTTCGATAGCCTCGAGGTTATGGAGACGGTCATCGATCATGACAAAGACTTTTGGCTGAGCATGGAGTCGCTTTAGGAAGGCGACTATCACATCGCCTTTGGCTCCGCTACCATTTCCGCACAGGAGGCCTTTGTAAAAAAGAGGCTGAAAACCAAGGTATGTAGGCATCTCCTCAAAAACACAATCCCCACACGCTGCCCAAACGGGGTCAAAAGATACACCAAACTCCTTTAAGCGCTCGTAGCGGAGTTCTTCAAAAGGTTTTTCGTCATACACATCGCCCACGAGAGATGCGGTGAAAGCAAAAGTTTTCACACCGAGAACCTGATATTTAGCGACAACAGCAGGGGTCGTCTCTTCCACAAGCTTCCAGGGGGAAGAGTGCGTGACTGAATTCATCATCAAATCACAAGTTTCTTTATCAATCCCTTGCTTGAACGACTTCATGAAAGAAGAAAATTCAGCCATACGGATAGCACTCGCCTTTGCAGAGGTAGGCGCAACCAAGGTATAATCGATATCAAAGCCCAAAAGCAGCTCATCAACCGAAAGGGTTTCACGCTCAAGAAGGTTGTCGATCTCAGACTCAATCGAAGCCATGTCTGAAACAGCAATAATTTCAGCCTGAAGCGGCAGGCAAGCCAAGATAGTAAAGAAGAGAGTTATAATTTGTTGTTTCATGATTTTCAGGCGAACCTAGTGACTTCTCGGAAATAAAACAAGCAAACTCAATTAAGCCGAATCAGCAAACTTCATTGAAACAGCCTGCATCCAATCTTCTGTAAATGTCTTTTCCAAATCAGCAATTGCCTCAGGGCGACCTACTATATAACCAATTTCACGGTTACCTCCTTCTTCAGCCCCCACAGATCCAGGATAAAAGTTGCAAGAACCAAGATAAGCCATCTCCCCGTCACGAATAAAAAGCTTACCATGCACATAATTTGTTCTATCAAAAACAAGCTCTCCACCTGCATCGACAATCTGCTGTTGGAAAAACTCATTGTCATTTTTAGGCCCAAAAGGAAATTCCATCATAAGCAAGCGAAATTCTACCCCTCGTCTAATTGCCTCAATACATAACTTTGAAAGCTCTGGATCGTTAAAGCTTTGCTGATACATCCAGAGTGATTTTTGAGCACCCTGAACAAAGGCTGACAAACGAGCTCTCTGACCAAAAGGTCCTATCAATAACTTAGGTGAGGTGGGAATAAATTTTTGGCCCGACCAATCTGCTTCAAATAATTTTTGTAACTCTTTAAAAGCTGTTGGAATTTCGCTTGCGTCAATAAAAACAACGAAATCACGTGCCGGATTCCCTCCTAGTCTATCCCAATTCCCTGTAGTAACTATAGCTTTTTTTGCGTCAACAACCATAGCTTTCCCATGCTGTTGAAACTTTTCAAGCTCTGGGTGAGTCAATTTTTTAACCTCAACACCTTCAAGGTCTTTGAAGTAAACAAAAGGATTCATGAGCACAGATTCATCTGTGGCACCATCCAAACAGTGCTTATAATGATTGTCACAAGTAATAATCCGGAGTTGAACGCCACATTGAACCCTACCTTTAAGCGCAGCTAAAATATTAGGGTCATTCAATTTGTAAACCCAAAGATCTATAGAAGTCTCAGCCTGCTCAATAAACTTAACCACAGGAACTCTAGAGGCCTTGTCGCAAGCACGAATCACCCAAATTGACTCATGAGATTTAGCAGAATAAGAAACCAGTGGTCTCAAGGAAGTGCCTTGAGAACTGGAGATGCAGAAGCTTAAAGAAGCAGACCCTCCGACCTTAATATTTTCTTCTGACGTAAAAACCCCTAATGATCTATGCTGAACTCTTTCCATTTTATTAAAAAGCTTATTTAAGCAGCCTCACATTAGCAACGTTAACCACAAAACACTTAGATTACCTCAAGTCCTGAAAGCTTCAAGAGATACTTGAAGAGTTCCTCTCGTTCGTTGTTGTCTTTTTTTAGGGTGGGTAAAATTTCTTTCGAGTAAGGGTTTGCTTCCTCTAAGGCTTCTGCGGAGATTTCTGGATGAACGCTGCTAAGTACGGCTCGCCCGTTTCCATGGGAACAAGTTACGATTGCTGCAGGAGTGTCTGGTAAATCTGCGTAGCGACCTACTACTAATGTGTTGCCTGAAGAGTCTGCATTTTCGAAGGCACCACCGCCATTGTAGTAAACATGTGTTTTTGTATTAAAGCCCCAAGTAATTTTGGCTGCAGCAGAACCTTGTTCACTATTGTAAACAAAAGGTTTTAAGGTGGGGCCACTAATTACGCTCGGGAAAAATGCTAATTCGCGCACCCCAACCACTTCTAAAGGCGTATCGATAGAAAAAGAAACAACTCTACCTGCATAATAAGCACCCCCACAAACACCTAGGTAAGAGCCCCCATCATGGACAAAATTCTTAATGTGAGCATTCCCGGCTCCATTGAGTTTTGCTACATACTGACAATCTGCTCCACCTGGCATAACAAATAAAGCAGCATCTTTTTTCCAGTCACCTGCAATCACTTCCTCTGGGGTGATTGTTTTAACGGAATAACCGGTGAGTGGTTTTCTTAAAGCGGTACAAAGTCCTTCAACGCCCCAAGCGCCTGGGCCGCTATAAACAAAAACAGATTTAGCTTTAAAAGATGCGGCATTATTTAGAGTAACATCCTGAATAGAGCGGTCACGCCAATGAGGAAGCTGAGGATAAACCGAAGAGCTTCGATAAAGAAGCCTTGGATCGACTGAAGGGTTGTTTCTATTGTTAAGGCTATCCATAGAAAAAGTAATAATTTAGTTAAGACATATTATATTTCTACAAAGAACAAGCCCTAAAACTTATTCAAGAAAGTAAGGCATCACACTTGTAGGGTAAATTCAAAGCAAAGTATCTCCTCTCAAGCCTCTTTACCTTCTCATTTTGCACCTAAAGTGTTGGAGTTGAAATTTGAGGGCCGCATAAATAAATGAATTTTGTGGCTATAGAGCTTGAAGGTCGGGAAAGGAATACTCGTAGAGTATTTTAAGACGAACTTCCTGCTCTAGAGTCCAAAAGGCATTTATTTATGCGGCCCTCAAATTTCAACTCCAACACTTCTTAAAAAAAAGACCCGCTTGCTCTTTTCAGAACAAGCGGGTCATAAAACTGGCAACAACCTACTCTCGCACAACATCAGGTTGCACTACCATCGGCGATTGAGGGCTTAACGAGCGTGTTCGGGATGGGAACGTGTGTTTCCCCTCATCTATGATCACCAGAGTCTTATCCTGATGTCACTCAAGGAAAATGTGATCATACTTTACTCGTTTTACTACTCAATCATGCCATTTGCGTGACATCATTGGGAAAAAGAAGTTCCAAATGCTGCGAGAATGAAGTCTCTAACATAACTCTAAGTTCATAGAGCTATATTAGAGCCCCCAGCAATTATACGACTAATACAATTAGGATTGGGCATATCATTATGAATCAAATACTTGAGTCATTAGTACCAGTTAGCTCAATAGGTTACCCTACTTACACATCTGGCCTATCAACCTGGTGGTCTACCAGGACTCTTTAGAAGACGAATCTTCATGGAAGTCTTATCTTGGGAGGAGCTTGGCGCTTAGATGCTTTCAGCGCTTATCTCTTCCGAGCTTAGCTACCCGGCGATACCACGGATGTGATAACCGGAACACCAGAGGCTCGTCATTACCGGTCCTCTCGTACTAGATAATGAACCCCTCAAACTTCCTATGCCCACAGCGGATAGAGGACCGAACTGTCTCACGACGTTCTGAACCCAGCTCGCGTACCACTTTAATTGGCGAACAGCCAAACCCTTGGGACCTGCTCCAGCCCCAGGATGTGATGAGCCGACATCGAGGTGCCAAACACTGCCGTCGATAT
>MDTC01265216.1_pt1 | contig 21692 bp, 23 predicted proteins | sample 811181 | NCBI WGS metagenome assembly MDTC01 (sample SAMN05326644, study PRJNA326480) | marine metagenome | isolation source: seawater | place: Pacific Ocean: North | collected 2011 | reverse complement strand
GGGATCGTTTCACGACTTCGACTCCACGCCTTCGGAACAAGCCTTGGAAGACACCATCAAACGCGGTATCGACGCGGGCGCAGACGCCATCAAGCTTGCGGTAACTACGAACACACCGCATCACATTCGCATCTTGCTGCGCTTACTAGAGCGCTATCAAATGAATATTCCCATGGCGGTGATGGGGATGGGAACGTTAGGCAAGAGTTCTAGAGTCCTGTTTGCTCAATGTGGCTCCATTCTGAACTACGCCTATCTCAAAAAAGCCAATGCTCCAGGGCAATGGTCGGCCATCATGATGCGGAACTTGTTTGATGAAATTGGCATCAATCGCCCCGCCTAACTATTCAACTGTTACTAGTCGAGCTTTCGGCAATGCTTGCAGGAACAGCTTACCGTAACGCCGCGTGAGCACACGATTGTCGAGAATAACCGCGATACCCCGATCGGATTCTGATCGGATCAAGCGCCCAATTCCCTGACGCAGTTTCAGCACCGCCTCCGGAACGGAGTAGTCCATAAATGGATTACCACCTTGTTCCTGAATCTTCTCCAAACGCGATTCCACCAAGGGATGATCAGGCACCGCGAATGGCAACCTTGTAACAATGACGTTGGACAGCGCTTCCCCGGGCACATCAACTCCGGTCCAGAAACTGTCGGTTCCGAACAAGACACTATGAATGTCCTGTTTGAAATCTTCGACCAAAGCGGCACGCGGTTTTCCTGAGCCTTGAACGAGCAATTGCCAATCCATTTCAGCAAAGAAAGCCTGCATCGCGCCCGCCACCCGTTGCATCAGTCGATAACTAGTGAACAACACAAAGGCACGCCCAGTGCTCTGAGTCACGAAATGCTCGATCCAACGAATCAAGACAGCTTCAAAAGTCTCTTCGTTAGGATCAGGCATACTTTTGACGACGTACAATCGCATTTGCCTGAGGTAATTGAACGGGCTACCGATCTGTGCCGAGGGCACCTTCTCCGCGCCGATACGCGAACTATAGTATCCAAGATCACCCTCACCAACCCCTAGTGTGGCACTTGTTAAAACCACCGGCTTTGCACTAGCAAAAAACACCTGCCGAAAGCGCTCGGCGATGTCTAGCGGCGCAGCGCTCAACGTCACCGATCCCGCATTACCAATTCTCTCTACCCAATAGACATGATCTTGCAATTCTTGGTCTAAGAAAGCCCTAATTGCGAAGCGTAGCTCTTTCACACGTCGCCCCAGATCCTCAAGCTCCAACTTCATATTCTCATCTTCGAGGTCATCGCAGCGCTTCCCAATCAATTGCTCAACCGAAACGATTGATTTCGCCACAGTGTCAGGAGCAATCCCTGCTTCTCGAACACGATGGACCCGATGCTCGCCCCGGAACCGACAACGATTCTCTATCTCGTTGAAGAAAAACTCCAACTCCTCGCTAAGATGCACGATCGCTTGCGCGCCCGCACTATCCCCCAACGATTGCAACAGCCCTTTGCGCGTCCGTGGATTGTAAAGCCGATGCAAATCAAAAGTCACCTGAGCATAAGACAAGTTAAGACCCAACTGTCGTGCCGCAACATTCTCCAACGTATGGGCCTCATCAAAGACCACAAAGTCGTTGGGGAAGAGAAAGCCTTCCATGTTGGGATCTTCGATTTCTTCGGCCCCGCCTAACAACGTGAAGAACAAGGTGTGGTTCATCACGATGACCTCCGCCTCATCCACTCGCTTGCGTAGCGCTTGATAAAAACATGGCGTCTCGGCGCACAACCGCTTGCTACACAAATGAGGCTCACTTCGCACCTGCGCCCACACCCTGGGATTGGGAGTGAATGACAGATCACTTAACGAACCGTCCTTCGTCTCGCGACTCCATTCCCAAATGGCCTGCAACTCACCTTCTTCACTACTAGAGAACAGTTCGCCTGTCTGACCCATGGCAATGCTCAAACGCCTGGGACATAGAAAGTTGCCACGCCCCTTGAACAGCACCGCCTTGACCTCCACATCGAGCAACTTGGTTGCAAGCGGGATGTCTTTCCGAATCAGCTGCTCCTGCAAATTAATGGTGTGCGTGGAGATGATCGCTTTCTTGCGATTCTCCGAGGCATGAGTCAGCGCTGGCACCAGGTAGGCCAGGGATTTGCCGACACCAGTCCCCGCCTCCACCAAGAGAGGTCGCGAATCCGCCAAAGCCTTTCCGACCAAAGCCGCCATTTCCTGCTGCTGAGGGCGAAATTCGAAATCTGAAGAACCCGAAAGCGGCCCTTCAGCACTGAAGAACTCACTCATGCGCCCGCCAAAACGCTGCGCGGAATGCTCCAAAGGACCCTGTTGATTCAAATCCACTTTGTTGACAAACCGAGTGTAAGCGTTAGGGGTCAGACATTAAAGTATTTTCTAAGCGAAATTTCACAAATAATGTCAAAGCCCGAAATTCCCCGCAAATCCATCTACCGGCTTTCCATTTATCAGCGTTGCTTGCAGAAGCTACTAGAAAACCAGCTTGAAACTGTCAGTTCTGAAGCATTGGCCAAAGCCGCAGGCGTAAAGTCAACGCAGTTGCGCAAAGACCTCACCTATTTTGGACAGTTTGGAACCCGAGGTCTGGGATATAATGTGAAAGCTTTGTCGTCCGTGCTCAATGAAGTGCTTGGCATCACTAGCTATCAGCCAGTCATCTTGGTAGGGGTGGGCAATCTCGGAGCTGCCCTGCTACAGTACGGCGGTTTTCACAAGGAAGGCTTCGAGATCTCAGCAGCTTTTGACATCGCACCCAACCCAGGGCGCTTCGGGCCCAATGTCAAGACGCCCATCCTAGAGCAGGCCAAGATGGTGAATTTCATCCAAACCAACGGCGTGCGCATGGCCATTCTAGCGGTTCCCAACCAAGTTGCGCAGAGCGTGGTGAACGACATGGTAGAAGCCGGCGTCCAAGCCATTCTCAACTTCTCACCTACCGTGCTGCAGGTGCCCGAGAATGTCACCGTCAACAACGTTGACCTTGCTCTCGAGCTTGAGAACTTAAGCTATTTCGTTCGGTAACCGACCTTCAATCCCATGCTCACGCGACGCCTTACCGCTCTTGCCATCGTCGCGTCGTTCATGTTCCACATCGCTCTCGTTCCACCTGCTGCAGAATGGTTGAATCGGCAGGCATCCACAGAGGACAACGAAGGTCTGGAGATTAGGCCAGCTCCAGTGGAAATGATCTTACCCTTGGCAGAATGGCTTTTGCCAGACAATGCAGAACACACACTTGAGGAAGCTAACGATGACGCACGCAAGCGCGAATCCGAGCTTGGTTTCGTGAGGACCACTCAGAATCAAGAAAGCCTTGTTGCACCTACCAATCCAAGCTTCCTCTCCGATCGAAACACGCGGCTGCAGTCACCCGATCCTTCGACGGAAGACCCAACAGAGCTGCCGAATGTCGACGGGGATGAAGAGGATACTACCGACCTCGAACGACGCTCCTTTCGTGATGGGCCTGTGCTGGAGGAGAGCCCTTCCCCCATCAACCCTGAGCCTCGCCCAAAAACCATGCCACCAACAGTGGTCAGCCAACGGCCAACCCCAGAACAAACCGAAGCCAAAGAAACTGGCACCCCGAGCCAACCGTTGCTTAAACTCGCCCAAGCCATTCCCCAACCCCAACCCGGCGGCAACCTTGGCTTGCCCAACGAGCTGATTGAGTACCCGGCCAATGCTCAAGATCAACCAGGAGAGCCAAAGCAGGAGACGCAACTGCCTGCAGATCCCTCCGAGTCCATGCCTACAGCTCAAGAGGAGCCCCAAACGCCTGCACATCCACTGACTCCACCGCCGGCGCCCTCTACCGTGCCGATGCCGGACCGCAACGTTCCGGCTTTTCAATCCGAAACATACCGGGCAAAGCTCACTGGCTTTGCAAAAGAAACAGGTGATGCCGCCTTCGACGCAAAGAATACACCCGTGGGACGCTACTATAAAAAGATCGGCGTTGCCGTAGAACGCAAGTGGCAACGAAACATCACCAACAACCACGACTTTCACGCTTTCGCCAAAATCCGAGTCAAGTTCACCGTCAATCAATGGGGCAAAGCCCGTAACGTTGAGATTCTGCAAGACAAAGGCAATGCAGTTCTTACCAACCAAACTGTAGCCGCCATTCTCGAAGCCGACATCCCAAAGATGCCATCTAACGTCGTAGAACTGTTAGACCACGGCGAGCTTCAATGCTTCTTCAACTTCAGCATCCGCTAACACACACCATGTCAGAAATAATCTCCAAGAGCGCCTTCATGTACCCGCTCTTACTATGTTCCTTCATCGCGCTTGCAGTGATCATCCATCGCGCCATCAGCCTGCGTTGCTCACAAGTCATACCAAATTCTCTTGTCAGGGCTTTACAGAACCCCACAAATATGAATGAGCTTGCCCCAGCAATCGAATCACACCCGTCCACCCTGGGATCCATTGCCAAAGCCGCCTTTTTTGGCCAGCACCCCAATCGTCAAGCCGCGGCGGAAAGCACTGAGGCCAAGGCACGCGACGATATTTCACAGTTACAGTCAGGTCTTACTGCCTTGGAAATCATCATCACCATCGCCCCTTTGCTAGGATTGCTAGGCACCGTCTCTGGCTTGGTAACGGTCTTTTCGGGCTTGGGAGGCACCGAAGCAGGCAGTCCCTCATCACCTTCAACAAGCAACATCGCACGGGGCATCGCCGAAGCCCTAAACACGACCATCGCTGGCTTGGTAGTGGCCGTGCCGACGGTTATCGCCCACGGCTACTTTCAACGCAAAGTCGAAAGGTTCGGCGTGCGCATGGAATCCATCATGCAAGAAGCTCTGCGAAAAGCCTACCGATAGAAAGCGAAACCAATCCACCAAACAAATGTACTTCGCCATCCAGCGCCGAACCGCACCGATAGTGCCAATCGTGCCTTTGCTAGATATACTGGCAATATTACTAATTTTCTTCATGCTCACTACCACGTTCAAAGAACGTCGCGAGGTCCTGCCTATCAATATCCCCAAGGCCACACATTTACCGACCACCACGACAGCCGAGCAACGTATCACACTCGAAGTGTCCGAAAGTGGCGAAATGCGCTTGGCAGACGCTCCTATCGACATTCGCGGGTTGGCAGGTGCGCTAGAAAGCATGAAAAAGCAACTCCCTAACGCCAAAGTTGAACTCAAACCTGACAATCGCATCCCACTGCAATTGCTTCTCGAGGTGTGGGAAGCCCTAGAAAGGACTGGATTCCCTGTGCAGGAAGTGCCCGTACGAGTGCAGGTACAAATCCAATGAGGCGAAGTCAATCACTGCTGCCATGAATTTGGAATAACATAAAGGCGCTACTCCCACGAACTTCCTCCCAACAATTGAAAGTCGATCTCTCAATCATCGACGCCACTGAGCGTCTATAGTCTGGATTTCATCAAGCCACCTCCGAAGACCTGTTAGACTTGTGGCATGTGGGCAACAGCCTGCTCACCCACCACCATAAGACTAACATAATATTTAAATGCGTCTTATCTAGCCACCATGCTCGCCTCACACTTTGGATCCAGCAGCAACTGTTTACCAAACGCACCACACCGCTCATTTCCAAAGGGGTGCTGCGTGAGTTGTCCGAATTAAATCGGAAGACCGAGGCTCAGCTCAATGACAACCTGACAGCACATGCCGATGCCAAGTTGGAGTACGCCATTTTGCAAACTCGCCTAAACGTCCTCCAATTAGCGCCAGGACCTGAAAATCATGACCTTGCGGCCTTTGCAACGAATCTAGAAGCACTTTTAACCCACACACGACATCATGCTTGGCCAGCCTTGCCAAAGACCATGTTCGTGAGTGTGAAAGCTATCGTCGATGCCATGAAGCGCGATGTTCAAACCGACAACCTAAGCATACCAAAAAAATCTGCTGGGTTCTCCAAATCCGGCGAAGTCGATTGGATTCTTGACCTCATCGACTTCTAACCATACCGCCTTCGCTAGGGTTTCTTGAAACCGAGAGCAGGAATCACCTCATCCAGCTCTTTCACGACCAGGAAATCATCTTTGCAGCAGGTCTCCAGCAGCAATTCGATGAATGGCGCCCAGAAACGTTGCCCGGTGCGTTCGTCTTTACGATCAAACAACACCACTGGCTTGCCAGCCATCAACGGGTCGCCTTGCTGCTTCATCAGCAACAACGCCAGGACTTCTTGCACCGTACCAGCGCCTCCTGGAAACGCAACGAATGCACCAGAGTTCTCGATCATCACCTCCATACGGGTATAAATGTCAGGACGCAGCCAGAAACTGGACAAGCCAAGTGGCAAGCCCTCCAATTCGATAATATGCGGCACATTCGAGCCCCCAGTCCAGCCTCCAGCGTCGACAGCTCCACGCACCACTGCACCCATCACTCCAGTCTTGCCTGCCCCCGACACACAGCCCATGCGATGCTGAGCAAGCATTCTACCAAGATCGTAACCGTCGCTCAGGTAAGCCTCGTCCTCAATGCTTGCCGAACAAAATACACAAACATTGCCCACAGTATCATCGGGCAACGGGACCTCGTAAGACTTAACATCTCTGATAGAATTTTTTTGCCCTTCGTGACGCCCAGCATCCGGAATCCCTTTCTCCAAGGATTCCTGCAAGCGGTGCACCACATTCTGTGCCTCCTTCACAGGCATCAAGAAGTCGCGGTAATCCTGACGAATCGTGCCCAACTTTTGCAAATGCAAGAGCAAGCCAAAGAATGGCTCCCAAGACTGATCCCCATTCAGGATCACCGTCGGTTTGCCAGACAAGTCTGCATCCAGTGTTTGATACCCAACAAAGACGGACACAGCTTTGAACAATTCCTCCAAAGTCGAGCCCCGCGTGAATACGAAAGCATCGGATTCGACGATTTGGTCTTGCACATTGCCTAGGGTCACTTTCTGATCACCATTGGCATTAGAGATATCCCAGCCACCAGCAAATAACAGGTAGAGCAAGCGAGCGCGCTCTTCACGGGAAGGGTCTTTGTGACCATCAATCTGGCCAGATAAACGAACTTTAGGCATGGTGGTATTTGACGGGTTGAACTGAGGAACTGGAGCATTCCTTCGGAATAACCTTTCGGCAAGCAAGGATTCCACAGGCAGAAGGGAGACGTGTTTCAAAGGGCATCCTTTCGTCCATTGCCACGAGATCCAGAGCCTGCCTCGAGCTCAAAAACAGGCCCAACACAACCCCGATATTAGACTTCGTTAGACTTTTAGATATCGATTTGAGAACATCACCTCTAAATCATTAACTGGTATATTCTTATTTTATTTTCTAACAATATCTTAAAATATCACCATCGACGTTGCCAGCGCAATCGCAACAGCCCCCGCAAAGCCTCACGGCATCCACGACCTCATCAATGAAGAAATATAATGAGCTAATCGCATAATAGATTCCCTGCCCCTACCCAAACGCCTCCAACTACGAGCATCAGTGGCAGTGCCTGATTTCCGTGAAGTTTCCTCGCAGGTGAAATATCATTCATCTCAACGCTACCTGCACGTTGGCGTCGGCATCAATTCGACGATAGGCATCATGATCATCATCATTACGGAAGCGCCTCCGGTCCAACGCTTCTTCATCAGAGCGTTTCAACCCCTCAAAGATCACTACAAGACCTAGCGCTTAGACGGCAACGTCAGTGTATTGCACTGGACTCGAGCCCAGTGCCGCCCCGTTGCTGACTGATCGTAACGGCACCCTTAATCGACCGTTTAATACGTCTCCTATAGACAATCCATCGATCACCTCACGTATAAGAGCAAAGTCGATTTCCCTACGTATCGGTTCATACTTCACAGCAAAGACATTTGACGATGAAGAGCATTCGAATCAGCCTCCAAGGATCATGCCTGAGCTCCCAGAAGTCGAGACCACTTTACGCGGTATTTCGCCGTATTTGGTCGGCAAGACCATTCGCGAAGTCACCATCCGTGAGCGACGCATGCGTTGGCCGATCCCGAAAGAGGTCGATCGACTGGCCGGATGCAAGGTAAAGGCAGCGACACGCCGTGCCAAATACTTGCTGTTCGAAACCGACTCTGGCCACCTCCTCTTGCACCTTGGTATGTCTGGCAGTCTGCGCATCGCTACCCCGAGCACGGAATGGCGCAAGCATGATCATGTCGCCTTTCGGATGAGTTCAGGCAAAGAGCTACGTTTTTACGATCCCCGGCGCTTTGGATGTGTGTTATTCTGCAAGGGTGACCCAATGAAACACAGACTCATTCGCAATCTTGGACCTGAGCCTTTGGATGACGCCTTCAATGTCAACTATCTGGCCGCTTTGGCCAAAGGCAAGAAGGTCGCGATCAAGCAATTCATCATGAACGCGCATATCGTTGTCGGCGTCGGTAACATTTACGCTAGTGAATCGCTCTTCATGGCCAGCATCTCACCGAAACTATCTGCAGGAAAAGTCAGCAAGCCGCGCGTGCAGCGTTTGGTAGATGCAATTAAGGCAGTGTTAGTCCATTCAATCAAGATGGGTGGCACGACACTCCGCGATTTCCTGCACGAGGATGGGCAGCCTGGCTACTTCAAACAGAGCTTGCGTGTTTATGACCGAGAGGACGATCCCTGCCTTAAGTGCGAAACTTCAGTGAAACGAATTATTCAATCTGGCCGCTCCACCTTCTTCTGTCCCACTTGTCAGCGATGACTGCTGATCAGATTGCAGGTTGCCGATCAGTGAGACTGGCGTTTATTTAGGATCGCTCATGACCCGCATCTTCGACCGTTACCTCACGCGCCAGATCTTAGTGACAACGATCGCTGCAGTGGTCGTGCTCACCTTGGTGTTTGGTCTCGGCAACATCTTCAAAAGGGTGTTGCCGCAGTTGGTCGACAACACCATCTCGATCGAGCTGTTCGGGATGTTCATCTTATACATCCTGCCCTTCGCCGTTGCCTACACCTTGCCCTGGGGATTTCTCAGCGCCGTGCTGCTTACTTTTGGCAAATTATCCGCAGATAGCGAATTAATTTCCATGCGCATGGCCGGCGTTAGCATGTTTCGCATCTGCCGCCCGGTGTTCATTTTAGCGATTCTGTTAAGTGGTCTGTGTTTCTGGCTCAATGCGAACATCTCTCCACGTGCCAAGTGGGAAATGAAACAGATCGTTAGTCAGCTCGCGACTGAAGATCTTTCCATCATCTTTCGCCAAAGTGGCGGGATCGACAACATGGTGATGATTGCAGAAGAAGCTACTAGTGATAGTGTTGGCAAAATACGCTTTGTAGCCGTGGACGAGGACTCACGTCCCGACCATTGGATCTTTGCCGACAAGATGGTCATGCTCCAGCCTGGCAAGCATACCTTGCTGGAGTTGCAAGGTATGCGAGCAATGCATGCTGACGGTTCCCCAGGCATCAAATCGGTGCGCATGCCCATGACCATCCCTCGTAAAGCTAAAAAAACTAAGAAGGCTAACGAAATGACCATGAGGGAAATCCGGACCCGATCAACCGACATGGACCTACCTAACGAAGCCGCAAACGAATACCGCACCGAACTCACCAAGCGGTATTCTATTTCCTTTGCCTGCTTGGCTTTCTGTCTCGTGGGCATTCCGCTTGGAGTGACCTCCCAGCGGCGCGAAACTTCCATTGGCTTTGCGCTTAGCTTGGCCGTCGCGGTGGTCTACTTCCTGTTCATCTTCATGGGCGAAATCTTTGGTGAGGACGATTCCCTCGTGCCACACATCATGATGTGGAGTCCCAGCGTGTTCTTCATTCTCTTCGGAGGTTTTCTGTTCTATCGTATGAACAAACGCTAACATAATTCGAATTTGACTGCCAAAAAACAGCGCCTCGATCATTACCTGGTCGAACATCAACTGGCCGAATCTCGCGAGCAAGCCAAACGGTTGATTCTCGCAGGCGAAGTGATGGTTGGCACCGAAATCTGGGATAAGCCGAGTTCCAGAGTGCCTGCAGATCGCAAGATTCGTGTAAAAGAAAAGCCGCGTTTCGTCGGTCGGGGCGGACTAAAATTGGAAGGCGCGTTGGAGCACTTTGGCCTCGATGTCACTGGTCATACTTGCTTCGACGCTGGCGCATCGACTGGAGGATTTACGGATTGCCTTCTGCAACGCGGTGCAAAGAAAGTCTACGCTTTCGATGTCGGCACCAATCAGTTGGTGTGGAAATTGCGATCGGATCCCAGAGTAAATGTCCGCGAAAAGTTCAATGTAAGATACATGGAGGCCAGCGATGTGGGTGAATTGGTCGATTTGGTAGTCTTAGACGTCTCCTTCATCTCGCTGACACTCATCTTGCCTCCTTGTTGGAAGATCCTGGCTCCAGGGGCTAACATCGTTTGCCTCATCAAACCACAGTTTGAGCTAGGCAGAGAGGAGATGCGCAAAGGTGGCATCGTCCGTGACGAGGCGCTGCGAGAGAAAGCCGTGCGCAAGATCAAAGACTTTGCAATTCACCAGCTCAACGCAGAATGGTGTGATGTAATGACTTGCCCAATCACAGGTACAGATGGTAACCAAGAATACTTGGCATGGCTACAGAACGCATAGGCATCGTTGCCAATACAGACAAACCGAACGCCCGGGAGGTGTTGATTCAGTTGCAAGCCAATCTAATACGTGCTGACCTGGAGGTTTGGCTGGAAGAGGAAACTGCCAAGCTACTGGACAGGGACCCAAGCCAAGAGGCGCTGGAGATTGTTGCCCTTGCTGATCAGGTCGATTTACTGATTGTGCTAGGAGGTGATGGCACTATTCTGCACGTGGTGTCTCAAATCATCGGCTACGGTGTGCCCATCATGGGGATCAACATAGGCCAGCTCGGCTTCCTCACCTGCACCACTCAGCACGCATGCGACAAAGTCGGCGATTGGATCCGTCGGAAACACTATCGCTTGTCCACAAGGTCTTTGTTAAAGGCGACAGTCAGTGTCTTGGATGAGCAGCAGGCCACCTATTATGGTTTGAATGAAGTCACCGTCTGTCGCGGCAATGGCTCACGACTGATCCAATTGGAGACGCGCATCAATAACGAGTATCTTAACAGTTACAGCGCCGATGGCTTGATCATCGCCACGCCAACAGGCTCTACTGCCTACTCTCTCTCTGCTGGCGGTCCGATTGTCGATCCAGAAAGTCGTGTCTTTGTAATCACACCGATTTGCCCTCACGCACTCACCAATCGATCTATGGTGGTCCGCAACGATTCTGCCATCGATATCATTCCCTCCGATGTGCGCGATCAAGTCATCCTAACTCTTGATGGCCGCAAGGAACAGACAGTGCAACCCAACAGCCGCATTCGCATTGCCGCAGCATCCTACCAGGTAAAGCTCGCCTTCCTACCGGAACAATCATTCTACAAAACACTGAGGCAAAAACTCCACTGGCACGGAAGCAACATTGGATAGTTCGTCGAATAACCGCCCTGCTTACGGTAAGATCACCCAACACCTGCTGCCTCCAGCAGGATGGGCGAGCCAAGCAGAATTGGTGATTTCTTTCTCTACTTATTGATTGACCGGCCAATCCCTCTGAAAGCGGTATGAATCCCTGCAAACGAATGGCGCTACACTAAGACTTCACGGACGGGATGCATTTGGCCTGAGATTGACGCAACGCCTTCATACAACTGAGTTAGTATTTTACTGAGTCCCAGAAGCGCAAAAAGTCTGAATCACATGATATTCATCGCAAACTTGCGTTACTCGATTCAATTCTTCGAATTTTCAGAATACTGTCGCACCACAGCTCTCTCGGATTTGGAGAAATTCCTTGCTTGCCTTGGATTCCGTGTCAATGAAACTGGCGAACTGAAGTTAAACCTGCGGCTTTCTCAAAGCGGCCCTCGGGCCTAATTCAGATAGAACCACTGCTCATCATCCTCTTTGTCGGGCAGTCCTGCTTACTCAGTTCCCTAGAAAACATAATAAGAAAGAAAGTTCCATGTCAGATCTAATTGAAGGTACCGTAAAGTGGTTTAATGACGAAAAGGGTTTCGGATTCGTCGAGCGTGAAGGTGGTAAAGACGTCTTCGTGCATCACAGCGCAATCAACGGCGCAGGCCGCAAGACCCTATTCGAAGGACAGAAAGTAACGATGGAAGTCGTGCAGGGCCAGAAAGGCCCTCAGGCGGAAAACGTCACGGCAGTTTAACGGTCCAGCGACTCCCTCAGTGAGCGTCGGAACGGCACTCATAACAGGGGGACAAGGCGATCTAGCGCAAGCCCTAAAGAAAGAACTGGAGCTATGCGGCATGTCTGTCCTTTCTCCGGGTCATGCTGAGCTCGATGTGAGTAGCAGTATGTCTGTCAGGAATTTCTTTAATTCTTGCCGGGATCGGCAGCTAGTACTGCTGATTAACAATGCTGGTGCGATCGACGATTCTTCACTGAGGCGGCTTTCGTCAAAACGTTGGGATAGCGTGCTTGCGGCGAATTTGGATGGTGTTTGGCGATGCAGCCAAGCGTTCATTCAAGGCTTCACGAAACGGGCTTTTTCGGCCGGTCATGTAATCAACATCGCTTCCTACTCGGCCTTCAGTGGACCCGTTGGCCAGTCAAATTACTCCGCTGCCAAAGCTGGTGTGATCGGCCTCACTCAAAGCCTTGCGGCAGAGTGGGGAACGCAGAATGTGCGTGTGAATGCCATTCTTCCCGGATTCTTAAAGACACAACTGACTTCCCAAATGGAGCCAGAGGTCATCGATCGAATTCTTTCGTGCCACGTTCTCAACCGGTTCAACACCACTGAGAGCGTGGCGCGCTTCGTTTCCACACTGCACAATGACTTGGTGAACGTATCGGGTCAGGTTTTTCAGCTCGACAGTCGCCTTAGGCGTCAGGGATGGTGACCTCATGAGCAAGGCCGTCTACGCAGGCAGTTTCGACCCTCCCACCAACGGCCACGCCTGGATGTTCACGGAAGGCACCCGCTTGTTTCAATCTCTGGTGGTTGCTGTCGGTACTAACCCGGACAAGGCCAGCACCTTCACTGCAGAGGAACGCACCACCATGCTCAGACAGATGACAGGCAGCATTGATGCCACAAACATTGAGGTCGCCACCTTTCATAATCGCTATCTAGTCGATTACGCTCAATCCATCGGTGCAAGTTACATCCTACGCGGCATTCGTAGCCCTGCTGATTTCGAGTATGAGCGTGTCATGCGCCACATGAACGCCGACATGTGCCCAAAAATCACCACCGTATTCCTCATGCCACCACGCCACATCGCAGAGGTCAGTTCCAGTCTCGTCAAGGGCATGGTAGGTCCGAAAGGCTGGCAAGACACGGTAGAACGATTCGTGCCCGAGTTTGTTTTCAAGGCGATCTGCGAAAAGTTTGCTTAACGCAGACGCAAAAAAGCCCATCCTAACGTTAGAATGGGCCTTCCTGAAAGCGGGTAGCTTAGAACGATCTTACTTCGACAGTTCTTTCAATTTCGCCAATGCAGCCGAAAGATCGGTGCTGATCACTTTGCCATTCGCATTAGCCAGGACCACCGTCGGCAAATACTTCGTCGGATGAATCGTAGCCAGCGCACTGGTTTTGGTCTCTGAGAGCTTCAACGCAGGAAAGTTGATCTTGCTCTTCTTCAAATACTTTTCCAAACCCTTCTGATTCGCGTCATAGTTCACATGAACGATCTCGATCTTGCGGTCTTTCTTACCGTCCAACTTCTTGTAGGCATCCACCAACTGTGGAGTCACTTTCTTACAAGCCCCTCACCAACTAGCAGAATGGTAAATGACGTAGTAATCCGGTGAAGCCGCCTTGAAATCTCCGACTTTGCCATCTGTGACCTTCACAAGCTTGCCAGCTGCTGCTGCCCCAAGCTTGCCTTTCGCTTTTTCTGCCGAGGCAGTCATTGCCGTGGCGGTAAGAGCGAAACCGACGAATAGAGTTGCGATCGATTTTTGCATAACGCCTTAAGATGTTCGTGGTAGAGAGGTCTGTCAATGATACCTTGATCCGACGCCTTTCAGATTTCTTTATTCGATTATAGTCACGTCTGAGGATTGCCTTGCTGAACAAGCGTGAGAAACACAAGATAAATTGCCATGCACAACCCATGCTGCTTCATTGCCCTCACCGCCTCGGTCTTGTCCCAGCTAGTCGCAAATGGAACACCCATCATCAATGAGTTCATGGCGGTCAATCGTAGTACCTTGGCCGATACTGATGGTAAATGGGTCTTTCCCAAAGGTGCACCAGATTGATACGCTAAGTTTCCTAGTCGTGTTCGCCTCTGGCCGTGATTTATCATTACCCTCACAAGATGAGACAGGCCACTGGCACACTGATTTCCAGCTGGCGCGTGAGGACGAAACACTGTCTCTCAACTCACCCTCAGGAGAAGTCCTTTCTAGCATCAATACCGTGCCCAAACAACGTGCTGATGTTTCCTACGGTCTGGCGAGCGATTCATCTTTGGCACACCCGCAAGCTCCCGGAACCTCATCATCAGCGAAATCCACTACAACCCAGCTGCCCCCAGCGACGAAGAACGAGCAGCAGGGTTCGTACTGCGCTCTGATTTCGAGTTCCTCGAGTTAAGCAACGTCAGTGATCAAACTGATCCATCTTCTTGGGCTTTCTTTCGCCACAGGTCTTACTTTCACGTTTACAGTTGACCAATTTGTCGAACCAGGAAAACAGGCCGTCCTAGTACACAATGCCGAAGCATTTGCTTTACGTTACCCACAGCAAACAGCCCACGTCGTCGGCACGTTCACAGGCAAGCTTCGAGATTCTGGCGAGAACTTAAAACTGACGCACTAGCATCCCTACGCTACAGTGATAGTGATCCTTGACCCATCACCGCTGAAGGCGATGGCTACTCCCTTGAACGGGTCGATCAAGACCCTACCAGCGGTGCCAATCTTCCAATACACTGGCGCGGCAGCACGCAAATTGGTGGTTAACCAGGGTCATTTGGAAACAGCAATGAGCCCCCAGGCCTGTCTTACACCGACTGGCTTACAGCCAGCTTCACCGTCGATCAGTTAGACAATGAAGCAATTTCCAACCCCATGGCAGACTCGGACAATGATCAGCGTGTCGTTTTGCTAGATTACACTTTGGGATCTTCACCCACCGCAAAGGATCACGAGCCAGAATTTACGATCAAGGGCGACGAAGTACACCTCACGCGTCGCAACACCCTGGCCGGAGCCAGCTTGATCATCGAATCTTCTGCTGATCTGAAATCTTGGCAGGATGCCACAACACTCCTTAGCACCACCCGCGAGTATCGCCTCGCAGCAGACCGTCAGCAAATCACTTACTCTTGGCCATCGACCATGCCTGTAAGCTACCTGCGACTGCAGGCCACGCTTAATTGACATACGTCCACATGACCTGCTGGCATCGTAAGCGTTCGTGTAAATGCCCAACTCTGCCAACCCTATTCTCACTGCCAGCAACGTTTCCAAACGCTATGGCGATCGTGAGATCCTCAAGGGGCTATCGTTTGTTCTAGGACGGGGTGAACGCATTGCCCTCATGGGTCCATCGGGCTCCGGTAAAAGTACACTGCTCAATTGCCTCGGTGGTATTGACCGACCCGAAAGCGGCTCCATTGTGGTCGGCAACAGCGACCTCACCAAGCTCGATGCGGCGCAACTCACTGAAGCAAGGCGTCGCAAGGTGAGCACTATCTTTCAGTTTTTCCATCTCCTCCCCACACTCACGGCACGCGAGAATATTGCTTTTCCACTACAACTATTGGGCCTAGATCGCGCGGATTGCGATGCTCGCGTCTCCCAACTTCTGGAGGAGGTGGATCTCCTTCATCGCGCAGACGCCTTGCCAGAACATCTCAGTGGCGGGGAGATGCAGCGTGTCGCCATCGCCCGGGCCTTGGCTTCCAGGCCAGTGGTAATCCTGGCAGATGAGCCCACAGGCAATCTCGATAGCGGCACAGGTGAGGCTATCCTAGATCTCATTCAAGCCCTCAGTGAACGACACGGCATCGCTTTGGTGATTGTGACTCACAGCGATGCAGTCACACGCATTTGTCATCGTGTCTTCCAGTTGAGCGATGGACGCATCGACGACTCCGTTAGTTCATGAATCCCCGCATACAGTGGCTGCTGTGGCGGCAAATCGGCTGGCGACACTGGCGCCACACCTTGAAACAAACCGTGCTGCTCGTGTTGATCGTTGCCTTGGGCGTCGCCGTATTCCTGTCCGTACGATTGGCCAACCGGGCGGCCGTCGCAGGTTTCACCTTGTTCACGGAGTCTATCTCTGGCGAGAGCGACCTCATCATCAGTCCTCTAGCCGGAAAGCTGCAAGTCGACCTACTGACGGAGTTACGACAAACGCTAGACCCATTGCCTGTTGCGCTCTATCCAGTCATTGAAACGACCGCCTCCGAGCCTGGCCAGGTTGGTGATTCTGGACTGGAGACAGAACAGTTTCATCTGATTGGTATCGATCTGGTGGCCTTGGTCAATATCGCCTACCTCACCAAGGCAACAAGCCCAGCAGTAACTCTAGACACTCAACAACATTCACTTGGCGACCAAGAGGACCGTGTCTTCATCAGTCAAGCCCTTGCGGATGAACGACAACTCAAGGTTACCGGTAGCTTGGCACTCATCTTAAATGATCGAACCGTAAACGTCCAGATCGCCGGCATTTTACCCGAAGGCAAGTTTCAAACTGAAGTGCCACGCAACTTATTGCTGATGGATCTGCCTTCATTGCAGCGGATGTTGCCATTGCCAGGCCAGATGCATCGTATCGAAGTGCGCGTGCCCGAGGGTAAAGATCGTCAACGTATCCTCACCGATGCACAGATGCGTTTAGAGGCCATGGCGAACGACCAATGGACTGTTCATACGCCCGATTCCAAACGGTCGTCGGCAGCATTGATGACGGCCGCCTTTCGCCTCAACCTCTCTGTCCTCTCGACTTTGGCACTCCTGGTCGGCATTTACCTTATTCTGCAAGCGCTTGAAGCCGCGGTGGTGCGGCGGCGGCAAGAAATTGCAGTGCTCCGATCACTCGGTGTCTCCGCCCAAGATGTGCGGTTCGCCTGGTTGATCGAAGCCAGCGCTCTCGGTGTCATTGGCAGTGCACTCGGCATTCTGCTAGGGACGGCTGCGGCACAGATTTCAGTTCGGAGCATTGCCCAAACCGTCAATGTGCTCTACTACTCCAACACGACCACAGCAGCTTCACTGACATTTGAGGAGGGCTTCTTTGCATTTGGATTTGGTGTGCTTGCCAGCGTCATTGCAGGTGCTGTTCCCGCCCGGGACGCAGCCCTCACACCACCTGCCCAATCGCTGCGCCACGGCATTAGGCATCCTGGCATCGCCTTCCTCTCAAAACCTTGGTTAGGTCTTCTTGCAGCGATCATCGCTATTCTGTTAGCTAATTTGCCCCCACTTCAGTTGGCGGCAGGCTCAAAGATCCCGGTAGCAGGCTATTTCGCCGCTTTCTTCTGGTTGCTCTCCGCCAGCATCCTCACAGGCATCCTATTTCCATTGATCGCTAAAGTCATGCGTCTTGGCCGCAATCACGCTATCATGGCCTACACCGCCAGCCAATTGTGCACACCTTCGGGTCGCCATCGCCTGACCGCTGCAGGCCTTGTCGTCGCCGTCGGCATGGCCTCCGCTATGGGCATCTTGATCGGCAGTTTTGAGCACACCTTGCAAGCATGGATTGGCCAGGTTTTGAGAGCCGACGTCTATGTCGCACCGCGAGGCTTCGGCAACGCTTCCAATCAAAGCCGAATCTCACGACGCACGCAAGAGCAGCTTCTGGCTCACCCACAAGTGGTGGGGTCCGACGTTGCTCAGTTCTACCCCATCACATTAGGAACTTTGGACACAACCTTGGTCGGCGCTCGCTACACCCAACTACCGCAAGGTGCTGGCATGGTCTGGCTGAAACCTCCGCTTACTTCGCCTATTCTTTCTGAAACATCAGGCTTAGCATGGGTGAGCGAATCCTTCACGGCCCGATTCAACAAACGACTCGGTGATACGATCCAAATACCGACCCAAAGCGGCTCACAAGCGCTCACCATCGACGCTGTGTTCGCTGATTATGGCAACGAGCGCGGCTCGATCGTCGTCCCACTGCAGCATACCGCAAAGTGGTTTCAGGATACTCAGGTGTCAAACCTTGCCGTATACTTGCACCCTGACGCAGATGCCGATGCGATGCGCCGCGAATGGGCACGGGCCTTGCCCGAACTTGCTATCCAAACCAACACCAAGCTACGCGCCCAAGCTTTACGCATTTTTCGGCAAACCTTCTCCGTCACCCACGCCTTGCAAGGCATTGGTGTCGCAGTCGCCATCGTTGGGTTAGGTCTCGCTCTAGCAAGTTTACTCACCGAACGCCGCCAAGAACTCATGACATTAAAAGCACTTGGCCTCTCACGACGAGGGATTGCCATGGCCACCAACTTGGAAGGCATCGCAGTGGCTACCGTCGGCATTATCGGTGGGCTCACATTAAGCTTAACCCTCGGTCATCTCCTTATCTACGTCATCAATCCCCAGAGCTTCGGTTGGACGCTAAGTTATCAAGTGCCCTGGGCTACGATGGCAGGCCTTGTAACTGCGTGCGTAACCGCCAGTGCTTTCGTTTCCTACGGCGTCGGCTACTGGGGCGCATCCTTACCTGCCGAACAAGAAGCATGAAGTCTCCACTGGCACTACCCATTGCGATTATCGCACTCTTAATCCATGGCGCACATGCGCAAACGACTAAGGAGGGCTTTCTCATTCCCCAAACCAACGCCGAGCTGACATTTCCTCGCGATCATGGGAGCCACCCAGACTTCAAGATCGAGTGGTGGTATCTCACAGGTCACCTCTTCAATGAGTCTAAGGCCCGCTACGGATTTCAAGCCACGTTCTTCCGGCTAGCTCAACGCGCCCCTAAAGCCAACCAAGAAGCGGTCAACTTTGGTGCTGATCAGCTCTACATGGCGCATATGGCCATTGTTGATGTGTCCAGCAAACGCTATCATCACGAAGAACGTCTCAATCGTAGCGGCTGGGATGCCTCTGCAAGGTCTGGGGACCTTGGCCTACGCAACGGCAACTGGACCCTGGCTCGGGCTGAAGATGATTCTATCACCTTGTCAGGGTCCATACGAGCTGACGCTCAGATCAATCTAACACTAACCTCCAATAAACCGCTTGTGCGCTTCGGCAAGGACGGACTATCCCGTAAGAGCGCCGACGCAACGGCCTCCAGTTACTACCTCACATTTACCAGACTTGCTACCACTGGAACCTTACGCATAGATGGCAAGGATCACCAAGTGCACGGCCAAGCGTGGATGGATCATGAGATTAGCAGCGGCCAACTGTCTCGCGACCAGATTGGTTGGGATTGGGTTAGTATGCAGTTGAACGACGGGCGTGAGATCATGGCCTTCATCCTACGTACGGCAACAGGCGAGCCGGATCCTTTCTCCTGCCTAACTTGGATCACACAAGAAGGTGATACAATCCACGTTCCTCAGGACGGGTTCACCTGGGATTACCAGGGAGATTGGACCAGCCCTACGTCCAAAGCAACCTACCCCATAGCCCCAATAATTCGTGTGTCTGACCCTAACACCGGCAAGGCTGTCACTTACACCCTCCGACCGGTCATGAAAGAGCAAGAACTCATCGGCAGACTCACTGGTATTGCCTATTGGGAAGGTGCTTGCGATGTTTTAAATGCGAAGGGCGATGCCATCGGACAAGCCTACCTAGAACTGACAGGCTACGCTCAGGGGCTCACAAATTATTTAGGTGCGGACACCAAGTAACCCGCCAATTCGACAGGAACGCAAACCTATTGTGGTCATTGCCGCAGGGCCACTCGCAATCGATAGGACACGGTTAGTCCTTCACCTGATACAACGCTCCGCCAACGAGTCTCTTGCTGACCATCGTCATGAGCCTCCACTTCTGGTTGTGCCGCATCAGTGGCCCGATCGACCAGATTCAACGATCGCTCCAATGTCAGGGCTGAATCTGCTGAAACGACAATTTCCAGCCGCACATGAGTCCTACTTGGGCCCAACACCGCACGCAAGGTTTCGGCCGCAATCAACACCATCGGTTTACTAGCATCTACACCTTTTGGAGTTGGTATCGTTGCGGCCCAAGATGTCGCCGCTTCAGGCTTCATGTGATCGGTCAAGGATAACGATGACCCAACACCATCGGCCTCGGCCGCCCACGGTTCTCGATCGTCATACTGCACGCCATGCAACATCGCACCTATGGCATTTACCAGGGTGAGTTGTTCGCCGCCGTTAGCCAGTCTTCTCACGCAAGGGCCCACGAAGGCAATTGCTCTGTATCGGCTAGCAAAGGCCTCTCGATTTTTCACCACTACCAGGCTTTCGCCTGAAGCAAATTCTTGGTTAGAAAACTGAAAACGAATACCTTCGGTAAAAGCGCATCCAGCCAAGTCCAAACGTTGGTTGAAGACATTCCACACTTCGACAAATTCAAAGTCTTTTGAGGACCATTCCCCGGTGGGATCCTCTGAAGGCGTCGGATCGCAGGGATGATAGTGACTTTCGGAAATCAACAACTGCCCCGGCTGTGGCTCGACGCCAGCACGAAAATGCGCTTCCGTCAAAGGTCCCCACTGTCCTTCGGGGTTGCGCAGTCTTACTTGGACCGTCGCTGATGAAGCCAGTTCAATACCGATGCCCACACGATCATACATCTGGGCATCGAATGCCAACCTTTTGTCACGACCATCCAAAGTGTAAAGAATGTCGCCCGGTTGCGGATTGAAGATTGAGCCTGCCTTAAACCGCATCTTCATCTCTGAACTCACAGACCCACCATGTGGGGTGATCTTTACCACTTGCACATCCAAGGGGTACAGGCCCACCGACTCCAACTGCCGTTCCGTGATCCTGGCCCGCGCAGGAAACATGTCTTCTAACAAATCGTTCAAGGCCTCATCAGAATCGTCTTCGACAGTATAGGGATTGCCACTACGATCATGATCCCCCCAACGCCCCGATTCGGCGTAAATCACCAACAAAATGCTCGGATAACCTAACAACGCTTCACCAAACTGCTTGTTCGTAGCCACACTACTATCAAAGGAGTAGTTCGCCACCACAGTCCCCCCGCGCCCAGGGAACCCTTCCGGATCTTTTGGCTGACTGATCACTGAACTAACAAACAGATACGATTGATTGTCCACATCGCTGGGCACCAGCTCAGCGGCAAAGGCCATGGCACGCACCACGGTGCTACCTTCGATTCGCAAAGCCTGTTCATACACCAAGCCGTGGCTATGCGAAGGCTCACTACCGTCCAGAGTCTAATGAGTCACAGCTCCTTCGGTGGTAGAGCTGATAACCAAATCGAACGGCTCCTTATGAAAGCCACGATCAATGCTGAACTTGGTGTCTTTCACAAAATCGCGAGCGGGAAATTGGTTAGGCTCACCAGGCTTGCCCTCGGCAAAGTAAGCCCATTGGCCCCCAGCATCACGTCCATACAAACGGCCCAATCGTTGCTTGGCGTAATCAGCGACTTGGTCAAGTATGGTCACCCCATCAGGCGCGACCAAGGCGATGAACCCACCGTTCGTTTCTCCCAATCGAAAGCTGGAATGAATGGTGCCACGGAAGATCTCATTGCGATCTTTGCCCAAGGCCTAAACCACCAGATGTTG
>MDTC01223199.1_pt1 | contig 21699 bp, 20 predicted proteins | sample 811181 | NCBI WGS metagenome assembly MDTC01 (sample SAMN05326644, study PRJNA326480) | marine metagenome | isolation source: seawater | place: Pacific Ocean: North | collected 2011 | reverse complement strand
TTTTGAAGATTTGTTTTTAACCTCAATGTATGGGAAGGTATGAGACCCACATTTATCCCCCATCAAAAGAGAATCGCATTGAGAAAAATTACGAGAATTTGTTGCGTTTTTACCAATTTTTACTAGACCTCTATAATTCCCATCAGAGTAACCAGCAGAAATTCCCTTAGCGATAATTGTACTTTTAGTATTTTTTCCTATGTGAACCATTTTTGTTCCAGTATCTGCCTGCTGTCGATTGTTTGTAACCGCAACAGAAAAGAACTCGCCAATAGAGTTATCTCCTTTAAGTATGCACGATGGATATTTCCATGTTACAGCAGAACCAGTTTCTACTTGAGTCCAAGAAATTTTAGCGTTTTTGTAGCAAATACCTCTCTTTGTTACGAAGTTGAAAACACCACCTCTTCCTTCCTTGTCTCCTGGATACCAGTTTTGTACGGTTGAATATTTAATATCTGAATTATCAAGAGCAATTAGTTCCACAACAGCTGCATGAAGTTGATTTTCATCTCTCATTGGAGCCGTGCACCCCTCTAAATAACTTACTTGAGACCCTTCGTCAGCTATTAATAGAGTTCTTTCAAACTGACCTGTACCTGCTTGATTTATTCTAAAGTATGTAGATAGCTCCATTGGGCAGCTAACCCCCTTTGGAATATAGCAAAATGAGCCATCAGAAAATACCGCGGAGTTAAGGGCAGAAAAAAAGTTATCTCTTACTGGAACTACAGTGCCGAGGTATTTTTTTACTAAATCAGGGTGTTCTTTAATAGCTTCAGAAATTGAGCAAAAAATAATGCCTTTTTCGGCTAACGTGTCCTTAAAAGATGTTGCAACAGATACAGAGTCCATAACTATATCCACAGCTACATTTGCTAATTTTTTTTGTTCGTCAATAGATATTCCAAGCTTGTCAAACGTTTTTTTCATTTCAGGGTCTAACTCATCTAAACTATTTAGAACAGGTTTTTGTTTTGGAGCAGAGTAGTAAATTATATCTTGATAGTCCGGTTTTTCATATTTTATGTTTGCCCATTCCGGCTCTTTCATTTCTTTCCAAACCTTAAATGCATTTAAACGGAAATCAAGCATCCATTTTGGTTCATTTTTTTTTTCGGAAATAGTTCTCACAACATCTTCAGAAAGACCCTTTCTAATTGTGTCTGATTGAATATTAGTAGTAAAACCATATTTATATTCTCTAGATGTAACCTCTTCTAATAACTCTTCTTCACTCTGTTTTTTAAAGTCGTTCATAATCTAGTGTTTATTTTGTTTACAAAGAAAAACTCTCTCCACACCCACAAGTTCTACTTGCATTAGGATTGTTGAACACAAATCCTTTTCCATTTAGACCGTCAGAAAACTCTAGTGTTGTTCCCACTAAATATAGATAACTTTTTTTATTGATAAGAAGTTTTACACCATTGTCTTCAATAAGTTCATCGTCATCATTTTTTGTGTCTTCAAAAACAAGCTTATAGCTTAGGCCTGAGCATCCACCGCTCTCTACTCCAACCCTAACGTATTCTTTGGATGGACCTTCTTTTTTTAAGAGCTCTAAAAGCCTGTCTTTAGCAGCATTACTAATCGTAACCATCATTTTTGTTTTGATTATGCAAATTTAACAATTTTAGATTGTATTTTGTATATCTTTGCCCTATGAATATGTTCGAGGAAAAAAAAATTAATACAAGTCCATTAGAAAATTTAGGAGAATTTGGATTAATAGAGCATTTGACAAAAGATTTCGACATAAAACAAAAAACATCTATAACTGGAGTAGGAGATGATGCGGCAGTATTATCTTTTGGCAATCAACATCAGCTCTTAAGTACTGATTTGTTGGTTGAAGGAGTTCATTTTGATTTATCGTATACCCCATTAAAACATTTAGGATACAAGGCTGTTACTACTAATGTTTCTGATATATGTGCAATGAACGGAAAAGCAACTCAAATAGTCGTGGGGATTGCAGTAAGTAATCGTTATTCAGTTGAAGCACTTGAGGAGCTATATGAAGGAATTAAACTTGCTTGTGAAAATTATAAACTTGATCTAGTTGGTGGAGACACAACATCTTCTACTTCTGGATTAATGATTAGTATTTCGGTGATTGGCCAGGTAGATAAAGAAAAAATTAGTTACAGAAGTGGAGCAAAAGTAAATGACTTGCTTGTGTGTACAGGAGATTTAGGAGCGGCATATTTAGGTCTCCAATTACTTAATAGAGAAAATAAAATTTTTAGAGACAACCCCTCTTTTCAACCAGATTTGTCAGGACATGATTATATACTACAAAGACAACTAAGGCCTGAGGCAGGAAATAGATACATAGATATTTTAAATGAATTAAAAATTATACCTACAGCCATGATTGATATATCGGATGGTTTGTCATCAGAAGCGTTACATATTTCCAAAAAATCAGATGTAGGAATTACAATTTATGAAGAAAAAATACCGATTGACTATAGTGTAATTAGCACCGCAGCAGAATTTAACATTAATCCTATTGTATGCGCTTTAAATGGAGGAGAAGACTACGAGTTGTTATTTACTGTATGTCAATCAGATTACGAAAAGTTAAAAAAAGACCCAGACTTTACTATAATTGGTTTTGTGAATAATGCATCAGAAGGAAATAATTTTATCGCTAAAGATGGAAGTTCGCATAAATTATCCGCGCAAGGCTGGAATAGCATTAGCCTAAAGAGATAAGATATTTATTTTATTCTTCTGAAGAAATATTTGCAGACAAATATTCTCTATTCATCCTAGCAATATAATCTATCGATATACCTTTTGGGCATTCAATTTCACAGGCACCAGTGTTAGTGCAGTTTCCAAATCCTTCTTTATCCATCTGAGCAACCATATTTTTTACCCTTTCTTTTCTTTCAACTTGACCTTGAGGAAGATATGAATATTGAGAAACTTTTGCAGATACAAAAAGCATTGCCGAAGCGTTTTTACAAGTTGCAACACAAGCAGCGCAACCAATACATGCGGCAGCATCAAAAGCTTTGTCAGCATCTTTCTTTTCAATAGGAATAGCATTAGCGTCTTGAGAGTTTCCTGAAGTGTTTACTGAAACAAAGCCACCTGCATGCTGTATTCTGTCAAATGCAGATCGATCCACAACTAAATCTTTAATAACAGGCATTGCTTTTGATCTCCAAGGCTCAATATATATTGTGTCTCCATCATTAAACATTCTCATGTGTAATTGACAGGTTGTAACGCCTCTATCAGGGCCATGAGCTCTTCCGTTTATATAAAGCGAGCACATTCCACAAATTCCTTCTCTGCAATCGTGGTCAAATGAGACAGGCTCTTTACCTTCAAGTACAAGATTATTGTTTAGGATATCTAACATTTCTAAAAAAGACGAATCTTCCGAAATACCAGAGACCTTGTAATCTTCCATCTTACCTTTTGCCTCTCTATTTTTTTGTCTCCAAACCTTAAGTAATAAGTCCATGTAATATTATTTATAGCTTCGTTGTTTTAATTCAATGTCATTGAACTCTAATTTTTCTTTGTGTAGAATAGCTTCTGAGGGCTCACCAGTATACTCCCAAGCAGAGACATACGTGTAGTTTTTATCGTCTCTTTTGGCTTCCCCTTTTTGCTCTCCATCAAGCTCCACAGATTCTTCCCTAAAGTGACCTCCACAGGACTCGTTTCTATCCAAAGCATCTTTCGCAAAAAGCTCCCCAAGCTCCAGCAAGTCGGCCACACGCCCAGCTTTCTCAAGCTCAGGATTTAAGCTTGTTTTGTCTCCTGGAATGCGAACACTTTTCCAAAATTCTTGTCTTAGCATTTTTATCTCTTCAATAGCTTTTTCTAAACCTTCTTTGTTTCTTGACATCCCAACCTTTTCCCACATGATTTTTCCTAATTTTTTATGAAAATGATCAACAGGTTTATCTCCATTTATTGACATTAAATTATCAATTCTTTTTGCACATTTTTCTTCTGCCTCTTCAAATTCTTTAGTTTCTGTGGAGATAGGACCAGTTCTGATTTCATCTGCTAAATAATCTCCAATCGTGTAAGGTAAAACAAAGTATCCATCAGCAAGACCCTGCATTAAAGCGGAAGCTCCTAGTCTATTTGCTCCGTGATCAGAAAAATTTGCTTCGCCAATACAATAACAGCCGGGAATAGTTGTCATTAGATTGTAATCTACCCAGACTCCACCCATTGTGTAGTGCACAGCAGGATATATCATCATTGGTGTTTTATATGGGTTTTCATCCACAATTTTTTCATACATCTGAAAAAGATTACCATATTTAGCAGATATTATTTTTTCACCTAATTCTGTTATCTTTTCTTTGCTTGGATTTGGTATTCTTTCAACCGCGGCTTGTTGCTTGCCATATCTTTCGATTGAAGAAGCAAAGTCTAAATAGACAGCCTCTCCTGTTTTGTTAACTCCAAAACCTTCATCTATTCTTTCTTTTGCGGCTCTTGATGCAACATCTCTAGGAACTAAATTTCCAAATGCAGGATACCTTCTCTCTAAATAATAATCTCTTTCTTCCTCTTTTAAATCTGTTGGTTTTTTGGTTCCGTTTTTTATTTTTTCAACATCTTCAAGGTGTTTTGGAACCCAAATTCTTCCGTCGTTTCTTAGGGACTCAGACATAAGAGTAAGTTTAGATTGATGATCCCCGCTTCTAGGGATACAGGTTGGATGTATTTGTGTAAAACAAGGATTTGCAAAGAACGCACCTTTTTTATGCGTTTTCCATGCAGCAGTAACATTAGACCCCATAGCGTTTGTTGAGAGAAAAAACACATTACCGTAACCTCCACTCGCAATAACCACAGCATGAGCCGAGTGACGCTCAAGCTCTCCAGTCTCAAGATTCCTTGCAATTATTCCTCTAGCTTTTCCATTCACTTTTACTAACTCTACCATTTCATGTCTATTGTAGGCTTTTAACTTTCCTTTGCCAATCTGTCTATTCATTGCAGAGTAAGCGCCAAGAAGTAGTTGTTGACCGGTTTGACCTTTTGCGTAGAATGTCCTTGAAACTAAAACACCTCCAAAAGACCTGTTGTCTAAAAGCCCACCGTATTCTCTTCCAAAAGGAACACCCTGAGCAACACACTGATCAATAATATTAGAAGAAACCTCAGCTAATCTGTAAACATTTGCCTCTCTTGAGCGATAATCACCTCCTTTTACAGTGTCATAAAACAGCCTGTAAACAGAATCTCCATCATTTTGATAATTTTTTGCAGCATTAATCCCTCCTTGGGCGGCAATTGAGTGAGCTCTTCTTGGGGAGTCTTGGTAACAAAAGGTTTTCACATTATAGCCAAGCTCAGCAAGGGTAGCCGAAGCCGAACCGCCCGCCAAACCTGTTCCAACGACAATAACATCAATGTTTCTTTTGTTTGCCGGGTTAACTAAATTAATAGTGTTTTTATGATTCGTCCACTTTTTCGAAATATCACCCTTTGGAACTTTAGAATTAAGAAATTGAGAATAAATACTTTTTCTTGTCTTTTGGCTTATAGTTTTATTATTTAAAAAATCATTAGCTTTTTTTTGAAGCTGTTTGTTTTTTTTTAAATGATTTGGATCCGTATTTTTTATAGGAGACCTACTTGATGTTTTGTGCCAATTAGAATCCCAGTCAGAAATTTTACACTTGACACCAGAGCTAATCTGTTTCACACTTGCCCCTCCTTCAGACCCATTACTACAATACTTTCTTATGCATATAATAAGCTCTTCATTAGGCTCATATTCTGATTTAGGCTTTCTGTAGTTAAGGGAAAATGTTGCCTTGTTCATAATGTATTTGAAATTTTATTTTGCAAAGTTATTAAAAAATTAACTATTAAAAAAAAAATTGTAACACAATTTAATCTGGTCATAATTAAAAAATAAGTAACACTATAGCAGTGAAAAATGTGTTAAAAATAAAATAAAAAACAAATTCATAAAAAAATTATAAAAATACAAAAATTGTAACACGTTTAATAATGTAATAAAATAATTATTATCACACGCATACAATATTATTTTATTGTTTTTTGTGTTACAAAAATCTAATTTTTTATTAGAAAATGATAAATTGCTATAAATACATATCCAGCTGGCACTAAAACTGCATAAAGATTACTTGCTCTTTTTATTTTATTTGCATGCTTGTTATTTTTAAACCCAACAGATTGAAAAGAGGATTGGAAACCATGTAGAAGATGAAGCGACAAGAATATAAAAGATACACAATAAATTACAACTCTCCATAGATCGTGAAACTTGTGCTTTAGTTCTTCATAATACCTTTCAGGACTCTCAGTTTTAAAATCAATATACTTATATTTAATTTCAGGCACCCAAAAATCATAAAAGTGTAAACCTAAAAATAACATAATCATTACTCCTGTTATTATCATATTTCGACTCATCCATGTTGAGTTTTCTGAAGCATTGCTGTAAGCGTATCTTACTGGCCTTGATTTTCTATTTTGGTATTCAAGAAACATTCCCATTAACAAATGAAAAAAAACACCAAAGATTAGTATTGGCTGTAAAATAAATTGAACTACAAAATTGGTTCCCATAAAGTGGGAAACCTTATTAAATAATTCAGAGCTTAGTACGGATAAAAAATTTATTGTTAGATGTTGTAATAAAAAAACCATTAAGAAAACACCCGAAAGCGCCATTAATACCTTCTTGATAATAGAAGACGATTTTTTTTTGTTTTCCAATTGGTAAATTTTTACGCAAAGATACATCAGAATTTATTAAAATCTATTAAATTTATTTTAGAAAATTAAACTTCATAATTATAACAGATTAGATTTGAATTTCTTTTCTTTGTTAAATATTAGTACTTAACTATGAAATATAAGAAAATTGATAAGAGCCTATTTACGAACAATAGGCTAAGATTTTGCAAAAAAATTTTAGACAATTCAGCTTCATTTTTTAATTCAAACGATATAATGCCTACAAACGCAGACGGCACTATGCCTTTTAGACAAAATAATGATTTGTTTTGGTTAACTGGAATTGATCAAGAGGAAAGTCTTTTAGTAATTTCGCCCAACCATCCTAACCCTTTAATGAGAGAGGTTTTATTTGTAAAAGAGACTAACGACCACATTGCAATATGGGAAGGAGCTAAGCTTACCAAAGAACAAGTATTTCATCATTCAGGATTAAAGACAGTTTTTTGGTTAAGCGAGATGGAAGAAAAAATAAATGAAATCATTAACCAAGCAGATATAATATATTTAAACAAAAACATGCATAGCCGATCAACCTCCGAGGTAGAAACAAGGGATGATAGGTTTAGGACTATGATTTGCAACAAATATCCTACAAAGGAAATTAAGGAGGTTGCTCCTATTATGCATGAACTTAGGTGTGTAAAGTCACAAATAGAAGTTGACTTAATTCAAAAGGCATGTGATATTACTGAGAAAGGTTTAAGAAGAATTTTACCAATAATTAAGCCAGGAATAATGGAGTATGAAATTGAGGCTGAATTGATGCATGAATTTTTAATTAACAGATCAAGAGGATTTGCTTATCAGCCAATAATTGGCTCAGGAATTAATTCTTGTATTTTACACTACATCGAAAACAATAAAAAATGTAAAAATGACGAAATCTTGTTGATGGACTTTGGAGCAGAATATGCGAACTATGCTTCTGACATGACAAGAACTGTCCCTGTAAGTGGAAGATTTACTCTTAGGCAAAGAGCAGTCTACGATTCAGTTTTACACGTAATGAAAGAAGCAACTAAAATGCTAAGGCCGGGTACGACGTTTGCTAATTACAATAAAGAAATAGGAAAAATAATGCAAGAAGAGCTAATAAAACTAGGATTATTAGACAGACATGATGTGTTAAAGCAGGATACTAAAAATCCTTTATATAAGAAATATTTTATGCATGGCACGTCTCATTATTTAGGTTTAGATGTTCATGATGTAGGAAGTATGGATTGGCCGATGCAAGCAGGAATGGTTTTTACTTGTGAGCCGGGAATATATATACCAGAAGAAAAGATAGGCATTAGGCTTGAAAACGATATACTAGTTACTGATAGCAAGCCTGTTGATCTGATGAAAAACATTCCAATTGATGCTGAAGAAATAGAGATGCTGATGAATTTGTAATTTTATTCTCCACATCCAGTGATGTGTAAAATTTCAAAACTACTAACAATAAGGATTTTGTTATTGTTTTCTCCAATTTTAATATATCCAAACATATTACATTCAAGAGGAAAATACTCCATTTCAGATGTTTGAAGATACAATTCCGAGAGCTCTTGGGCGTCTTCATTTATAAATTCAATATCATATTCATTAAGGTTTTTCTCATCTTTAAAGATATGCTGATCCTCACCATAAATCCACCATCCTTTAAAAGTTTGTTGGTAGTTTTGCATTTGTTTTGTTATGTTACAATTAGACAAAAACAGCAAAAAAAGTACTGAGGAAGTAAATTTTTTCATTAATTATCTATAAAAATTCATTTCTTCAATATAACTCCACGCTTTTTCAGGAACAAGAAAAGAAACGTTTTTTTCTTGTTTAATAGCATTGCGTATAAATGAGGCGGATATTTGCATTAAGGGAACATCTTTAACAATGTGAATATTATCATGTTTAAAATCAATTGAATAATTTGGTCGTGGATAAACGTAAACAGAAAAGTTCTTTAAAATTTCTTTGTAGTTTTTCCATTTTTTGAAATTGATTAAATTGTCAGAACCCATTATTATTGAATATTCATCTGCGGAATTATTTTCTTCTAATGCAATTAATGTATCTATTGTATATGATGGTTGATTAAGCTTAAACTCAATATCACTAACGCCAATATTCGGCACATCTTCAAACTCTCTTCTAATAATCATGAGTCTATGATTTTCTTCTAATAGAGATTCTTTTTTTTTAAATGGGTTTTTAGGAGAAACCACAAATAATATTTTGTCAAGATCAGAAAATTCCAGCATATAAGAGGCTATTACTTTATGCCCAATATGTAGCGGGTTAAAACTTCCAAAAAACAAGCCTATTTTCATTGTTTACAAATAAAATTAGTAATAATTTTTTCAACTTTAGCACAACAGTCAGAAAAATTTTTGTTTAAAACAACAACATCGAATTCACGTTTTTTTAACATTTCTTGTTTTGCGTATTTGATTCTAGTGTTAATGTTTTCTATACTTTCAGTCCCTCTTTTTTCCAGCCGATTCTTTAACTCAGCAATTGATGGGGGGGCAATAAAGATGGAAAGACATTTGTTTTTATAAATATTTTTAATATTTAATCCTCCAACAACATCAATATCAAATATCATATTTTTATTTTTACATATATTTTCATCAACATAACGTTTTAATGTCCCATAAAACTGATTTGGATAAACCTCTTCCCATTCTAAAAACTCATTATTCTCAATTTTTTTTCTGAATATTTCAGGGCTTATAAAGTGATAATCTACGCCATCTTCTTCATAAGGTCTTTTTTTCCTGCTGCATGCAGAAACAGAAAACACAAACTTTTTATTTTTTGAAAGCAAATATTTAACAACAGAAGTTTTTCCAGCTCCAGAGGGAGCGCATATTACTATTAAATGACCCATTATAAAATATTTAAAAGCTGTTCTTTTATTTTTTCTAATTCATTTTTCATTTCAACAACAATTTTTTGTATGTCTGCGTTAGAACATTTCGACCCGATAGTATTTATCTCTCTTCCAATTTCCTGAGATATAAAGTTTAGCTTCTTACCAACTGGAGATCGTTCCTTTGTAACCTCTTCAAAATATTTAATATGACTTTTCAACCGAACAACCTCTTCAGTCATGTCCAATTTTTCTAAGTAATAAATCATCTCCTGCTCAAATCTGTTTTGATCTAATATTAAATTAAAATTGCTATTAATTTTAGACTTTATTTTCTCTTCTATTTTTGAGGCCATTGTTTCTGACAATTCTTTAACATGAATTAATAATTTTGATATGAGATTAATTCTACTAACCATGTCTTTAAGTAGTTCTTTCCCTTCATTAGACCTTGAAACGAGTGTTTTTTTTATGACCTCTTTAATTCCAGAAAGAAGAGTGTTTAATTCTTCGTTACTAATCTCTTCATTTTTTTTAACAATTACATCTGGAATTTTTAATAATGAAGAGATTATACTGCCAGTATCTTTTTTTTGATTACTAGTTTTATCTAATTTTGAAGTTAACTCGATCATTTGATTATAATAGCTTGCAACCACTTCGTTATTAATTTGATAAACTGGCTTGCTATCTATTGATTTTTTACTTACAAAAAGGTCAATTTTACCTCGGTGTAATTCTTTTGCTATTAATTTTTTAATCTCTATTTCTTTGTACCTGTATGCAGCAGGAATATTTATTTTTAAATCTAGCTGCTTGGAGTTTAATGATTTTAACTCGATTAAATAAGTTGAATTGTTATAAAAAACCTCGGCTTTTGCATAGCCGGTCATGGATTGTATCATTTTTTTTTTACAAAGTTATGAAAGTTTACTTCTTTTTTCACTTTCTTTACTTACTAAATAGACACCTGCAAAAATAAAAAGGGCAGCAATTATTTTATCTTCTTTCAGTTCGTCTGCACCCCAATAGATGGCAAAAAATGATGCTAAAACAGGTTGTAAGTAGATATAAATGCTGACAGTGTTAGGGCTTACGTTTTTAAGGGCAAAGGCATTTAATAAATATGCAAAAAAAGTAGTAAACAATACCACAAAACCTATTTCAAACCAAATATTATTTGGTATCTCGGTCCAATCAACTAAAGATAGCTCATTATAACCAAAAGGAAAAACAAAAATTAGACCAAAACTAAAAACAATAAAAAGTATTGTAATTGGATTGTATTTACTCATGAGTGGTTTGACCAATACTAGGTACAGACCATAACTTGTGGCATTAATAAGTACGAAAATGTCTCCGAGACCAGAACCCGAAGAAAAACTCATATTATTAGAATTAAGGATTAAATTCCATGCCCCAAAAATACCTAACAAAACACCAAATAATTTATACCCAGTTATTTTGTCTTTTAAAATAACAAAAGAAATAACCAACACAATTATTGGATTTGTTGTCATTATTATTGACGCATTTATTGGAGAAGTCAAGTTAAGTCCCTCAAAAAAAAACAGTTGATTAACAGCAACTCCAAATAATCCGCAGACAGCAAGCTTGATAAGGTCTTTTTTTTTAACTCTTTCTCTAATAAACAGAAAATATACTATAGAAAATAAAATAACTGCTGAGCTAACTCTTAGTAAAATAAAACCAGAGGGCATTATATATTCTGGCATTACATCTTTAGCTAAAGTAAAATTGATAGCATAAATTAAATTGGCAAAGATTAAAGCTATATGTGCTAAAATAATTTTTTTCAAAAATTCTTTTTGACAAAATTAAAATTTATTCTTCTTAGATTTAATATTTTTGTAATTAATAAATAAAATTAAATGAAATTCGGAACTAAAGCTATTCATGCAGGACAAGATCCTGATGAATCTACAGGAGCAGTTATGACTCCAATTTATCAAACATCAACATATGTTCAAAAAAAACCTGGCGAACATAAGGGATACGAATACTCAAGAACAGCAAACCCAACTAGAACAGCATTGGAGAAAAACATAGCTTCTTTAGAAAACGGAAGTTATGGACTATGTTTTGCAAGCGGATTAGCAGCTATTGATGCGATAATTAAACTTTTAAAGCCTGGAGATGAAGTTATCTCAACAAATGATTTGTATGGTGGGTCGTATAGAATTTTTAGTCAAGTGTTTCTAAATTATGGTATTAAATTTCATTTTGTAGCACTTGATAATATTGAAAATGTGCACAAATTTTTAAATAAAAACACAAAAATGATTTGGGCCGAAACACCTACAAACCCAATGCTAAATATTATAGATTTAAAAACGCTTTCAAAAATTGCTAAAGAAAATCAATTGCTACTGGTAGTAGATAATACATTTGCTACTCCTTTTTTACAGCGACCTTTAGAACTGGGAGCAGATATAATTATGCATTCATTGACTAAATATATGGCAGGTCATTCAGATGTAATTATGGGAGCAGTAGTGTGTAAAGATGAAGAAATAGCAGAAAAACTGGCTTTTATCCAAAATTCGTGCGGCGCTGTTCCAGGACCAATGGATTGTTTTTTAGTTCTAAGAGGGATTAAAACACTCCACTTAAGAATGCAAAGACATTGTGAAAACGCTCAAGCCGTTGTTAAGTTTTTATCTCAGCATAATAAAGTTGACAAGGTTTATTGGCCAGGACTGGAAAGTCATACAAATCATGACATAGCTTCGGAGCAAATGGATGGATATGGTGGTATGGTTTCTTTTAACTTAAAAGGAAACAGAATTGATGACGCTTTTAAAATCGTTTCAAGCACTAAATATTTTACTTTAGCAGAAAGCTTAGGTGGGGTTGAGTCATTATGTGGCCACCCAGCGACTATGACACACGCTGCAATTCCAAAAAAAGAAAGAGAAATAACTGGAGTTGTTGACTCATTAATACGTTTGTCGATAGGAATTGAAGACGCAGAAGATTTGATTATTGATTTAGAACAAGCAATGAAATAATTGAAAAAAACTTTTTTTATAACCGGATCAAGCAAAGGGATTGGACTGCAGTTAAGCCGTTCTTTGTTACTTCAAGATCATTTTGTATTTGGTTTTTCAAGAACCAACACTATTGATCATGAAAACTTTACGTTTACCAAAATTGACATGTCTGATCTTAATAAAGTAAAGACAGTAATTTTCCCTGAAGTTAAAACAAATCATGTTGTATTGATTAATAATGCCGCTTCAATAGGAGAGATCAAACCTCTTGCAAAAAAAAAACCAGAAGATATAATTAACGAACTTTCTTTAAATTTAATAGCTCCAACATTGTTTTGCAAAAATTTTATTGAAACCTACTCAGATAAAGAAAAGTTAATTTTAAATATTAGTTCTGGTGCAGCAACTAAACCAATTGGCTCCTGGAATACTTACTGCGCTTCAAAATCTGCACTTGATATGTTAACTAATGTTTTGTGTGAAGAAAAATATAAAGATTTAAGAGCGATTTCAGTTTATCCTGGAATTGTCGATACAGATATGCAAACAAAAATAAGAAACACGTCACCTAAAAACTTTCCATTACAAAATAAATTTAAAGAATACTATATTAACAACGAACTTATAGACCCGTCGCATGTTGCACAAAAAATCATATACTTAGTTAATCACCATCAAGATTTTTTAAAAAATATCGTTTCTGTTAGAGATTTTGATATTTAATGTTAATTTAGTCATTATTTCCACATGATTTTTATATAACTCTTTGTCTTTCAGTTGAATAGATAGATCTGTAATTTTAAACAACGTCATGTTCAAAAACTATGTGAAAAAATAAAAAAAACATCGCAGAAAAACAACTAAATATTTGATTTACAACACATTAAAAACAAAAATAATAATGAATGGGGATGGTTTTATAGTTTTTTGTTAATTGAAATTTTTTTTATAATCTCTTAATTTTTAAACAAATAATCCTCTATGTTTGACAACAGTATTAACTAAAAAAATTAATTATGGACAATGTATTTAAGTACTTTAACGGGTTTTTTAAAGGATTAACTGGATTAATCATGACTATTTTAGGTCTTGGAATTGCAGCTACTTTCCTTTACGGACAAGACGCTATTAGAGAAGAGTTAAACATCGATGTTATTAACAATATTACTGGAGTTATTGATGGTTTAGCATCTAGCGGGTTTGTAGGTTTAATCGGAATATTAATTGTGTGGAACTTACTAACTTCTAAGTAATTAAATTGATTATTTTAAAATAGCCCATCTTTTCTAAAGTTGGGCTATTTTTATATTTACCACAGCAAATTAAAATGTCAACTATAAATATATGAACAAATTATTTGATAAGATAATAACACTTTTAAAAAGATGTATAGAGATATCTTTATATTTTTTATGCTTTGGAGTTATCGTACAACTTTTGATTAATGACACTATTCTTGGGTGGGACCCAGTTTCTAATATTCAAAACACAGGTACATCATTTATTGGTGTTTTAGCCTTTGTTGTTTTGTATCTTCTTTTTGTTCGAAAGGGCAGCTAGTGAGCGCTTAACCAATTTTCTCCTACACCTATATCCACCACTAGGGGGACGTTTAAATTGATTGCCCCTTCCATTTCTTCTTTTATTATACTTCTAAGCAAACTTTCTTCCTTTTTGTACATATCAAAAACTAGTTCATCATGAACTTGCATTGTCATTTTTGACTTCAGCTTATTTTTTATCAATTGTTTTTCTATATTGATCATCGCAACCTTAATTATATCAGCTGCTGTTCCTTGAATTGGAGTATTGATTGCGTTTCGCTCGGCCATTGCTCTAATCATACCGTTTTTAGAGTCAATATCTCTTAAAAATCTTTTTCTACCTAATAGCGTTTGAGTATATTTAGTTTTCTTAGCATTTTCTATAGAAAAATTCATATATTCTTTGATATTTGGAAATTCGTAAAAATAATTTTCGATTATTTTTTTTGCATCTTTTCTGCTAACACCAATATTTTGTGACAAACCAAATGCTGAAATTCCGTAAATTATTCCAAAATTAACTGCTTTAGCACTGGAGCGCATTGTTTTATCTATTTTATCTTTTGGAAGATTGTAAACTTTTGATGCTGTTGCTACATGTATATCTTCGTTTTTCTTGAATGCAGATATCATAGCAGGATCTTTGCTCAAAGAAGCCATAATTCGAAGTTCTATTTGAGAATAGTCTGCCGCCAAAATTAGATAGTTTGAATTTTTTGGTACAAATGCTTCTCTAACCTTCATACCTAAATCAGTACGTATTGGAATATTTTGAATGTTTGGCTTTGTTGAAGAAAGTCGACCTGTTGAAGTTACAGATTGGTTAAATGTAGTATGAATTCGACCTGTATCAGTATTAATAAGTGCCGGTAAAGCCTCAACGTAGGTAGATAAAATTTTTTTAATGGTTCTAAAGCTTAAAATATCATTAATAATCGGATGAGCGTTTTTATATTTGATCAGCTCTTCTTCAGATGTTGCGTATTGACCAGACTTTGTTTTTTTTGGTTTTTCACTTAGATTCATTTTTTCAAATAAAACCTCTCCAAGTTGTTTTGGAGATGTAACATTAAATTGGATATCAGCATGCTTAATGATTTCACTTTCTAAAAAAATTAATTTTTTATTAAGTTCAGAGCTAAATTCTAATAATCTATCAGTGTTTATAGCGATTCCCTCAAGCTCCATACTGGCCAAAACCTCTATCAAAGGCATCTCAACTTGATTAAAAAGTTCTAATAAATTATTTTTTAATAAGTCAACATTCAAGAGATCCTGCAATTTTAAAATTACTTCCGCATTATTACATGCGTAGATTGAAACAATTTTTTCATCTATATCAAAAAAACTTAAAATATTTTTTCCTTTTCCAATAATATCACTCTGTTCCTGTATTGAGATGTTAAGATAGTGTTCTGATATTATATTTAGCGAGCTTCTTGTGTCAGGATTTATGAGATGATTAGCAATTTCTACATCAAATAAATTTCCTTTTATTTCTATTTCAAGTGATTTAAGAATTTTAATACTAGATTTAATGTCATAACCAACCTTCATAATTTCTTTATGCTCGAAAATAGTTTTCAAAAAAAGAATAGTGTTAGAATTTATTCTGTAATAAAAATTATGCGAAGAACAGGTCATGGCAACTCCTAAAATCTTGTTGCGAACCCTATTGCAAGAAACAATTGAAAATCCAATCTTTTTTTTACTTAAAATTTTATCAAGATGAAGTTTAAGATCAGTTTTTTTATCTACTATGGAGAATGATTTTTTTGACAATATCTTGTTAGTTAGCTCTTGCTGAGAAAATAAATCAATTTGTGTATTTAAAGTGCTTTTGGTTGCATTCTCATAACTTTTTTCAACACCTCCGACAGAACTATTTTTAGAAATTTTAGCAAATCTATTAATGAGTGTCCTGAATTCTAGTTCGACAAAAAGAGCTTCTAATTTGTTTAAATCTGGCTGTTCGTAAATCAAATCCTTTTCATTTAGATCTATCTCAACATTAGTTATAATTGTGACTAAATCTTTACAAAGAAGACCAATTTCTTTAGAAGAATTAATAGTATCTTTCATTTTACCAGACAAGGAATGACTGTTTTCAAACAGACCTTCTATTGAGCCAAACTCTTTTAAAAACTTCTGAGCTGTTTTTTCTCCAACACCAGCAATTCCAGGTATATTGTCTGCAGAATCACCCATCATTGCTAGGAAATCAATTACTTGATCAACTCGATCGATTTTAAATTTTTCTAAAACTTCAGTGATCCCCCAAACAGAAGTATTTTGCCACTTATTTCCTGGACGAAACATAAATATATTTTCAGAAACAAGTTGGGCAAAATCCTTATCAGATGTCATCATGTAGGTTTTGTAGCCTTTCTTTTCTGCTTTTTTTGCTAGAGTACCAATTACATCATCTGCTTCATATCCATCCTTATATATTTTAGGAATATTATATGCGTCAAGTAATTTGTCTATGTAGGGTAAAGCATGCTTTATTCCTTCAGGCATTGATTGTCGATTGGCTTTATAGTCTGGGTACTTTTTATGTCTTTCTGTTGGAACGCTTCTATCAAACACAACTCCTATGTGTGAAGGCTTTTGATTTTTTATTACATCATTCAAAGTATTTGTAAAGCCATAAATGGCAGATGTATCAAGTCCTTTTGAATTTATTCTAGGGTTTTTAATAAAGGCAAAGTATGCTCTGTAAATTAACGCAAACCCATCAAGCAAAAATAATTTTTTAAAGTTAGCCATTGGAACGTAAAAATACAATTAATCTATTTGAAATGTTTAATTTTACACTACAATTAAGTATGAAAAAAAATCACTCAAAAACATATTGGTTTCTTTTACCATTCCTTTTTCTGAGTATAATGTGGATAGTAAAAATTGTAGAATTTCATTATAACATAACATTAGTCAGTTATGGGGTGTTGCCAAAGAAGATTGAAGGGTTAAAAGGAATTTTTTTTTCACCATTTATTCATAAGGATTTTACACATTTAATTAATAATACTTTCCCAATATTAATTTTAGGAATCTTACTTTTTTTTACATATAAAAAAACAGCACTAAGTATTTTTTTTTGGTTGTTTTTTATTTCGGGTTTTTGGTTATGGATAATAGGCAGGCCTTCTTACCATATCGGTGCTAGTGGTATTATTTATTCGTTAGCTTCTTTTTTATTTTTTAGTGGAGTGTTTAGTAAAAACAGGCGGTTAATAGCTATAAGTTTAGTTATTATATTTTCTTACGGATATCTTATTTGGGGGATTTTTCCGATTAATTCAAATATTTCGTGGGAAGGCCACCTAACAGGCTTTTTAGCGGGTTTGTTAGTAGCATTTTTTTATAAAAACAGCGGGCCTGAAGAAAAAAAATATGATTGGGAGCTAGAGGAGGAAGAATCTAATGATGGTACTACGAATAAAGAAATAGAGATAAACTATATAATCAGAAAAAAAAATTAATTATTTTTTTTTATAACTCCCCAGTTTGAGCTATACCATGCTCTTTCGTGAAAATAATATAAAATCATTTTTGTGACTAATTCCAAGGCTCCAACCTTCAAGCCAATCATTGCGTCGCCACTTACTAACCATCCTAAAACCATTGTGTCTAACGTGCCAATAATTCTCCATGTTATTGTTTTTGCAATATGTCTCTTTCTGTTAATTTTAACCTTATTCATATTGTGTTAATTTTAAATTATTAAGCAAATATAAAAAGTTATTACTATTCATTAAACGTATTATAGCCGATAAAAATTGTATTTTTGTACTAATGAAAAATATTAGAAATTTTTGCATAATAGCTCATATTGATCATGGAAAATCTACACTTGCAGATAGGCTGTTAGAATTTACTGGAGCAGTCACTGAAAGAGAGCTCGAAGCCCAATTACTTGACAATATGGATCTTGAAAAAGAGAGAGGTATAACCATAAAAAGTCACGCTATACAGATGCAGTATGTTTTTGCCTCTGAAAGTTATGTTTTGAACTTAATTGACACCCCCGGTCATGTTGATTTTTCATATGAAGTGTCTAGGTCTATTGCTGCATGCGAGGGAGCTCTATTAATTGTTGATGCTGCACAAGGAATTCAAGCTCAAACTATATCAAATTTATATTTAGCTTTAGAGCACGATTTGACCATCATACCTGTTCTAAATAAAATAGACCTTCCTTCAGCAGAGCCAGATGTTGTAATTGATCAAATTGTTAACTTAATTGGTTGCGAAATTCAAGAAGTGATTCCAGCAAGTGCTAAAACAGGAGAAGGTATTGAAACTATTTTAGACGCCATTATAAAAAGAATGCCTCCTCCCTCAGGCGATATTAATGCCCCATTGCAAGCAATGATTTTTGATTCTGTTTATAACACATTTAGAGGCGTGGAGGCTTATTTCAAAGTTATTAATGGTTCAATAAAATCAGGTCAAAAAGTTAAGTTTATGGCAACTGAAATGGAATATTATGCAGATGAAATAGGAGCTTTAAAACTTAAACAATCCCCAAGAAAGGAACTCAAAGCTGGAGAAGTTGGTTATATAATATCTGGAATCAAATCTGCTGTAGAAGTAAAAGTAGGAGACACCATAACATCTGTAGAGACCCCAGCTACGGAGGCCGTCAAAGGCTTTGAAGAGGTAAAACCAATGGTGTTTGCTGGAATTTATCCTGTCGATACTGAAGATTTCGAAGAGTTAAGAAGCTCTATGGAGAAGTTACAACTTAATGATGCATCTCTAACTTATGAACCTGAATCATCCACCGCATTAGGATTTGGTTTCAGGTGTGGGTTTTTAGGAATGTTACACATGGAAATTATACAAGAAAGATTGGAGCGAGAGTTCAACATGACAGTTATTACAACAGTTCCAAATGTATCATATTACGCATACACTAAGACAAAGCAAAAAATTGAAATACATAACCCCTCAGATTATCCTGACCCTAGTGTACTAGAAAATGTTGAGGAGCCGTATATACGAGCACAAATTATAACAAAATCTGATTTCATAGGGCCAGTAATGAGCTTATGTATTGAAAAAAGAGGCGAGCTGAAAAATCAGGTTTATTTAACTACAGATAGAGTGGAATTAACTTTCGAAATGCCTCTTGGCGAAATTGTGTTTGATTTTTACGATAATTTAAAGTCAATTTCAAAAGGTTATGCATCTTTTGACTACACTCCAATTGAATACAGAGTGTCAGTTTTGGCTAAATTAGATATTTTATTAAACGGAGACCCAGTAGATGCATTATCTGCCTTGGTTCATAAGACAAACTCATACACTCTAGGAAAAAAACTATGTTCAAAATTAAAAGAGTTGATTCCTAGACAACAATTTGATATTGCCATTCAGTCAGCAATAGGATCAAAAATTATTTCCAGAGAAACTGTAAAAGCTTTAAGAAAAGACGTGACTGCAAAATGTTACGGAGGAGATATTTCAAGAAAAAGAAAGTTGTTAGAAAAGCAAAAGAAAGGTAAAAAAAGAATGAGACAAGTTGGAAATGTAGAAATACCACAAGCAGCATTTTTATCTGTTTTAAAATTAGATCAATAGACATGGGACGAGCATTTGAATTTAGAAAAGCTAGAAAGTTAAAACGATGGTCAAAAATGTCTAAAACCTTTACTAGAATTGGAAAAGATATTGTAATTGCTGTTAAGGAGGGAGGGCCAAATCCAGAAACTAACTCAAGGCTAAGGCAGGTGATGCAAAATGCAAAATCAGCAAATATGCCTAAAGAAAATGTTATACGAGCAATTAAAAAAGCAAGTGATAAAAGTACTTCGAATTACAATGAGATTTCTTTAGAGGGTTATGCTCCTTTTGGAGTTGCAATTTTTGTTGAATGCGCAACAAATAATAATAACAGAACGGTAGCAGATGTTAGGTCATATTTTTCAAAATGTGACGGAGAATTAGGCACGAATGGATCTTTAGAGTTTCTTTTCAGCAGAAAAGGAGTATTCACATTTGAAAAAAAACAATTCAACATAGATCTTGAGGAATTAGAAATGCAATTAATAGATGGCGGACTAGAAGAGCTTTGCATTGAAGAGGATTATCTTATAGCATACTGTGATTATATGGATTTTAAAAATATGCAACAAAAACTTGAGGGCTTAGCAGTGCAAGTAGACAGTTCTGAGTTAAACCGGATTCCAAACAGCCTTAAAAAATTAAATATTGATCAAGCAAAAAAAGTATTAAGGCTTATAGACCTTCTTCAAGAAAATGATGATGTACAACAGGTATTTCATAATATGGAAATTACAGATGAAATATTAAATTTAATGGAAAATTAAAAATATGAATGTATTAATTTTAGGTAGCGGTGGACGAGAACATGCGTTGGCATGGAAAATTGCTAAAAGCAGTAGTTGTAACAAATTATATATTGCGCCAGGTAATGCTGGCACAGATGAATTAGGGATCAATGTTGCTATAGATGTGAATAATTTTGAGAACATTAGAAATGTAGTAATTTCTAAACAGATAAACATGGTTGTTGTTGGCCCAGAAGACCCTTTAGTAAACGGAATATTTGATTATTTTCAAAATGATGATGAATTAAGGTCAATTTCAATTATAGGGCCGTCAAAGCAAGGAGCAAAACTAGAAGGAAGCAAGATGTATGCCAAGCAATTCATGCATAAATATAATATACCAACAGCAAAATATAAGTCATTTGAATCCAAAGATCTTGAAAATGGATATAATTTTTTAGAAAGTTTAAAGCCTCCGTACGTGTTAAAAGCAGATGGTTTAGCCGCAGGAAAAGGGGTTTTAATTCTTGATAATTTAGACGAAGCAAAAAAAGAGCTAAAATCTATGTTAATAGACAAGAAGTTTGGAACTGCTTCTAATACTGTTGTAGTTGAAGAGTTTTTGGAAGGCATAGAGCTATCTGTTTTTGTTTTAACAGATGGAGAGACTTATAAAATTCTTCCAACTGCCAAAGATTACAAAAGAATAGGAGAAGGAGATACCGGTTTAAATACTGGTGGCATGGGGGCAGTCTCTCCCGTTCCATTTGCAGATAGGTTTTATTTGGAGAAAATAGAAAGAGAGATAATCAAACCAACAATAAATGGTATTAGGCAAGAGAACATCACATATAAAGGATTTATATTTTTTGGGCTTATTGATGTGAATGGTCAGCCCAAAGTCATAGAATACAATGTTAGAATGGGAGACCCAGAAACAGAGGTGGTAATACCTAGAATCACATCGGATTTGTTAAATTTGTTTAAAGGAATAGATGATGGAACTTTTTCTGAAAAAGATTTACATGTGTCAAAACAAAAAGCAGCAACAGTAATGCTTGTATCTAAAGGATACCCAGAGTCTTATTCTAAAGGATTTGAAATCACTTGTAAAAAAGATATCAAAAACAGCATCTTGTTTCATGCAGGAACAACAATAAAAGATAAGAGGATAATAACAAATGGCGGTAGAGTTTTAGCCGTAACATCATTAT
>MDTC01140868.1_pt1 | contig 21712 bp, 21 predicted proteins | sample 811181 | NCBI WGS metagenome assembly MDTC01 (sample SAMN05326644, study PRJNA326480) | marine metagenome | isolation source: seawater | place: Pacific Ocean: North | collected 2011 | reverse complement strand
TTTAATGACGGCCTACCTTACAGACGACATCAATCCGCAAGAGATTAAAAATGGTTTTCAACAGGGCGTATTTACTGCATGCAAACTCTATCCGGCCGGCGCTACCACTAATTCTTCTGCTGGAGTTACCGATATTAAAAATATTTACTCTGTACTCGAAGAAATGCAGAGAATATCAATGCCACTCTTAGTGCATGGGGAGGTTGTGTCCCCTGAAATAGACATTTTTGATCGAGAGGCTGTATTTCTTGATACCATTTTGAAACCAGTTTTAAAGAATTTCCCTGAATTGAAAGTTGTTCTTGAGCACATAACAACTGAAGAGTCGGTGGCATTTATTCGCGAAACAAAGTCATATGTAGCTGCAACGATAACGGCGCATCATTTAAGGATTGATCGAAATGCTTTGTTTAATGGAGGCCTGCGTCCACATGCCTATTGCTTACCTGTTGCTAAACGTCGTCACCATCGTGCTGCCTTGAGAAAAGCGGCTGTTTCCGGGGACCCGAAATTTTTTCTAGGGACAGATACAGCCCCACATCTTCAAAAAGCAAAGGAAAGTGGATGCGGCTGCGCAGGAATTTTTAGTGCTCCGGCAGCACTTGAAAGTTATGCGATGACCTTCGAGGAAGAGGGAGCTCTTGATAAATTAGAGGCATTCGCATCAGTATTTGGGCCGCGTTTCTACAGCTTGCCCCTAAATAACGGTACCGTTACCCTTAAGCGTTCGCCTCATAGCCTGCCAAGCAAGATTGTTGACGAGGATATTACTGTCGTTCCTTTTCACGCGGGAGAAACACTTCCTTGGCATGCACAATGCCGTGGTACCTGATGTGAAATAAATTTTTTTATCTACGGCTTCGCGTGTTCATTTGTTCTTTTCATAACCTTATTGGTAATTGCTGAGCCGCGTAGTAATTCAGCTGGTATGCAGTCGATCTATAGAACAAAACGTATTGCCCTGTTTTTTTTAACAGCAAACACCATAATGGCTATTCCGGCACACATAATGTTAATTCAAACAAGTGTATAAATTCTAATATTAAACTCTATAGATATTTTCAGTATTTATTTGGGGGGTCGAGCCCTCTCCCAAATCCCAAAATATGCCCGCAGTTACCCCCAATCCTTCTCGCAAGAAAGACTTAAGGCCATGCTCATCGGGTCCGTGTTGGTTGCAACCGCTATAAGAATGAGGAATCCAGATAACTGGCGTTTTTAGTCGAGACTTGAATAATTCACTTGGATTTGAACCGGATGAACAAGGCAAAACATTAGGCGTAACGTTTGTAGTCTTCTGAATTGAATTCATCACCCATTTCACCCAAGGGTGATCTGGATTAGTGCGTGAAGCAGGGAATTGATCGCGTCCTATGCTGGTATTAATTTCAATGTGTTTAAGTCCTATTTTATCAAGGTGACGCCTTAATGCTGGAATGAACACATTACGATCGACGTCTATAGTGTAGCGTACTTGGCATCGTGCCTTAGCGTAAGAAGGAACTGCGTTTACTGGGTTTTCTGGATTGCCAGTCTTGAATGCAAGAACAGTGAAGCTTGTCCATGCAAGTGTTTTTTCATGTACGCTTAAGTCCGGGTGACCCCAGCCCGGGTCTGGTTCCTGAGTATCAGTCTCTTGATCAACTACCAGGCGCTTGCACGCTTCGGACACCTGCTCTGGAACTTGAGTAGGGAGCCATTCTTGAATGGTTATTCGTCCCCGCATGTCAGTAATACTTGCAATTGCGTGAGCCAACTGAATTCCAGCATCAGGAAGAACGCCCCCCCAATGTCCCGAATGCATGGCGCCTGGCCGTTCGTGATCTACTATTAAATCGAAAAAAATACCTCCTCGGCATCCCAGATTTAAGTCCATGCACTTTGATGATTTTCGGGGGCCATCGAAGCCAAGAAAGATATCGCATTTTAAAAAATCAGCATTATTTTCAATTATTTTCTGAAGACCGGGAGATCCTTGTTCTTCACCCGTCTCAATAATAAATTTAGCATTAAAGCCTAGTTTGCCATCTCGTTCGTCTAGAACAGCACCTAACGCATTCAAGGCTAACGTATGTTGACCTTTATTATCGGCTACTCCGCGACCGTAAATTTTATCCCCCATTATTGATATTTTGTAAGGGTCTAAACCTTCGCTCCATTCAGCTCTTACGGAGCGAACGACATCGCCATGTCCATAAATTAGAACTGTGGGTAATGTCTCGTTTTCCATTCGCGATGCTATGAGTGCGGGGCCACGATTTTCAATGGGGTTTTCTATGACCTTCGTTTCAAATCCAAAAGCTTTGAGGCATGGCACCATTTCGTCTCTTTGATAACGATGCAATTCGCTTGTCAACTCCGGCACTTGGCTCTCTGTTGGTATCGCAACGCGGCGCTCGAGCTCATCTAAAAAGCTGCCATCATCAAAGCGATTATGTGCCTTCCTGACGGCACCTTCCCGTGTCTTTTTATTCATCATGCCGAAGTTATCCTTTTCAGGCTTTTTGGGTGCAATTTCAGGCTTGCATTCGCCCTCGTTCTTGCACAATCTACTTTGGCAGTACAATCTGCATCTTACAATGAAAGGTCAAGATCTTGTTGTCAGAAGAAGAACGGTGGCAGGTAAGAATCGATTTGGCAGCGGCTTTTCGGTGGGCTGTTCGTCATAAATTACATGAGGGTATTTGTAATCATTTCAGTTACGCCGTTGGGGATAACAAATTTCTCATTAATGGTTGGGGGCTACACTGGTCTGAAATTACTGCCTCTAACATACTTTTGGCTGACTATGACGGTCATATCTTAGAAGGAAACGGAACAGTTGAACCAACAGCATTTTATATTCATAGCCGAGTTCACTTAGCTTGCCCTGAAGCAGTTTGTGCGCTTCACACACATCAACCTTACGCTACAGCAATTAGTTTACTGAAAGATGGGCGGCTTCAGCCGATCGAACAAAAAGCAATTCGTTTTCAAAATCTGCTTGCTTACGATGACGGTTATAATGGCACTGCTTTAAATGTGGCGGAGGGAGATCGAATCGCAGCAACATTGGGCAACAAAAGTGCAGTCTTGATGGGCGCGCATGGTGTATTAGTAACTGGTTCGACAGTTGCTTCCGCCTATGACGACCTATACTATCTCGAGCGCGCGGCACAAATTCAGGTGATGGCAATGTCAACCGGAAGACCGTTGCGGAAGCTCTCGTCGGAAGTGATTCAACGCACTGCAAGTCAGTCTGAAGGGGAACGTGCAGGAGCGCAAGATCATTTTGAAGCGCTTAAGAGGGTGCTTGATCGTGATGAAGCAGATTACAAGGACTAGGAATTTTCATTTATGAAACTTTTGGTGTTAAACGGTGACGGCATAGGGCCAGAAATTGTTCCGGCCGGAAAGCAATGTTTAGAAGCTGTTAACGAGTTACATGATCTCGGTATAACCTTTGAGGAGGAACATATAGGGCTCAAAGGTATAGAGGTGCATGGGCATGCTTGTTCGGAGAAAGTTATTAAGCGCATTCAAGAGCTAGACGGGGCAATCTTCGGCCCACATGATAACGTTAGTTATCCATCTGCACATCAGGACTATCCAAACCCATCCGGCATGGTTCGGCGGGCTCTTGGCCTTTTTGCGAACATGCGTCCTTCCAAGACGCGACCCAACGTGCCATCTCACGTGCCAAAAATGGATATAGTAATAGCGCGGGAAAACATGGAAGGCTTTTATGCTGACCGAAATATGCATAAAGGGGGAGCAGAGTTTATGGCAAATCCCGACCTTGCCCAATCGATCCGCAACATTAGCCGGTCAGCGACAATGAACATTGCAAGGGCAGGGTGCGAGTTTGCCATGCAACGTAAAAAGAAAATATCTATAATTCACAAGGCCAACGTTATGAAAATAACGGATGGACTATGGAGGGAGGTGTGCCTTGATGTTGCAAAAGATTATCCTGAGTTAGAAGTGGAGGAAGTGATACTTGATGCATTTGCGGCTCATATTGTAAGGAGGCCACAAGAATTTGATGTAGTTATTTGCTCTAACATGTATGGCGATATTTTTTCTGACCTCGCATCTGAGCTTGCGGGAGGTCTTGGGTTGGGCGGTTCGATCAACGCAAGCAATGACGTTTGCATTGCTCAATGTGCACATGGTTCGGCGCCCGACATAGCAGGTCGAAACATCGCGAACCCAACAGCTATGATCATCTCTTGCACAATGATGTTGACATGGCTTGCTGCAAAACATGACAACCCAAAATTCAAAAAAGCAGCGTTATCTCTCGAAGGTGCTTTAGCAGCTCAACTTCTCGATGGCCGTACACGTGACTTAGGCGGTGAAATGGATTGTGATGTTTTCGCAGCTGCAGTAGCGGATAAGGTTCACAATCATCACCCCTGATTAGAGGCCAGCGTCATCAAGTGCTATTCGCCACCAATTGCAAAATTGGGATCTTTAATTACAACCTTTACGGAGGCGCGGAGGTTTTTAAGGTATACCTCAAGTTTTTTAGACACCAATATTTGAAGGATTTGGGCTTTAACTTCTTTGAATGGAGTGATTTTCCCTTTATTAATCTGAGTAACCTTAATTATGTGAAATCCATAGCGAGTTTTAACGGGGCCGCCTGTCGCACCTTCGGAAAGAGAGAAGGCGGCGCTATCAAAAGCTGGGACCATTTGTCCTCGCTTAAAAAAACCTAAATCGCCACCCTTCACACTAGAGGGGCCTATAGACTTTTCTTTAGCCAATTCGGCAAAGGTTTGTCCCGCCTTTAGCGCCTTTAGTACTTCCTCAGCCTCCTTTCTGGTTTTAAGCAGAATATGGCTAGCGCGCACCTGATCGTCACGATAGCGTCGTTTGTTTTTGTCATAGAAGTTCTTTAATTGTTGCTTGTCGATCTTACGGGCGTTCGTGATAAAGTGATCTACTGTTGTTCGGGCGAGAGCGGTGTCAAATATTGAACGTTGCCTCGCCTTAAATAACTCACTTTGGTCAAGTTTTAAGGCACGTCCTTCAGATGCTAGTATTTTTTGATTTATGATTTCGCGCATGATCTGGACTTTTTGTGCCGGGGGTATTTTTTTTAATTCGGTATTAAAGTTTGGGATCATAAGTCTGACGTCGCGCTCCGTTATTATCTCATTGCCTACGACCGCTATAACATGATCTTTGGGATTTACGGACTTGGGTGCTTGAGCACCCGAAATATGTGGCACCAGAAGGAGGATAAAAGTTATTGCTACGGCAAAAGGATATGAAATCACTATATTCCTCACATAAATTTATTTGTTCGAAGGTCTATCAAGCGTAAATAAAATAAATTGTAAACCTCGTTTTTATAACATGTTTATTAATCTCAATGGGTTCGGGTGTTCCGCTAGAAGTCGAGATCGCCAGCGAACTCTGCATTTTTTTGAATGTATTGAAATCGCTTTTCGGCTTTGCGTCCCATGAGGCTCTCTACAAGGCGTGCGGTCTTACGTTGACCGTCCTTATCTTCAATTTGTGGAATCGAAATGCGTAAGAGTGTTCGGCTCTTTGGATCCATGGTTGTTTCTTTAAGCTGATGAGGAGGCATTTCGCCAAGACCTTTAAATCTACTGACGTCTACCTTAGCATTCGTTCGAAACTCGGTTTCTAATAATTTTTCACGGTGCACATCATCGCGCGCATAAATGGTCTTATTACCTTGCGTCAACCGATACAGGGGTGGTTGTGCAAGAAATAACCTGCCATTCTGCACAAGGCTTGGCATCTCACGATAAAAAAAGGTCATTAGAAGGGAGGCAATGTGAGCACCATCTACATCTGCATCTGTCATGATAATGATGCGTTCATAACGGAGTTTTTCAATATCAAAATCGCTTCTGGTCCCGCACCCCAGTGCTTGAATTAAATCGGTTAACTCTTGATTGCTATGTAATTTGTCAGCAGATGCACTCGCTACGTTCAAGATTTTTCCGCGCAACGGCAAAACAGCTTGTGTTGTTCGCTGCCTCGCCTGTTTTGCAGAGCCGCCAGCGCTGTCACCTTCAACCATGAAAAGCTCCGTGCCTTCCGATGTGTTTTGTGAGCAATCTGCAAGTTTCCCGGGAAGTCGAAGTTTACGGGTCGCACTTTTCCTCGCTAAATCTTTTGACGACCTCCGCCTCTGTCTGTCTTCCGCACGTTCAAGTGCCCGTTCTATAAGTTCTTTTACACCTGCGGGATTATTTGAAAGCCAGATTTCAAAATGATCACGGACGATCCCTTCAACTAATTTTGCTGCCTCGGGCGACGAAAGTTTATCTTTAGTTTGCCCCTGAAACTGTGGATCGCGAATGAATATAGACAACATTATACAGGCACCACCTAGAAGGTCATCTCCAGTTATTTTGCCAATTTTTTTTATACTCGTGAGATTCCCAAAATTTTTGAATCCTCGAACCATCGCCGTTCTTAGTGCTGCCTCATGGCTCCCCCCTTGAGGTGTAGGTATTGTATTGCAATAGGAATTGATAAAACCATCCTCATCGTTTGGCCACGCAATTGCCCATTCTATTTTTTCTGTTTGGTCGCTACCTGTGGCGCTACCAAAAAAATGTTCGGTGGTAAGCGAACTACGTGAGCCGAGCGAAACCTCTAAATAATCAGTAAGGCCCCCGGGGAAATGGAGTTTGTCGATTTCAGGCGGGGCATTGCTTCCCTTGAGTAATTGGGGAGCACAGTTCCAACGGATTTCTACTCCTCTAAACAAATAGGCTTTTGACCTTGCCATGCGATAGAGCAGGGCAGGGTCAAATGAGATAGTGTCACCAAATATTTTTCTGTCCGGTTTGAATGTTATCCAAGTGCCCCGTCGATTGGCAGGTGCGTTGCGTTCCTCCAGGGTGGTTTTTGGCTTGCCCCTAGAAAAGCTTTGGACGTACAGCTTGCGTTGGCGCGCTACCTCAATAGTAAGTATCTCCGAAAGCGCATTAACAACCGATATTCCAACCCCATGTAGTCCGCCGGATGTGGCATATATGGTGTTATTGAACTTTCCGCCTGAATGCAGAGTTGTGAGGATAACCTCCAAAGCTGATTTGTTTTTAAATTTCGGGTGCGGGTCAACAGGTATACCGCGTCCGTTATCTTTTACGGTTGCCGAACCATCGCTTGCCAATTCTATTTCGATTCGGCTTGCATGCCCGGCAACTGCCTCGTCCATTGAATTATCCAAAACTTCTGCGAGAAGATGGTGCATTGCTTTTTCATCTGTGCCACCAATGTACATTCCAGGCCTTCGGCGTACTGGTTCCAAACCCTCTAAAACCTCAATATCTTTAGCTGAGTAGTCATTTTTCGTCATTTTTTTAGTTACAGCTGTGTCAAAAAGGTCACTAGGGTGATCATTAATCGAACTCGTTTTTGATGATTTTTGAGGTGCCAATTCAGTTGCCTTTAAAATGTTTTTACCCTTATCGAATTACGATTTGTTAACCTGAAACTTATCCAGGAGTAAGATTTGATTTTACTAACGAATTCGATTGATTAAAAATTTATGATAACGGTATAGATCGTTGGTGTTTCAATCAAGGATTATACAGTGTATTTTGAATTTTATGCCGCAAGATATAGTGGTGCAGGTACCATTCTAACAGGATTTTGTAGCTTGGAGAATATGTTGGCACCTGCCTTTAAGAATAAACGCAAAAAAATTAAGTAAAGAGATTTCAAAAGAAATCACTTTAGGGCCTTTGTTGTTTTAATGAAAATCTCTCAAGACATTCTAAATAAATCGGGAAAAAAGTGGCGTAGATCTGAAGCATATTGATTAACAAGATTTAGAATAATCTTTAAATGCATTGCAATTATGGCGCTAATACCCCATATTTTCGTCAGGTTACGCAGATTCTAGGCGTAGAGATCTAGACGCCACGGCGCTACCTCGCGTTACTCCTCGACAATGTGAAGCCGACCACCGCAAAAAAAGTTTATTTTTTTGCTTGATAAGAAACTAAATGATTGGAAGAGAAATGCCTACAGGTTCCGTAAAATGGTTCAATCCCACCAAGGGCTACGGCTTCATCGCTCCTGATGAGGGTAGTCAAGATGCATTCGTGCACATCTCCGCTGTTGAAAAGGCGGGTCTGGATACGCTCAGAGAAGGCCAGAAGGTCGAATACGAGCTCGTTCCTGGCAACAATGGAAAATCGTCTGCTGAAAACCTTGTCGTAGTAGACTGACGGTGACTTTTTATGGCTACCTCTGGTGATAGACCAGAGGTAGCCACTGAAAAGAACGCACGCGTTTACCAGAAAGGCGAGCATGGCCCGCAAGACTAATTATAGGTTTGAAAAGCTACAGCGAGAAAAACGCAAAGCAGAAAAAAAAGCTGAAAAAGCGAAGCGCAAAGAGCTCGGCGAGGGCTCCTCAGATGATTTTCTTGAAAATGATTCCCAAGACTTGCAGGTTAAAATGCCTCAGAAAGACCAGTCTTAATTTTGTGGTAAGAAATTCGTCAGCGTATTTCTGGTATTTCCCAGTCATGACTTTTTGGTGTGCGTGTTCTATTGGGGCTGCTATTGCGCGTATTTTAAAAATCACATTTGCCTAGTTAGACGGGGCTGTAGATGGACGGCAGTGCTAGTTTAATCTTTATCTAGTGAAAACAAATACTCAATTTGGTGCACTGCTTGGACTTTTTGGTCCATTCTCCGGGCTTAGGAAACGTGTTTTAGGTCAATTTCTAGAATGCCTCGCGCCCCAGCTGCTTTAAGCTTCGGGATCAAAGTTCGTACGTGTTCACGATCCACTACAGTCTCAATAGCTACCCACTCTTTCTCCGTTAGTTGGTTCACGGTGGGCGCGTGCAAGCTTGGTAATTGACTTGTTACATCACTTAAAGAACTGGACGGAACATTCATCTTTAAAAGTACGCGATGACGCGCTGCTAGGGCGCTTTGAAGCATTAATGATATCTGTTCGATCTTCGCTTTTTTCCATTTGTCACCAAGTGATTTTTTATTGGCTATTAATGCGGTTTGAGTATGCAGAATATCGCAGACGACGCGAAGACCATGTGCGCGTATTGTGCTGCCGGTCTCGGTAATCTCAACCGCCGCATCTGCCAGGCCTTCTACTACTTTAGCTTCAGTTGCTCCCCATGAATATTCAACATTAGCGGTAATATTATGTTTGGCGAGATAGCTTTCCGTGAAATTGACTAATTCTGTTGCTATAGTTTTCCCTTGTAAGTCCGATATTTTTTTAATGGGGCTATCATTTTCAACAACTAACACCCAACGACAGGGCGCATCAGACGCCTTGGAATAGACAAGGTTGCAAATAACTTCGACATCGGCTTTTGTTTCTTCGATCCAATCAGTGCCGCAAAGTCCAACATCCATTGTTCCGCCCGCGACGTAGCGCCCCATTTCCTGTGACCGAACGAGAGTGCACGATATTTCAGAGTCATTTATTGTAGGGAAGTAATTGCGCGAACGTATGAATATATCCCAGCCCGCTTGGCCGAACAATTCAATGGTGGCTTTTTCGAGGCTTCCCTTTGGAATGCCTAATTTTAGGTTACCCATGAGTATAATCTTTCACTCCCTTTTTGATTTTGGCGATGGATATAGAATAATGCTGCTGATCGCAAGCACCTCGCAAATATAATTTTGGATATACGAAAGAAAAAGCTTATTCACTTCAAAGCCATTTAGTTTCGAAATTCAAAGGATAATTTGCAGGTCCGGACTGAGTCTATGATTGGTAATTATTATTGTCATTAAGGCGCATGCAACCTGTACAAAAAATTTTTTAATTTTCTAATCTGAGATTTTGTTGATAATCGCGCCATCGCTTTGCGTAGTTGGAAGATGTGCGCGCAATCATCGCGCGGTGTTCCTCGCCCGCTTCTTTAACAACTTTACCTGGCGAACCGAAAACAACTGAATTATCAGGAATTTCTTTCCCAGGAGGAATAAACGAATTAGCACCAATGACACAGTTAGATCCTATTTTTGCATTATTTAAAATAATTGCTCCAATACCAATGAGAGTATTGTCAGCGATGGTGCATCCGTGCAGCATGACCATGTGACCGATGCTAACGTTGTTGCCGAGCGTGCATGGAACACCGGGATCCGCGTGTATTACAGACCCGTCCTGGACCTGACTATTTTCACCAATAGTAATCGGATCATTATCTCCACGAATAACACAATTATACCAAATGCTGGAGTTTTTTTTCATAACTACATCGCCAATCACGATGGCATTTTCTGCTATCCAGAAATCATCGCCATCCGTAGTGAGGCGCTTTTCTCCAAGCGAATATATCATATTGGTTCCCTCCAATTTATTTAGGCACTGAATAGTTAATTGTTAAGCATTGTTGAGTTAGGACGTAAAGGTTCCTGTCTTTTTTTATTGGATTCAAAAAATAGTTTGGCTTTGAAACAGCAACTAAAGGTACACCACCCCAAAATAGTAGGCCAAAAAAGAAACAGAAAACTTGGTTAAAATCACCAAATAGCCATTTTTACTTTTTTATTTTGTTAAGCAATCCTTAATGCGGTCTATGGCTTCGATTATATTCTCCTTCGAATTAGCGTATGAAAACCTTAAAAATCCCTCTCCATTATCACCAAAAGCTGTGCCCGCAACGGTGGCCACATGAGCCTTTTCTAGAATCAAATTTTGAAGGCTTTTCGCGTCCATGCCTGTGCCTGATATATTGGGAAACGCGTAAAAAGCGCCGCCGGGCTCTACACACTGAAAACCCTCAATTGAATTTAAGGAATCAACAATTATTCTGCGTCGCTCATCAAAGGCAGCTACCATTTTGTAAACGGCTTCTTGCGGCCCTTCCAGAGCTGCTATCCCAGCGTGTTGGGTCATCGCATTGACGCAAGAATGACAATTAATGGCTAGCCTAGTTGCTATGGGGGCCAACTCACGGGGCCAAACTGCGCAACCTAATCGCCAGCCTGTCATTGCATAAGTTTTAGACCAGCCATCGAGTACGATTAACCGATCGCGAATTTCAGGATAATTGAGCAGCGTCACGTGTTCGCGTTCGCCATAAAGCATCTGGCTGTAGATTTCGTCAGAGAATATTGCAACTTCGGGCCACTTTGCCAATCCAGCTATTAGCTGGTCAAATTGGGATTTAGGCACGGCGCCACCACAAGGGTTTGCAGGGCTGTTGAGAATTATTAATCTGGTCTGAGGAGTTATTTGAGCAAGGACTTCATCAGCAGAAAAAGAAAACTCGTTTTCTTCTTTAAGCAAGATGGGAATTGCACTTGCACCAGAATATTCAATCATTGATTTATAGATTGGAAACCCTGGATCCGGATAAAGAATTTCTGCTCCAGGTTCACCAAACATTGAGATGCAAAAAAACATCGTTGGTTTGCCGCCTGGCTGTACTACAACGCAATCTGGATGCACATCCGCTCGGTGTCGACGTTGAAAGTCAGCTGCAACTGCTTCGCGTAGCGGTAAGATTCCATTAGCTGGAGTGTAGCCGTGATGTCCGTCCCTAAGTGCCTTAATTCCCGCTTCAACAATATGATTTGGTGTTTTAAAGTCAGGCTGTCCGATTCCTAAGTTGATGACGTTATGCCCTGCATTATCTAATTCAGCAGCACGTGCCAAAACCTCAAAAGCGCTCTCTGTTCCAAGGTGGTTAAGATTTTTTGCTATTTTCATTGTAAGTAGTCTTGCATTGTGGCGGCCTTTCTATGCTCTCAATAATCGTTGATCCTATTTGATAGCGTTAGGATTAATTGGAGACCCGGTGCCTTTGGTAATGTTAAGAGGGGGTGCGCAAAAGAAAAACTCATAAACCCCATCACTCGCACAATCATCTGCAAGCTCTTTTACGTAGAAAATTTCCCCATGTGTAACACCCAGCGCGGGAATTGACACCCAATGAAATGGTTGGTTGGCTTCATCCGTTTCATTTGGCCGTACTTCGATACCCCAAGTATCAGTACAAATAGCTGCGATCTCCCTCTCACACACCCAATCACAAGTTTCGAATGCAAGGCCGGGGGCATCGCCCCCAGCGTATCCTCCCCAGTCATTACTTTTAAGCCTTTGTTCCATTTGCCCCGTGCGGATAATTACAAAATCCCCCCGCCTTACTTCGACACTAAGAGAATCCATGGCAGCATCTAAATCTGCGTTAGTGATGGCGTATCCGTCTTCGAGAAACATTGTGTTTTTGCAGCGAGCAATATCTAGAAGGACACCGCGGCCGACCATGCGATCTCGAAATTTTTCAATACCGCATTTATGTGCTCCAAAGCTGTCGACTAAGGATGCATCATAACCATTCCACATTTTGTCTTCTAAAAACACATGGGCTAATGCATCCCACTGGGTTGCAGTTTGGGTTGGAAGATTAATTGCGTCGTCTGCATATCTGAGGTTATTTGGTAGCTGATCCTGGTTACCGGCCAACGCGTCAGTGCCAGTCGCTAGCATAGTATGAATAGGGTTCCACCTTTGCCCAAAGAGACCGGACTGCGGTCCATTGTTATCAAGGGGCAACCCCAATGAAAAAACTTTACCTTTTCGAATTAATTTAGCCGCAGCTACGATATCCTCCGGTTCAATAAAATTGGTTGCGCCACATTCGTCGTCCGGTCCCCACTTACCCCAACGACTTAGTTTGTGGCCCTTTTCAATTACATCTTTCTTTGTAAATTTTCCCCCCATCTTGAGCTCCTCCATATTTGCCATTTTGTAGGTATAGTGTCGGTCACCCAAAGCAGTGTCAATAAAGCAGCGTTCATTTGAAGTTTGCTAGTTGTTGGCTCTCCTTGACGTACGTGCTGTTCGGCATTAAGACAGCCGCTTATCTAATAAGTTTTGTCTTTCGATTTTAGCTCTTTACGGTGGCTGTAGCTCAGTTGGTTAGAGCGCCTGATTGTGGATCAGGAGGCCGTGGGTTCAAATCCCATCAGCCACCCCATTTATAAAAAAACTTTATGTTGATGGCTGACACGGTGCTTCCAAGTACATGTTAGGTGCATTGGAAATATGGTTTTCTATGGGATGCTGCACCCATCAAAAAAACTCAATCGACATGCAGTGCATCTGTTAGGCAATTAAGTGATGGGGCCGCTTCAAGGGACTCAATAATTTGAATAGAGTCTTCCAATCTTTGTTCACTCAATACACGTGACGCACAAGTACGATACTTTTCCACAAGTTCGTCTCTTGTAAGTGGGTTTCCCGGACTACCTCTTACATGATCCACTTGCTTAGTGTAATTGCGTCCATCTTTCATTTGGATTGTGACTGGAGATCTTCTGCGAGATGCTGTGTCATTACCCCATTCCTCATGTGCGTTTACCCTTACTTTGCTTAGCGCTTCTCGCATCTGGGGTGCATTGCAATACTCGTCAGAGAAGGATAGCAAATTTACTTTGTGGTCTAGCAGCATGCAAGCAAGTACATAGTCTATAGAAAATTTGCCGCGGAATCCTGTCGTAGGTTTATGAAAACGGACAATATCCAGAAGATCTGGATGCACATCTACAACTAAACTTTCAACCTCAGCTATAGAAATATTATTTTCTTCAATGAGTTCACTTGCTGCATCGAGAGCGCGCAAATTACCGCCACAACATGGATATCTTTTTATTGTTAATCCAGGATCGACTATAGACCAATTTTTGCCCAGCCCCGCGGATATGTTATCAAACGTATAATTCCCGTCCCCATGGAAAGCAGAGTAGAACCCGTAATCACCTTCCAAACCCTCAGGGTCGGCGACGTAGCCGTTTCGAGCTAATAGTACTGATGTAACACCTGCTCTAGCTGCATTGCCAGCGTGTATGCCCTTTCCTGGGGTGCCGAAATGTTGAGTTAGGCCGCCAGCATTTGCGGCTGCTAATCCAATAGCTACGGCCATCTGTTTAGGGTCCAGGCGGGCAATTTTAGCAGCAGCAGCTGCTGCTGCTGAGCACCCATATAATGACGTCGGATGGAAACCGCGTGCACGAAAGACATGCTCGTGTTGACGGCCAGATGAAGACATGCGCTCAAAAACTTCTAAGCCAATACAAATTGCAGTTACTAATTCTTTCCCTGATGCACTTGTTTCTTCGGCTATAGCTGTTGCTGCGGGAAGAATGCATGCGGTTGGGTGCGAGAATCCCGTATCGTCAAAATCTAGTAGGTGTGAGAGAGCTCCATTTGCCCAAGCAGTCGATACAACGCCCGTGCGTAGGTTAGTTCCAAATACTGAAGCTTTGGGATCCCCACCTTGTTCCCGCGTAATATCAATAATTATTTGCCCTGCCGGCTCTACTGTAGCCGCTAGGCCCACGCCAATGCAATCGAGTATATGGCGTTTTGTATTGCTAACTGCTTCTGAGGAGAGGTCATTAAATTCTATTTTATTTGCGAAATCAGACAGTATTTCTGTCGCACTCATTTACAATCTCCTTTTTGTGGCCGTGCATGGTGCCAGTGTTACGGATCAGTTTTCCTTGAAATTGAACCGCTTCTCTATACGGCGCCGCGGAGCCCAATACATCTTTTCAGTTATTTTATATTTATCCACCAAATATCCAACGGAAATTACGTAAATGACGAGAAATATTATAACAATCCATGCAGGTATTTCTATCTTTGCCAAAATATATGCTGGTCCAAGTAAAATGGTGAAGCTGATTGCGGAGCAAACACAGAATAAAAGTAATATTGCTAATCTGGATTTAATTTTTTCAAAATTCATTAGTGGAGCCTGGGACAGTATGGTTCATAAAAAACTCCGGGTGGTTGGTTGTCATTGACTATACGTGGGTGTTTCTCATTGACTATACACTGTATTTCAAAGAGGCGATATTTGCTAAATGAGCTTTACTCCTTTTGCGATAGGGAACATTTTTTGATATGATACACGGCAGCGGGTACAATAGCTAAGACCCACGAGGTATTTAAACTTATTGAGAACGACTTGCATTCTCACTATACCTTTTCATCATGCAGCGTTTTATTTTTCTATTACTTTTTGCACTGGTAGGTATCATTTCTCATGGGAACGCCTCACCGGGTTGTACTAAGGCGCCGGACACAAGCAGGATAGTGGCGGTTGGTGGATCTGTGACTGAGGTGATTTTTTACTTGAATTTAGAAAGTAATTTGGTTGCAAGAGATATAACATCGAATTTTCCGCCCGAAGCTTTGGAACTACCTTCTGTGGGTTATGTACGGAGCTTGTCAACAGAGGGTGTGCTATCGGTTTCTCCGACACTTATTCTTGGTGAGTCTGACATGGGCCCGCCATTCGTCATTAAGCAATTCAGAAATGCAGTTGTGGATCTTAGAATAATACCCGATACCTTTTCAGGGAAAGGTATCGAAGATAAGGTGAGGTGTGTCGGGCAGATCCTTGGTTTAGGAAAGCAAAAGCTTGAACAAAAACTCAATGAGTTGAGTGTTATTAACGCTAAAATTAAAGGCTCGAATGCAACGCGTTCTATTTCGAGAAAACGGTACATTATAATCTTAATGATGCGCGGAACATCCCCTTTCGTCGCTGGCGCGGGTACGTCAGGTGATGGATTTATAAAGATGTTGGGCGGCGTAAATGCCATGGCAAGCGCGAATGGCTGGAAGCCCGTAGGAATAGAATCAATAATTGGTAATCAGCCTGACGTGATTATTGTGACGGAAAGGGCATTCAAGCCATTTGGCAATATCGAGAAATTTTTATCCCAAACCGGTCTAAGTGCTTCCCGGGCTGGAAAGGTAGGCGCAGTTCTCGTTGAAGATGGAATGTCACTTTTGGGGTTCGGCCCGAGAACTCTCATAGTCGCTCAAAATATTTTGAATAAAGCCCATATTATGGTTAAGGAATAAGCAAAGCTTGCGTTACTATAAACACCTAAAGCCACGACAAATTACTATACTAATAATCCTCGGCGTTGTTAGTGTGGTAGCCTTTATATTGAGTTTAATTTTTGGTAGCTTCAGCATTCCAGTGCTCAAATTGTTGTCTGGAAATGCCACCCCTCTGCAAATTGAAATACTAAGCCAAATTCGCGGCCCAAGAGTTATCTTAACAATATTTGTTGGTGCTGCACTTGGGATTTCTGGCGCTGCTTTACAGGGCTTATTTCGTAATCCATTAGCGGACCCCGGCTTGATTGGTGTTTCAGCGGGTGCTGCGTTGGGTGCGGTCTTAGCAATTATCTTTCCACTCAATGTACTGCCAGAAATTGCTTTAGGGGTTTATGCAGTTCCTCTTTCGGCAACTGTTGGTTCAGGTGTGGTCATAGCCCTCTTATTTTTTCTGACCAGAGGTTTCACCCAAGCAGGCATCACGTACATGTTACTCGTGGGGATTGCTGTCAATGCTTTGGCTACTGTTGGCATAGGACTTTTGACTTTCATTAGCACTGATAGCCAGTTGCGCGGACTGACTTTTTGGTTAATGGGTAGTTTCGGTGGGGCTCGATGGAGCCTAATTATCCCGGTAATTTTTATAATCTCACTCTCCATTAGCTTCATGCTCGCTTATTCTCGACGTTTAGACTTGATACAACTTGGCGAGAGCGAGGCAAGAAGGCTCGGTGTCAATGTACGCAGGGTAAAAATAATAATTATTCTCTCTGCAGCATTTATGATAGGCGCAAGTGTTTCCTTATCTGGTATTATAGGATTTGTGGGATTGGTCGTTCCCCATCTTGTAAGATTGATAGGGGGTCCAAATCACACATATTTGTTAGCAGGATCTGCCTTATTGGGAAGTGGAATAATGGTGTTGGCCGATCTTACTTCTAGAATAGTTATACAGCCTGCCGAATTACCCGTAGGACTGGCTACGAGTGCTCTAGGTGCCCCATTTTTCCTTTGGCTAGTATTAAGATTGAAAAAAAGTTGAGCATATTAGTTTCAAACATGAGTTTTATACGAAACTCCAAATTCGCCCTACGAAATATCAACCTGACCGTGAATGAGGGTGAAATTCTCGCAATTGTGGGCCCTAATGGGTCTGGAAAGTCAACGTTGATGAGTTTGTTAGCTGGTGATATTCGGCCGACTGGCGGACGCATCGATTACGGTGACATGCCGCTGGAGACGTGGGACCTTTCCGAAAGGGCCGACTATCGGAGCATGATGTCTCAACAACATATTGTTGCTTATGATTTTACCGTAAGAGAAATCATTGAAATGGGAATTGTGCATGCGCAGGAAATAATGAAAGACAGATCCTATTCTTCGGTTGTCGATATTATTGCTGAAATGTTTGAGCTTACGAATGTGCTGGATCATAGTATAAGATCTTTGTCAGGTGGAGGTCAGCAAAGGGTTCACTTCGCTCGCGCATTAGCTCAAGTTTGGCAAAAAGATAGTTATAAAGATCCGAAATTTATGTTGCTTGATGAGCCTACCTCCAATCTCGATCTTGCCCATGAAGTGAAGACGTTATCTCTACTGAGAAATGAAGTTCGAAAGGGGTTGGGTGTGTTGGTAATATTGCATGATTTGAATTTGACAGCGCACTTTGCCGATAAGGTGGCGATTCTAAAAAATGGCGAATTGGTTGATCACGGAAGTGCCGATGAAGTCTTGACTTCGGAAATACTCAGCTCAGTATATAATTTGTCCATAAATGTTTCGCATGAACCTTTGCGGATCACACATTTTTAGTTTTGGTAGCAATGAAGAAAAGCCTCAAAAGAAATCTAGAATCCATGTTAGAACGGTTAAGAACGGCATTTAAAGCAAGATCAAAAACACATCTTTTGTTAATATTCTTGATCTTTGGTTTGAGTGGCATCCTGTCAGTTTCGGCATCTGATGTTGTGCTTGATATCCTAGGGTTAGACAAAGACACAACGACAACCCTTATTTACTGGCCAACTAGACTGTTTACGCTTTTCATTGTTTACCAAGGGATTCTGTTAATGGTGAGTGCATGTTTTGGTGAGTTTAATCATTTTTCAAGATATAGTTTAAAGCTTATCAGACGTATTAAGATGATCAGTGGCCGCTGAAGCGTGAGTTAGTTTTTCGGTGAAAAACTCTACTCGCTCCTCATTTTTTTTTAAAAAAATTTTAGCATCCATTCAAATACAGTCAGCAAATGTATAATTCTTATCGTGTGATAAAAAATTTTTTCAAAAATTGTTTTATTTTTGAGGGGCGTTGTTCACGCTCAGAATTTTGGTGGCCCGTCCTTGTTGTAGTTCTTCCAATCAATGGTGCGATTTTAGTTGTTGGGCGATCAATTGAAGATTTCTCCGCCTTGTATTTGGTGGTTCATATTTTGCAGCTAACCTTACTTCTTCCTTTTCTATCTGCAGTTGTTCGCCGTTTGCATGATTTAGATATTTCAGGTTGGTGGTTTCTGTCAGGGTTAGTAATAGCTATAATGTCTGCAGCGGCAGCGCTGGGTGGAATGTTATGGCTTGAGGAAAAGCGGTACGTATATTTTTTATATGGGTTTCTATTTTTTCCTGTTGTTCTAATACCAGCGCTTTGTTTTAAAGGTACAGCCGGGGTTAATAGGTTTGATCGCTAAAACCGTAAAACCCAGGCTTATTAGACGTCTTCATCTCCTGCTTATTTTATTTTGTGCTCGGAAGGCGTCTTTTTCTAACCTTTTCTTTTACCTCTACGTGTAGACACACGACGAAAGAGACCGAACAGATCCTTAGTTTTGAAAAAAATTTTTATCATTGGGATATGAGGTTCACCGTTCCATTCACTTTTCTTAAAAAATAAATGCTTACATACCCATAAAAAAGCACTGCGTTTTTTAAGGATTATGAATTATGAGCTCTGTTCTTTGACGATCCTCTACCACTCTATCTGCAACTTTTGCAAAGACATCATAGTGCGGCATTGTGCGGTGTATGGCGTGATCTTTTTTACTATCATAAACTTCCAGAAAATAGACGTTATTGGGTTCATCCTCTTTTGTCATAACGCGAAAGTGCTGACAGGCTTTTTCGTCTTCCATAGAATGTTTGGCATCATACATGGCGGCTTCCATAAATTCCTTCATGTGCCCCTCTTTAATTGTAAACCGGATCCAAAGAGCGTGTGCTTCCATGATTTAGTTCTCCTCAAAAAAAATGTTAAAGGTCTATTAAATTTTAAGCCGAAGATTAATCACGGTACATTTAGAGCAATCTGTGGCTATCAAACACCTATATATAATGAGCTAACGGCCCTCAACAATACGTCAATCTCATGAGTTTGGCTTATATTTCCAAAACCTGTTTATTTTCGGGCCTTCTTGCTCTGTACTCCTCTCGGGTTTACTCTGCGGCGATGACACGGCTGGAAAACGTTTCGGGAGAAAATACATGGCGGTTGTAGAAACAGAAAATTTTGGACAGATAATGGTTATTCGCTTGAATCGTCCAGAGAGGATGAATGCCCTGGGTTTTGAGTTGCGTTCGATGATGGCGGACGCATGGAATGAATTTGAGGAGAGCAAAAAGCTCGAAGTAGCAATTGTTACTGGCACGGGTAAGGCATTTTGTGCCGGTGAAGACATGAAAGAGGCACTCGAGAGAGGCGCGCCAGGAAGTCAGTCCAAGCCTGTAGATGATCCGTTGAAAGATGGTCGGATCTCTAAGCCAGTAATAGCCGCTATAAATGGTTTTGCCATGGGGGGCGGTTTTATGTTGGCCGAACGTGCCGATTTACGTGTGGCTGTTCCTGAAGCGCTTTTTGAGGTTTCTGAGGCCAAACGATGGCTCTTAGGAGGTTATTATCACGCTTATTGGGCCAACCTGCCGCATCCGGTAGCAACTGAAATGGCCTTTGGATTTCGTTTTACCGCTGACCGTCTTTATCAGATGGGTTTCATAAACCGTCTTGTAGGAAAAGATCAACTGATGGCTGAGGCGATATCAATGGCTGAACATTTATTATCCTTACCACCTGCATCTCGTGTGAACACGCTTTACATGATGCGTCAAATGCGTCCTAAAGTTGATGAGGGTCTCGAAGCACTGGCAGAAGCTTTGCATGATCATGGTGAGAAAAGTGATCTTATGGAGTCTCGGCTAGCTTTTAAAGAAAAGCGCAAGCCTGTATTTAAAGGTTGGGTCAAGCCAAAGGATCGCTATGCGATGCCAACACTGGATTCGGTGAAAATTAAAAAGTGAATTTCAAGAGGAGCAGCAGATGCCCTGTGACATAAGGCCTCTATCAAACGCTTTTGGATGTGAAGTTGTTGGTGTTGACTTGAAGACTGCCTCCGAAGCTGAGATGGAGACTATTATTTCGGCGCTTGATGAAAAACTCGTCTTAGCAATCCGGCATCAAGAGTTATTGCCAAATGAACTTGCTGCAGTAGCGCGTCGTTTCGGTAATCTTGCACCCCAGCATATGAGTGATCTGATGTTGGCTGAGGAAACGTCAATCTGCGAACTTAATAGTGCGAATGCTCCGGTAGATAAAAATGGGAAGCCAAAATTAATTGGTGAGGGAAATTGGCACGTAGACCACACAAATCTTGAGCAACCTCCAAAATACACAATGCTATATGCAAAAAAACTTCCAACTAAGGGAGGGGATACCGGTTTCGCTAATATGCAAAAAGCTTTCGCGTCACTTCCAGAAAGTGAGCAGCAAAAACTCATCGGTCTGAAGTCGCATAATGGGCTGTTAAGTAAGCCAGACCACACATCGGAACGGGATTTAGTAAAGTATGGTGCAACAAAAATACATCCCTTTATAAGGACTCATCCCGTTACAGGCAAAAAATCTATATACTGTCATCCCCAAAAACTTGCATTTATTGAAGGCATGACTCCCAAAGAAAGCCAAGAATTAATCCTTAACTTGCAAGCCCGAACGATCAATGAAAATACAACTTATCGCCATGTGTGGGAATCGGGCGACCTTGTTATCTGGGATAACCGTGGAGTAATGCATAAAGCATTTTATGATTATGATCATACTGAAGGAAGGATTATGCACCGTATACTCATTGAAGGTGAAATACCGGTATAGAGAGAATTGAAAATGCCCTATTGCGAATGTGCGGATGCAAAAATTTACTTTGAGGTTTTCGGAGAAGGGTTCCCTGTCTTATTGTTTGCACCAGGTGGAATGTGGTCGAATATTTCAAAATGGCGTGGAACACAAGGAGAACCCGTTCGGCCAGTTCATGACTGGACTGAGGTGTTATCGGACAAATTTACGGTTGTTGCGATGGATCAGAGAAATGCTGGTTTGTCCTCGGGAGCGGTTTCATCCAACCACGGATGGGATACATACTCAAATGATCAATTAGCAGTTATGGATTGCCTTGGGTTCACTGATTTTCACACACTAGGTGGATGTATCGGTGGAAGCTTCTGTCTTAATATCGCTCGTTTGGCGCCCCATCGCGTTACATCTGTTGTTCTGCAAAATCCTATAGGTTTGCACCCGGAACACCCCGAATATTTCCCTGATACTGTGACTAGGTGGGCTAAGGAATTATCGCAAACCCGTAACGATATAAATCCGACAGCAATCGAGTCTTTTAAAAATAATATGTTTGGGTCTGATTTTGTTTTTTCGGTAACCCGAGATTTTGTACATTCCCTCAAAACGCCGGCCATGCTTATGCATGGCAAGGATAAACCGCACCCCCCTTCAATAAGCGCAGAGCTTCAGAAACTACTTCCTGCGGACACCGTATCGCTTAAAAATTGGGAACGTCCTAAATTTGACATGGTACAAAGGAATACGGTCATCCAATTTC
>MDTC01222741.1_pt1 | contig 21717 bp, 21 predicted proteins | sample 811181 | NCBI WGS metagenome assembly MDTC01 (sample SAMN05326644, study PRJNA326480) | marine metagenome | isolation source: seawater | place: Pacific Ocean: North | collected 2011 | reverse complement strand
ATAGCTGAAAATATGCCAGATAATGAAGCAACAAGACCAGGAGATATAGTAAAATCTTATTCTGGAAAAACTATTGAAATTTTAAATACTGATGCAGAGGGTAGGCTAGTTTTAGCTGATGCTCTTACATTTACTGAAAAAAAATACAAACCTGAATTGATCGTAGATTTGGCAACTTTAACAGGAGCTATTATAGTCTGTCTAGGATCAGAATATGCAGGCTTGTTTTCTAACGATGATAAGTTATCAAAACAAATTTACGAGTCAGGTGAAAAAGTCGAGGAAAAAGTATGGAGAATGCCACTTCATAAAAATTATGATAAACTTATGAATTCTAAAAATGCTGATGTACAAAATATAAACTATATTGGTGGAGCAGGCTCTACTACAGCAGCTCAATTTTTACAAAGGTTTATTTTAAATAAAACTCCTTGGGCTCATTTAGATATTGCAGGAATGGCTTTTTCAAAATATGGCGGTGCATTGAACTCTGGTGGAGCCACAGGATTTGGGGTTAGATTACTAAACCATCTTATCGAAGAGTACTATGAATAGAGTAGAACAAACACTTTCAATAATAAAACCGGATGCTGTTGAAAGAAATTTGATCGAAGATATAAAATCAATATTTATAAAAAATAATTTAATTATTAAAGATAATAAAAAAATACATTTAACAAAAGAAGAGGCAGCAGAATTTTACAAAGTACATCAATCTAAGCCATTTTATAACGATCTTTGCTCATATTTGTCTTCAGGTCCGATAGTAGTAATGATACTTGAAGGAAAGAACGCAATTTTAAACAACAGAAAAATAATGGGAGCAACAGATCCTAAAAATGCAAAACAAAATACAATTAGAAATCTATATGGTTTATCAATTGATAAAAATTCTGTGCACGGTTCAGACTCATTAGAAAACGCAAAAAAAGAAATAAATTTCTTCTTTAAGAATTAGTATTAAAAATTTTAATTATAGCTTCAGGATAAGCCAGATACTCTAATTTTTGAGTTTTAGTTTTTAAATCATTTTCATTATCGTTCGAATTAATAAAAAAACTTTTTTGAACTATCTTTTTACCACCATCAAGTTTTTCATTTACGTAATGAACAGTACAACCTGTTTTTATTTCATTTTCTCTCAATATTCTAGAAAAAGTATTTAGACCTTTAAATTTAGGCAATAAAGAAGGATGGATATTCAAAATTATATTTCTATAATTTTTTAAAAAATTATTTGAAAGGATTTTCATATAACCTGCTAAACAGACTAATGTAATTTTTTTTTTTTTAAGTTTGTCTAAAATTATTTGCTCAAAATTCCGTATCTTAGTATTTATTACAAAAAAAGGTATCGAATACTTTCTGGCATAATTTAAACCTTTAGCGTTTAAATTATTACATATAACTAACTTTATGTTTATAGGAAAATTATAATCTCTAGATTTATTAATCAAGTTTTTTAGATTTGAACCTTGCCCAGAAATAAAAACACAGGTATTTTTTTTTACCATTTTAATTTGTTTATTAGATTTATCTTTTTTTTATCGTTAGTAATACTCCCTATGATGTAAGGGCTATAATTTAGTTTTTTTTTAATTTTAATAATATTTTTTTTTGGGACGATTAAACAAAATCCAACACCACAATTAAAAGTTTTTAGCATTTCCTCATCTGATATATTTTTGCTTTTGATCCACTTAAATATCTTTTTTATTTTAATTTTCGATAAGTCAACATTAATTGAAAGTTTATCTGGAACTGATCTCAACAAGTTTTCTACCAACCCTCCACCAGTAATATGAGCAGATGCATTTATTAGTTTTTTTTCAACTAGCTTTAAGATTTCATTAGAATAAATTTTAGTTGGTCTTAAGAGTTCTTTTTTTAAATTAATCGGAATTTTACTTTTTTTAAGAATAGATCTTACCAATGAAAAACCATTAGAATGAATTCCGCTTGAAGGTAGAGCTAATATCACATCACCCTGACGAACTTTTTTTTTACTTAAAATTTTTTTTTTTGAAACTATTCCAACGCTAAAACCAGCCAAATCAAATTTATCTTTGTCGTAAATACCTGGCATTTCTGCAGTTTCACCACCAATCAAACTACAATTCGAAATATTACAACCTTTTACAATTCCATTCAAAATTTTTTTTGTTTTTTTCAAATTAAGTTTTCCAACTGCAATATAGTCTAGAAAAAATAATGGCTTTGCACCTTGAACTACCAAATCATTGATACACATAGCAACAAGGTCTATTCCAATGGTATCAAATTTTTTATATTTGTTGGCTAAATCTATTTTTGTTCCGACTCCATCAGTAGATGAAACAATAACAGGATCTTCTAGTTTTAATTTACTTATGTCGTACATCGAAGCGAAAGCTCCGATATTATCCAAACCAGTTAAATTATTCCTTTTTTTGACACCTTTTTTAGATAAACTTGAAATATGTTTTACTAATTTGTTTGCTAATGAAATATTTACGCCACTTTTTTTGTAAGTATTTTTAATTTTTTTCATTAATAAAAATGATATTTATTTTTTATGAAATTTTTTAAATTATATATAGTCATATTAGTTGTTTTTTTAAAAACTGGAAATGTTTTGTCGGAGAAAAACTTATTTAGTGTTAATAATATTGAGATAGCAAATAAATCCAATAGTAATAACGAAATCCTTGCTAATGAGGCTATCAAAAAAGGTTTTATAGATTTAATAAACAGAGTTCTTTTAGAAAATGATGCAAAAATAATTAAAGAATTAAAATTTTCTGAAATTAAAAAATTAGTTTCTTATTACCAAATAATTGAAAAAAATGAAAAAAAAGGAGATTTTATAATTTTTAATATTTTTTTTGACAAAGACAAGCTTCACAATCTTTTTTATAGTAAATCTATAGCTTATTCTGATATATTAAGAGAGGATATATATGTTTTGCCAATATTAAAAAAAGATGATCAATTTTACATTTATTCCCAAAATTTTTTTTATGAAAATTGGAACAAAAACGAAAAACAAGACGAATTATTAGAATTTATTTTACCTATAGAGAATATAGAAATTATTCAGCAAATTAATTCGAAATCTAATAATTTTTTAGATGTAAATATTAAAAATTTTTTTCCAGAGTATAAAGATAAGAATCTAGCTTTAGTATACATTGAAATTTCAGACTCTGATCTGGAAAAAATATTTTTGAAAACTAAAATCATGGAAAAAGAGATAAATAAAAAATTAGTGATTAAAAAATCAAATTTAAATCAAGAACAATTTTATAACAAAGTAATTTTTGAAGTAAAATCAGAAATAACAAATATTGTAAAATCTCAAAATTTAATTGATATAAGAACCCCATCATTTTTGAACACAAAATTTAAAATAGACAAAAAAAACAACAATCTTTATGAATTAGAAAAAAGAATTAAAAATATCGATTTAATAGAAAATATTTATGTGCAAAAATTTAATAATGAGTTTGTTTTTATAAAAATAAAATATCTTGGAAAAGTAAGCAAAATTATAGACCTTTTAAAAAATGAGAAAATAAATTTGAGATTTGACAGTGACCAATGGAGAATCGAGATAATTTGATGCAACAACTTGTTTTTAAATTCCCATTCAAAACTAAATATTTCGAACAGGATTTTTTTGTTTCAAAAAATAACTTTTCTGCATACAAATTAATTGAGAGTTGGCCTAGTTGGCCTAGTAAATGGCTAAATGTATTTGGTGACTCGGGCTCTGGAAAAACGCATTTATCTAAGATTTTAGAAAAAAAAATAGGAAAGGTTAAAATTGTAGAAGCTAAAGAGGTTGATAACAATTTAATCGATATTATTCAAAAATTTGAGTGTTTGATAATAGACAATTACAAAAACAATATAGAGGAAAAATTATTTTATTCTCTGCTAAATGAGTCAAAACAGTTGGAAAATTATATTATGATTAATAGTTTAAAACCCTTAAAGAATTTTTCGTACGCTCTCTCTGATTTAATGTCAAGAATTGAAAGTTTTTTATTCATTGGAATCGACCTTCCAACAGATGATCTTTTACAAGTTTTAATCACAAAAAGTTTTTCTGATAAACAGGTAGAATTAGACCCAAAAGTGTCTGATTATATTATCAAAAATGTTGAAAGATCTTATGATAAAATTTTTAGATTCCTTAAAAACGTTGATGAATTATCATTATCATCTGGAAAATCAATTAATATTAATTTAATAAAAAAAGTATTAAATAAATGATGAATAAATATAGAACTCATAATTGCGCAGATCTAAAAGAAAAAGATATAGACAAAAAAGTAATATTGTCTGGATGGTTGCACCGAAAACGAGATCATGGAAACCTACTTTTTATCGATTTGAGGGATCACTATGGGATTACTCAATGTGTTATTGAAAATGATAATAAATTTTTTAAGATATTAGAAAAATTAAAACCTGAGTCTGTATTAAAAATCTCGGGAAAAGTAGTCAAACGAAGCACGGAGTCAGAAAATTTAGAATTAAAGACTGGTAAAGTTGAAATAAGAATTGAAAGTGTGGAAATTCTTTCCAGCGCAGAAGAATTACCGATACCTGTATTTGGAGAGCAAGATTATCCGGAGGACTTACGATTAAAATATAGGTTTTTAGATCTAAGAAGGGAAGAAATGCATAAAAACATTATTTTAAGATCTGAAGTAATTTCATTTATTAGATCAGAAATGATAAAATATGGTTTTCTTGAATATCAAACACCAATTTTAACCTCATCTAGTCCTGAAGGTGCTAGAGATTTTTTAGTTCCTAGTAGATTAAATCCTGGAAAATTTTATGCTCTACCCCAAGCACCTCAACAGTTTAAGCAACTTATAATGGTCTCAGGTTTTGATAAGTATTTTCAGATTGCACCATGTTTTCGAGACGAGGATGCTAGAGCTGATAGAAGTCCGGGTGAATTTTATCAACTTGATCTTGAAATGTCATTTGTTGAACAAGAAGATATTTTTAATGTAGTTGAGGAACTGATGATTAATGTATTTAAAAGATTTTCGCCAAAAAAAATAATATCTGAAAAATTTCCACGTATTACTTACAAAGAGACTATGGAAAAGTTTGGTACCGATAAGCCTGATTTAAGAAATCCACTCGTAATAAATGATATAACAAATATATTTAGTCGTGATGATGTCAAATTTGATATTTTTAAAAAACTTGTTAAGTCTGGATCTATAGTTAGGGTTATAAAAACAAGTAACACTAAGGAAAAACCAAGAAGCTTTTTTGATGATATTGATAAATGGGCTAAAGATCAAGGTGCATCTGGTCTAGCTTATTTTACTATTGATAAGGATGAAAAATTAATAGGAAAGGGACCAGTAGGAAAATTTTTTAGTGAAGACTCAATTAAAGAAATAATGAAAATTTGTAAAGCTGCTATTGGAGATAGCTTGTTTATGGCTTGTGGTAAAAGAGAAGATGTAGAAAAAATATTATCTATGGCAAGAAATGAAATTGCAAAAAAACTTAATTTAATTGATGAAGATACATATGCATTCTGTTGGATAATTGACTATCCAATGTTTGAATTAAATAAAGAAACAAAAAAAATTGAATTCAGTCACAATCCATTTTCTATGCCACAAGGAAAAGTTGAAAATTTAGATCTTGAAAATCCATTAGAAATTAAAGCATTTCAGTACGATATAGTTTGTAATGGAGTCGAGTTATCGTCAGGAGCTATAAGAAATCACCTACCTGAATTAATGTATAAACTATTTTCAATAGCTGGTTATAAAAAAGATGAAGTTAAAAAAAAGTTTAGTGGAATGGTAAATGCTCTAAGTTACGGAGCTCCCCCTCACGGTGGCATAGCACCAGGTATTGATAGAATCGTTATGTTATTAGCTAATAAAGAAAATATTAGAGAAGTTACTTTGTTTCCAATGAATCAAAATGCTCAAGATCTTATGATGCACGCTCCATCAGAAGTAGAGCAAGCTCAACTAAAAGAGCTTGGAATAAAGATAATTACTAAAAAAGATTAATTTTTTGTTTTCAAATTTATTCTGACGTCTGACAAATCTACTAATTTTTCCTCATAATTACTTCTCACAAAACCTTTAGATGTTATATTTTTAACAATTTTGAGAAACTTGTCATCGGTGCTGTTGTTTGAAATATTCTTTGTATTTGCAATAGATGGTGTATGGGCAAGCTCTTCTTTACCAAGGTATGAAATAGCTAATTCACGAAAAACATAATCTAAAATTGATGAAGCGCTTAAAATTCGATCATTTCCTAATACGTTTCCTGATGGTTCAAATTTTGTATCAATAAAAGCGTCAACATATTCTTCTAGAGGAACTCCATATTGCAAACCTAGAGAAATTGCTATCGCAAAATTATTCATCATTGCTTTAACTAATTCTCCTTCTTTGTTAGTGTCTATAAATATTTCACCAATTTTACCATCATTATACTCGCCGGTATGTAGGTAGACCTTATGATCTCCAATCTGAGCTTTTTGAATATATCCTTTTCTTCTATCTGGCATCTTAAATCTGGAGTTATTTTTAATCTTAGGATTTAAAAAATTTTGGTTCTCAGGAATTTTGTTTTTAACTGGCATTTGATTTGTAAGAGCTTCTGATATTTGATTACCTGGTTTTTTAGACTTACTTGTACTAACTTTACTTTCTCCAATTTTTTTTGTTTTTCGGTTATTTAATTTTACGTCGATTACCTCAACTGATCCGTCTGTTCTTTCGTCAATTTTTAAGAGCTCTGCTTCATTCAAACTATCGAGATTATGAATTGTTTTGAAAGTACACGTATAATAAGTCTCTACAATAAATTTTTTCATAAATAATTGGTATCTTTTATATTTAAGATATATATTAATATTTTCTAGAGTCTAATGTAATATAATACAATTAGTAATTGTGTGGATTTAAAATTTTAGTTTATGAAAATATTTTTTACTTGGTGGAACAAACAAACATTTGGAACTTTTCTTAAAACATTGTTTACGGGAACATATGTCGGCAAGGATGATTACGGAAATAAATATTATAAAAATAAAAATGATGAAAGATGGGTTATTTACGCAAATAAAGTTGAAGCAACAAGAATTACTTCTGATTGGTATCTTTGGATACACCACACTATTAATAAAGTTCCTAACGACGATTCATTGAAAAAATATAAATGGCAGAAAAATCACTCTGAAAATAAAACAGGAAGTCCAGAAAGTCATAAACCAACGAAAATAAAAAAAAATAATAATCAGAAAAAATATGAAGCTTGGAAGTAAAATAGTATTAAAAATTTTTTTGGTCCTTCTTTTTATGAAAGGTATCGTATATTGTGAGGAAAGAATAAGAAGTGTGCCTCTAATAAATCTTGATACTATCAAACCAAGTTTCGAAGAAACAGATGCTAAAAACGAAACGCTTGACAATGATAAAACTATAAAAGCCAAAAAAAACAAAGTGAGGTTTAACAAAAAAAAAGTAATTTTAACTGGTCTAGATAAAATTACAGCAAAAACTACAGATATTGAATTGAAATTAAATGAAATTAAAAAATTTGGCTCTTTAGAAATAAAAGTTCTAAAGTGCGGGAAGATTAAGAATAACAATAAATTTGATGAGGTTGCATATATGCAGGTTAAAGATTTTACTAAAAATGAAAACGAAAAAGTCTTTATTTTTAATGGTTGGACATTTGCCTCAGACCCTAATCTAACACCCTTCGATCACGCAATATACGACTTACAATTAAAAAGTTGTAGCGTTTAATAAAATTTTTCTTTACCTAACCAATTAGTATCAAATTCTGAATTTATAAACTTTTTGTGATTTAAAATCTTTTTATGTAAGTCTATTGTAGTTGTTATCCCTTCAAGAACAAATTCATCTAAAGATCTTAATGTTCTTTGAATAGCTTCAGTTCTATTTCTGCCTTTACAGATAACTTTTGCGATCAAACTGTCATAATATGGAGTAACTTTACAACCCTGAAACACAGAACCATCGACTCTAGTTCTAAAACCAGATGGTTGATGGCAGACACTAATTATTCCAGGGCTTGGTTGAAAATCTAAAGCAGGATTTTCTGCATTTATTCTACATTCTATTGAATGTCCTCTAGGATTTATATCACTTTGTTTCAAAGCCGTATCTCCAGTATAAGCTACCCATAGTTGCTCTTTGACTATGTCAATACCAGTTTGCACTTCAGTTACAGGATGTTCAACCTGTACTCTGGTGTTCATTTCTAGAAAGTAAAATTTTCCATTTTCAAAGATAAATTCAACAGTTCCAGCTCCTTCATAATTAATTTGTTCTACCATTTTAATTGTTTTATTTAGAAGATCTTTTCTTTGCTCCTCAGAAAGAACTGGGCTAGGAGTTTCCTCAATTAATTTTTGATGTCTTCTTTGTACAGAGCAATCCCTCTCTCCCAGTTGAACTGTTCTATTTTTACCTGAAATAATTTGAACTTCAATATGTCTTGGATTTTTAAAATATTTTTCTATATATAATTCGTCATTCCCAAAAAATTTTTTTGCCTCTGTTTTTGCAGTTAAAAATAAATTTTCTAATTGACTCTCTTTTTCAACAATCTTCATACCTTTTCCACCACCCCCTCCAGCGGCTTTAATTAGTATTGGATATCCAATTGCTTTACAAATAGCTTTAGCTTCTGAAAAAGATTTTACGCCTCCCTCAGAGCCTTCGATTATCGGTAAGCCATATTTTTTTGCAATTTTCTTAGCTTCTATTTTATCTCCCATTTTTGAAATTATATCTGCACTCGGCCCAATAAATTTTATCCCATGATTATTAACTATTTTAGAGAATTTAGCATTTTCTGATAAAAAACCATAACCCGGATGAATTGCCTCTGCTCCAGTTAAATCTACTGCTGACATAATAGAAGAAATATTTAGATAACTATTTTGAGGTTGATGAGAACCAATACACACACTTTCATCAGCTAACCTTACGTGCATAGAGTCGGAGTCAACATCTGAATGTACCGCTACAGTCGATATTCCCCATTCTTTACAAGCTCTAATTATCCTAACTGCTATTTCACCTCTGTTAGCTATTAAAACTTTTTTGAACATTATTTTATTTGAGAAGAACCAATGTTTGACCAAACTCTACTGGTTGTCCATCTTCTACAAGTATTTTCTTTACTTCACCATCACTTGTTGAAGGCACGTGGTTCATTGTTTTCATAGCCTCAACAATCATTACTGTTTGACCTTTTTTGATTTTATCTCCAACATTTATAAATTTATTAGCTCCAGGTTCTGGAGCTAAATATGCCGTTCCAATAATTGGTGATTTTATTCTAACGCCTTCGTTGTTGTCCGAAGTATTTAATACTGCTTTATTTTGAGGAACAACTGTACTTGTTTTAGCTGTATCCATGCCCTTTGACACTTTCGAAACTTTGATCTTTTTTTCACCATCTTGATATTCTAATTCCGTCAAATTGAATTCTTTTAAGTGGTCTACAAGTTCTTTTATTAATTTTTTATCGATTTTCATTATTTAAAATTTCATTCATAGCTTTTAAAGCCATAACGTATCCGCTATCTCCAAATCCGCAAATCACTCCTTTAGCAACTTTACTTATTAAAGATTTATGTCTGAATTCTTCTCTATTATAAATATTAGTTATATGCAATTCAATAATTGGTATTTTAATTATTTTTAAAGCATCATGAATTGCAACTGATGTATGAGTGTAGCCTCCGGCGTTAATTATTAAACCATTATGGTTGTTTCTTATATCCTGGATCTTTTGCACTAATTCACCCTCTATATTAGATTGAAAAAAAACAACTTCAATGTTATTTTTAAAAGCGTAATCTTTACATTTTTTTTCTATATCTTTAAGTGTAATAGTCCCGTATTGATTTTTTTCTCTTTCACCTAAAAGGTTGAGATTTGGACCGTTAAGAATTATAATTTTTTTCATTAATATCTTTTATAGGAATTGATTAACTTAATTATGGCAAAAATACAATTAAATGGAAAAAAAATAAAAATTAATTCAAAATCCACAATATTTGATTTATTGAAAAGATACAAACTTGATAACAAAAAAATCGCAATAGAGTATAATGGACAGATTATTCAGAAGGCTATAGCAAAAAAAAAATATTTAAAAAATAATGATAAAGTAGAAATAGTATATTTTATAGGAGGGGGATAAATTGAAAAAGGATTTATTTAAAATTGCAAATAAAATTTTAAAATCGAGGTTAATAGTAGGAACTGGAAAGTATAAAAATTTTTTAGAGACAGCAAAAGCGATCGAGGCCTCAGGCGCTGATATGGTCACTGTAGCAGTTAGAAGAGTAAATATTACAGATAAAAGAAAACCAATGTTAACAGATTTTATAAATCCAAAAAAAATTATTTATTTACCCAATACAGCCGGATGTTACAACTCTGATGAAGCTTTAAGAACTTTAAGATTGGCAAGAGAGATGGGAGGGTGGAAGTTGGTAAAATTAGAGGTTTTGGGTGATAAAAAAACTCTTTATCCAAACATGATAGAAACAATTAAATCAACTAAAACATTGGTTAAAGAAGGTTTCAAAGTAATGGTTTATTGTACAGATGATCCTCTACTTGCAAAAAAATTGGAAGATAATGGAGCATGTGCAATTATGCCTTTAGCATCCCCTATTGGTTCAGGATTAGGACTTTTGAACAAAGTGAATATCTCTCTAATTATTAAACAGTCAAAAGTTCCTGTAATTGTTGATGCAGGAATAGGCACAGCTTCAGATGCAACAATTGCAATGGAATTAGGTTGTGATGGCGTTTTAATTAATAGTGCAATAGCTAATGCTAAAAATCCTATTTTAATGGCAAAATCATTTAAAGATGCTGTATCTGCTGGAAGAAATTCCTTTATTGCAGGAAGAATGAAAAAAAATTACTATGCTTCACCCAGTTCACCAATTAAGGGTTTAATTTAACTTTTTTTTTCTTCTAACCCATAAAGTTCGAGGTTTTTTTAATTTAAGTTTTTTAGAGTCTTTTAAAGTTTTCTTAGTCTCTTTTTTCTCCTTTTTTTCACTTTTTTTATTAATAATTTTATTTTTCATTTCAATAATATTTTTAAAACTTTCAATTATTTTTACAATTTTTTTTGATTTGTTTAGTAATTCAATTTTATATTCTGGAATGATAAGTTTTTCATCAGAAAATAACTCAATTTTGAATTTATATTTTTTTTGAAAATATTCCAATTCCTCCAATAAATTCGTTTTAATATAAATTTTCACTTTTTCAGGTACGTGAGTTTTTATAATTTTTACTTTTTCTGTGAATGATAGTAATTGAATCTTTTTTAAAATTTTTTGAGAAAAAGACTCTAAAGATAATTGAGTTTCCCATTTAATTGAACCTTCTCTTAATCTTTGACGGGTCATTTCTAATAATCCAAAATTACTTATTCTTCCTATTTGAATTCTCGCTCTATCTTTTCTAATACTTTCCCTCATTTTTTTTTCTACAGTTCTCCTATTGTAAAAATTCATCATATCTATAAAATCAATAACAATTAATCCTGATAAGTCTCTCAATTTTATCTGATGTGCGATTTCCTCAGCAGCCTCTATATTTGTATTTAAAGCAGTTTTCTCTATATTTATCTGTCTTGTAGATTGGCCTGAGTTTATATCTATAGAAACCAACGCTTCAGTTGGATTTATTACAATATAACCTCCAGATTTTAACTTTACCGTAGGTTCAAAAATATTATTTAATTCTTTTTCAATATTAGCATAATGAAATAAAGGTAACTTTCCTCTATATTTTTTAATATATTTTAAATTCCTTGGCATTAGCTCTTTCATAAATTTTTTTGCTTTTTGATAAGCATCATTACCTTCAACATAAATAATTTTTGTTTCATTATCATAAGTATCTCGCAAAGTTCTTTTTATTATATCGCCCTCTTCGTACACTAGTGACGGAGCATTTGAATCTAACGCTTTATCTCTTATTTCTTCCCAAGTTTTTAATGTATTTTGAAAATCTTTTTCAATATCATTTCTTGTTTTATTGGCACCAGCAGTTCTAACAATAACTCCCATACTTTTAGGAATATCAATTTCATTAAGAATATTTCTAATTTTTTGTCTATCTGATGAATTAAAAATCTTTCTTGAAATTCCTCCACCTTTTGGAGTATTGGGCATTAATACAATGTACTTTCCAGCTAAAGAGATAAAAGTAGTTAAAGCAGCACCTTTTTGACCCCTTTCCTCTTTTATAACTTGAATTAGAACAACTTGACCTGGCTTTATGACCTCTTGAATTTTATAGCGTTTTATTCCAAACGAAGATTTGACTTCTTCTCTGTACTCTTTTTTTTCAATTTCATCATTTTTTAAATTTTCAGGATTTAATTCTTTACCATTGCTTTCCTGAGATGGTGTAGCATTTTCATCTTGAACTGCTTCTATTGTTTCATCTTTAAGTTTTTCTCTAATATGTTCTTCTGCAACCTTAATTTTTTCCTTATCCTCAGATGGTATTTGGTAGTAATCTGATTGAATATCGTTAAACGCTAAAAAACCGTGTCTTTCTCTTCCAAAGTTAACAAAAGCCGCTTGAAGAGAAGGTTCCACCCTGCTTATAGTCCCTAAATAAATATTATTCTTAAAATTTAGATTATTCTTGTCTTCAAATTCATATTCTTCAATTGAATTTTCTGATTTAAGAACAATTCGAGTTTCGTTTGGATGCGAAGCATCAATGTATAAATTTTTTTCCATTTTTGATGAATTCCTTTATTTTTTTTGTAATCTATGAAATTTATATTAAGCATAACTTTATTTTATACAATTTTGAGTATAAATACAGATAATTAAATTTTAAATGCCTAAAGAAAGTCAAATTCTTTATCGATAAAAGGTCAAATGCTTAAATATCTCAATTTTTCTTTAAAATTTTTGATAATATTTTTTATTGGAATGGCAATATTCCTTTTATCTACATTATGGTATTTCTCAATTGGTCTTCCCGATTATAAAAAATTATCAAATTATCAACCGCCAATTTCAAGTAGAGTATATTCAGAAGACGGTAAACTTATAGCTGAATATGCCATTCAGAAAAGACTTTTCGTACCTTATGAGTCAATACCAGAAGTAGTAATAAATTCTTTCTTATCTGCAGAAGATAAAAATTTTTTCGTTCATCCAGGAATAGATGCAAAAGGTATATTGAGAGCAGTATTTAAAAATATAAAGAACATAACAAAAAACAAAAGACTGGAGGGAGCTTCTACAATAACCCAACAGGTAGCAAAAAATTTTCTTTTAACAAATGAAGTATCATTGAAAAGAAAAATTAAAGAGGCTATTCTAGCTTTTAGAATAGAGAGAGCTTATTCTAAAGAGAGGATTTTAGAACTTTATTTAAATCAAATTTATTTAGGTGAAGGAACATATGGAATAGCAGCCGCAAGTCTTGAGTATTTTGATAAACCAATTAAAGAATTAAACTATCTTGACTCTGCTCTTCTAGCAGCTTTACCGAAGGCCCCAAGTAAATATAACCCGTACAAGTATCCTGAGGTAGCAAAGTTTAGAAGAAACCTTGTCCTTAAAAATCTTGAGGAAAATAATTTTATTACAAAAGATGAGCATAATAAATATAAAAATACTGAAATAAGATTAAAGAAAAGAAAAATAGAAATTCTTAATGAAGCCAACTCATATACCGAAGAAGTAAGAAGATCAGTAAATGAAAATTATGGATTTGAAAAACTTTATTCTCAAGGTTTAAGCATTAAAACACCCCTTAATATTCAATATCAAACTCAAGCTATTAAGTCCTTAAGAAAGGGTGTGGAGGCATATGACAAAAGACATGGTTGGAGGGGACCAATAGCAAATAAAATTAAAGATAAGAATTGGGAAAAAAAATTAAGTAAGTTTAAATTAGATCCAACTTTAAATTGGGAATTTGCTGAGATAACTGAAATTGATGATACAGGTATAAAATTCAAAGTTTTGAATGATAGCCAAACAAATATTATTGGTAATCTTACATTAAAAGATATCAAATGGACTTTATCGAAAAATATATCAATTGATAAAAAATATTCTGTTGGGGATATAATTTTTGTAAAAAAGAAAAAAAATTATTGGAGTTTAAAACAGTATCCTAAAGTAAACGGAGGGATAATCGTAATTGATCCATTTAATGGTGATGTAAAAGCTTTAGTTGGTGGTTTTAACTTTAAATCAAGTGAATTTAATAGAGCCACACAAGCTAAACGACAACCAGGCTCTGCTTTTAAACCAATAGTTTATGCAGCGGCCTTAGAAAACGGCTTTGCCCCCAATTCAATAATTTTAGATGCTCCTTTTGTAGAAAGCCAGGGTGTAGGGTTAAAAAATTGGAAACCAGAAAATTATGGAAAAAAATTTTATGGACCAACAACATTTCGAAAAGGAATAGAATATTCAAGAAATTTGATGACAATTAGAATTGCAAAAATATTAGGAATAGAAAAAATATTAGATTTATCAAAAAAACTAGAAATTTACGATGAGATTCCAGAGCTTTTATCGGTTTCACTTGGAGCTTCAGAAACTACTTTAATAAATTTAACTTCTGCATACGCTTCATTTGTAAATGGAGGGAAAAAAATTAATCCAAATTTAATATCAAGAATTCAAGATAGAAGAGGAAAAACAATTTTTAAGGTTAGGAATAGAAAATGTTCAGGTTGCGAAAAATTTGTTGATCAAAAAAATAAATTTCCTATAATTGAGAATACACATGAGAGAGTTCTAACCGAGGAGACAGCTTATCAGATGACAGCTATTTTAAAAGGAGCTGTAGAAAGAGGAACAGCTAAAAAACTAAAATCATTGAATGTGCCATTAGGAGGTAAAACTGGAACAACTAATAACAATTTTGATGCCTGGTTCATTGGGTTTTCCTCAAATCTCGTAATTGGAGTATATGTAGGATTCGATAACCCTAAAAGTTTAGGAAAATTTGAAACTGGCTCAAAAGCAGCTTTACCTATTTTTAAAGATTTTATAGAAAATTCGTTGTACAAAGAAGATTTTAACGATTTTCAAATACCAGAGAATATTTATTTAACATCGCTTAATTACGACACAGGTCTTAAATCATCATTAGGTGATAAAAATACAATAGTTGAAGCATTAAAAATGCAAGATATTAACAATATAGATAATAATAATTTAATATCAATCAATGATCGTGATACTCTAATTAAATTTAGGCAGTTCTATTAATGCAAAACTTTGAAAATAAAATTGATTTAATCAAAAGAAACCTTAATAATATTAGGGGGTATCTTTGATAAAGAAAATGTAGAAAATAAATTAGAAGAACTGGAGCAAATTTCGCAAAAAGAGAGCTTCTGGAAAGATAAAAAGCTTGTAAAAAAGACAGTTAAACAAAAAAATTTTTTCAAGGAAATTTTAGAATCTTACAATAAATCTAGTAAAGACTTAAACAATTTAATTGATTTATTTAATCTTGCTTTGCAAGAAAAGAATGATGAGATTTTAGAAGATTGTTCCAAAAAAATTGAAGAAATACATTCAGATGTAAAAAAAAATGAGATCAACTGTTTTCTTTCAGGAGAAAATGATGATCTAAATATTTTTTTAGAAATTCACGCTGGAGCAGGCGGAACTGAAAGCCAGGATTGGGCTGAAATGATTAGAAGAATGTACATAAAATGGTTCGATAAAAAAGATTTTGAGTATGAAATAATAAGCGAACATAAAGGTGAGGAGGCTGGTATAAAATCTTCTACTATAAAAGCTAATGGCAATCATTTATATGGTTTGATGAGAGGAGAGTCTGGTGTCCACAGATTGGTTAGAATTTCTCCTTTTGATACTGGAGCAAGAAGACACACAAGTTTTGCAAGTGTTTGGGTATACCCAGCAATTGATGATGATATTGAAATTAAAATCGATGAAAAAGATGTGAGAATTGATACGTACAGATCTAGCGGAGCAGGTGGACAACACGTAAATACAACTGATAGTGCCGTTCGAATTACCCATTTATCGACAAAAATTGTTGTGCAATGTCAAAATGAAAGGTCTCAACATAAAAATAAAGAAACGTGTTATAAAATGCTCAGATCAAGACTTTATGAGCATGAAATTCAAAAGAGAGAAGAAGAAAATCAAAAAGAATTAAGTTCAAAAACTGATATTGGTTGGGGCCACCAAATTAGATCTTACGTGTTACAACCATACCAGTTGGTAAAAGATCTAAGAAATAAAATTGAGAGTGGTAATCCAAAAAGTGTTTTGGATGGAAACATCGATCAATTTATCGAAGCAAACATTAAAAACAAGTAATGAAAAAAACGTTATCAAATCTATTATGGTTAATTTTTTTATCAATAATTTTAGTAATAATAGTGTTATCCACTATTGGGATAGAGACAAAAAAATTCAACAATTTAATTTCTCAAAAAATCAACCAAACTAACAAAAATGTTAAACTAGGGCTTGATACAGTTTTTTTCAAACTTGACATAAAAGAAGTTAGCTTATTTTTAGAGACAAAAAATCCAATAATTAATTATAGAAACGTCATTATACCAGCTAATAATATAAAAGTTTATATCGATTTTTTTTCAATTATAAAATCTGATACCAAAATTGACAAGCTAAGTATAGCATTCAAGAAACTTGATATTAATCAAATAAAACGACTGTCATTTTTTTTAAAGCCATCAAAACTAGGTAGCTTAATTAATAGTAAAATTAAAAAAGGACAATTAGACTCAGAAATTGATTTTTTTATCAGTGAGAATAATACCCTAGAAAATTTTATTGCGCGAGGTTCAGTTTCAGATTTAAACGCTAAAGTTTTGGGCCAAATTAATCTTAAAAAAACTAATTTTTCATTCTTTGCAGATAATACCGATATTCTAATTAAAAGTTTTAATAGTGAAGTAGGTGCAAATCAAATTAAAAGTGGAGATTTAAGAATTAAATTAGCTCCAACTTTATCTTTAACGTCTAATTTTAAAACAAAGATTGATCTAGATAAAAAAGAGGATAAATTTTTGAATTTAATAACAAATAATAATTTTTTAAAAAAAATTTCTAATATTAAAGCAGAGATAGAAAATAATATTTTTATTAATTTTGATAAAACTTTTAAAATTGAAAGATTTAATTATAAAATTAATGGAAAAATATTAAAAGCAAATTTAGAAATAGATAATTTTACAGAAAATATTATTTTTAAAGAAAGAATAAAACAAATTTCTGTAATTGATACTAAGATAAATTCAAATTTTAGTGAAAGTAAAAATATGATTAATATTTCAGGAAAATACTCTTTTAACGAGGGTAAACCCCTTAAATTTAGTCTTGAAAATAATTTTTTTGATCAATTTATGAAATTAAATCTCGATTTAGAATATGGAAATGTTTTAGAGTTAGAGCATATTAATTACAGCAAACAAAAGGATGAAATTGCTAATATTTTAATTAATATGGAGAAAAAAAATGAAGATTACAAAATTAAAGAATTTAGTTTTAAAGAGCAAGAAACATTAATTCTTTTTAAAGGATTAGAAATTAAGAATAATAAATTTAATGTTGTTAAACAAATTTATGTAAAAACATTTTTAAATGGCATTAAGAATAACGATTTTTCAATTGATATTAAAAAAGATATTTCAATTAATGGATCTGAGTTTGATGCTACTAATTTACCAAAAATTTTAGAGAATAAAGACGAAAACCTTTTTTCGAATTTAAGTAAAAATATAGAAATAGATCTTAAACAAATTTCAGCTCCATTATCAGAAAAACTTAAAAATTTTAAATTAATAGGAAAAATTAAAAATGGGAAATTTGTAAAAATTAATTCTAAAGGAGAGTTTGGAAAAAATAAATTTCTTGATATCACAATGAAAGACGATAAAAAAACAAATAAGAAATATTTAGAGATTTATTCAGACAGTACAAAGCCTCTCTTGACTGAGTATAATTTTTTTAAAGGATTGACTGGAGGAAAATTATTATATTCCTCAATTATTGGTGAAAAATATATTAACTCCAAACTAAAAATTGAAGATTTTAAAGTTGTTAATGCTCCAGGAATGGTAAAATTATTATCGCTAGCTGATCTAGGTGGATTAGCTGATTTAGCAGAAGGTGAAGGTATTTCATTTGATACTTTAGAAATACAAATGGAAAAATCAAATGATATTTTAAAACTTAACGAAATACTCGCTATTGGACCTAGCGTATCAGTTTTAATGGAGGGTTATCAAGATAAATCCATAACAAGTTTAAAAGGTACTTTAGTGCCTGCTAAAACTTTAAATAAAATGATTTCAAAAATACCAGTAATAGGAGACATTGTTATTCCCAAAGAAGTTGGAGAAGGTCTATTCGGTATAAGTTTTAAACTAAAAGGTCCTCCTGGGGAAATAAAAATGTCTATAAATCCGATTAGGACAATTACTCCAAGATTTATTCAAAAAATAATAGATAAAAATAAAAAAGTTAAGTAATTTTCACTATATAATGTTTTTTCTTACCATAAGAAATTTTTAAAACTTTTTTATTAAAATCATTCTTAAGTAGTACTTTTTTTTCATCTAAAATTAATCTATCGTTAATTTTTAATCCATTATTTGCTATAACTCTTCTCGCTTCGCTTTTTGATGAGAAAATTTTTTCTTTAGACAAAAAATCTAAAAGTTTAACTCCTTTTTCTACATCGTTTAAATTTATTTTGATTTCCGGAAGATCTACACCTATTCCTTTACCTTCAAATGTTTCTTTTGCTGTTAGTTCCGCTTTTGATGATGCTTTTTCTCCATGTAAAATTTTAGTCGCTTCATTTGCTAAAATTACTTTTAGTTTATTTATATTTTTTTCTTTATTGCAAAGATTTAGTATCTCATTTGTATCTATCTCAGTAAAAAAATTTAAAAATTTTTTCACATCTCTATCATCTATATTTCTCCAGAATTGCCAGTAATTATATGAAGAAAACATTTCATCATTTAGCCAAATAGCTCCTTTTTCGGTTTTACCCATTTTCGCTCCAGAGGCCAATGTTATGAGCGGCGAAGTTAAGCCAAAAGCTTCCTTATTTAGTATTCTTCTTATTAAGTCAACGCCATTGGTTATGTTACCCCATTGATCAGAACCCCCTATCTGAAGAATACATTTATTTTTTTTAAATAGTTGGTAAAAATCATACGATTGTAGAATCATATAATTAAATTCCATATAACTAAGTGACTGCTCTCTTTCTAATCTTAGTTTTACACTTTCATATGTTAACATTTTATTAATAGTGAAATGACTACCTATGTCTCTCAAAAATTGAATATAATTTAGTTTAGTAAGCCATTCCGAATTATCAACAAAAATTGGTTTTGTTTTTTTGTTCGAGGTATTCAAAATTTTATTAAAAACTTTTTTAATGCTTAGTATATTTTTTTTAATTTCTTTTTGATCAAGAATTCTTCTTGTAGAATCCTTCCCGGAAGGATCACCAATTAATGTTGTGCCACCCCCCAAAAGCACAATAGGACGATGACCGTGTTTTTGCATTAATTTTAAAATCATTATTTGAAGCAAACTACCAACATGTAGACTTCGCGCTGTACAATCAAAGCCAATGTATCCAGTTATAGGGCCTTTATCACAAATATGGTCCAATTTATCTAAATCCGTGCATTGATTAAGATATCCTCGTGACTTCATTTCTATTAAAAATTTATTTTTCATAGAACAATCAATTTAAACTACTATTATACCAAAATTGTTATAAATAAATAAAAATATGCAAAAAAATTATACTTCTATAGGCTTAATGAGTGGAACATCTGGAGATGGAGTCGATGCTTCCATAATATACTCTGATGGAATTAATCAATACGAGGTTTTAAAAGATAAATACTTTGAATACGATACTAAAATTCATAAAAATATTCACTTATTAAAAGAAAATATTTCAAATCCTGATGATTTAATAAAATATAATATAGAGTTAAGAGAACTGGAAAGAGCAATCACAATTTTTCACGCAAAAGTGGTCAAAGAAATTAACCCTATAAACCAAAATCCTCTCATAGGTTTTCATGGACAAACAATCTACCATAATTCAGAAAAAAAGATTTCTAAACAATTAGGTGATGGTAAATTATTAAATCAACTAACCCAAAAAAAAATAATCTTTAATTTTAGAGAAAATGATATTTTAAACGGAGGTGAAGGAGCTCCATTATCACCAATTTTTCACCAATTATTAACTAAGCAAAAAAAAATTAAATTGCCAGTTTGTGTATTGAACATAGGAGGAATATCTAATGTAACAATTGTTAAAGAATATGTTAATCCAAATACAATTTTAAGCAAAGATATTGGTCCCGGAAATTGTTTGATTGATAATTGGATTAGAAAAAACTCTGATAAAAAATTTGATACTGATGGTCAGATTGCTTTATCAGGAAAAAAAAACGATGTCATTTTTGAACAAGCTCAAGAATTATACGCTAATAGAATTAACAAAAATAAAAAATCATTTGACACTAATGATTTTGATATTTCCTTTTCACGAGGCTTGTCTCTTGAAGACGGAGCAATTACATTAACAGAGTTTACAGCAAGTATAATTGCAGAGTCTCTTTACCAACTTAATAGAGAAAATAAAATAAATGAGATAATAATTTGCGGGGGTGGAAGAAAAAATAAGACTTTATTAAAATCAATTTCTAATAATCTTCATGTCAATACAAAAGTAAGTTTAATTGATGATTACGGTGTTGATGGTGATTTCATTGAGTCGCAAGCTTTTGCTTTTCTGGCAATAAGATCTTATAAAAAACTTCCTATATCTTTTCCAAATACAACAGATTGCAGGCAACCGTGCATAGGTGGAGAAATAATTGAAAATTAAATTAAAGCAGTCTTATCTTTTAAATATTTTTCAATTTCAGCACACAATTCTTTCTCTTTATTTTTGAAAAAATGATTCGAGTTTTTAATTTTTGAAAATATTACTTCAACGCCTTTTTGATTTTTTATCCTATTATCTAATTCTAAAATACTTTCTTTAGTAACTAATTCATCATTTTCACTAAAAATAACTTGTCCTGAGGTTGGACATGGAGCTAAAAAAGAAAAATCGTATACGTTAGGTTGTGGAGATACAGCGATAAAATTATTTACTTCAGGACGTCTCATTATCAATTGCATACATATAAGCGATCCAAAAGAAAAACCAGAAACCCAACATTGACTATAATCTAAATTCTGTCGTTCAATCCAATCTAATGCAGCAGCTGCATCAGATAGTTCACCTTGACCATTATCGAATACCCCATCACTTTTACCAACACCTCTAAAATTGACTTTGATAACAGAAAATCCGTTTTCTAAAAAAATATTATACATGAGTTGAACAATTCTATTATTCATGGTGCCACCATATTGAGGGTGAGGATGTAATACAATTGCCACAGGAGATCCAAATTTTGGATTTTTATAATATTTTGCCTCCAATCTTCCAGCTGGGCCAGGTATAAAAATTTCTAAACTTTTAGGTTTCATATTTGATAATGATTATTATTAAAAAAAAAAGTACTGAGTTATAGCATGTTTTTGTGCGACAAATATTTTTTTTT
>MDTC01241164.1_pt1 | contig 21719 bp, 16 predicted proteins | sample 811181 | NCBI WGS metagenome assembly MDTC01 (sample SAMN05326644, study PRJNA326480) | marine metagenome | isolation source: seawater | place: Pacific Ocean: North | collected 2011 | reverse complement strand
TTCAAGCTGGAGGCGGTTGGTGATGGGGAAGCGCTGGGAGAGGGCGATCTCAAGGGAGCCCTCGCGTGTTCCGTTTCTCGCAAAGCCGCCTTCCAGTTCGGGGTTGCTGCGGCGTCCGGCCTGCTGCATGCGGCCGATGGCCTCCTGGATGCGCAGGCGGGCCGCGGCGAGGTGCGGATTGTCGCGACGGACACGGTGGGGAATGTTGTCGAAGGTCACGATCAGGCCGGAGGAGGCCCGGGCGGTGACGAGGCCGGAGACCGTCAGGGCGACGGCAGTGATGGTGAGGAGAAAGAGTCTGTTCATGAGGAGGAAGGTGGAAATGGAGATGGAGGCGCTGCCGGAGGGAGTCCCGAAGATGATGGGATGAAGGGAGAATTCCCGGTCAGTTCGCAGGCGGAGTTCCTGTTGTCGAGGCAGGGTGATCCCGCACGCGAGCGTGCCGCGAATGGAGGGTCGGACGGACCGGGGTCCGCTAGCAACAGGGAGGCCGGTCGAGCAAGGTGATCGGCGGGTCCGGAACAAACATCTGCTCACCTGCGGTGAGAAGATGAGCTGTGAAGGGAGGGTGCAGGGCGAGGCTGCTCTCGTCCATGATGCCCCAGGTGCTCACTGCCGTGCACACGCAGTGATGATGGTGATGCTCGTGACCGTGAGGAGGGCAGCCATCCTTTCCATGCTGGTCCTGAGGGCTGGTGTCATCCTGGTCGAGGGGAACATCCTCCCCGGGAGCAGGGTCGTGATCATGGTCGCAGGGACACTCGGCGGGAGGTGTCACCTCGTGGTGATCAATGACCAGATCGGTTGCGCAATCGTCGCCGTGACAGGTCACTTCGTGGGCACGCACCGGGGCGTTCGGCAGGAGTAAGCCAGCCGAGAGGCAGAAGAGAAGGAGCGTGTTGGACACACGGCGCACGCTCGCAAGATACTTTTGGAGTTTCCTTTCGACAAGGGGATTTCCACCACCCAGCGGGGTGTGAGGGGGAGGGAAGACCCTGTTTTCATGGGAATTCATGGGGATTCGGGGGTGTCCTAGCCGCCTCCCAGGGCGCGAATGAGGGCGAGATGATCCCTCAGGAGAGCGTGTCGGAGGGCCAGTCTCTGTCGTTTTCCCTCAAGACTGCGCCGCTCGCTTTCGAGGAGTTCAATTTGAGAGACAATGCCATTCTCGAAGGTGTCCAGGGTGTTTTTGCGAGCCTTTTCAAGGGCCGTCACTTCACGTTGGGCGACCTGCAGCTGGCGGTGCCGGCTGGCCAGGTTGAGGTAGGATCCTTCCACCTCCTGGAAGGCAAGAAGGGCCTTGCGGCGGTAGAGCGCCGCTGCTTCATCGGTGGCGGCACGGTGCACATCCACTGACGCAAGACGCCGGGGATCATAAATGGGAATGTCGAGCCGGGGACCGACGGAGGCGGTCCACTCGCGGAACCCGGAGAGGAGGGAGGCGCTTTCGCCACTTGCTCCCGCGCCGAGAGTGAGGGAAGGCAGAAGGTGCAGGCGGGCCGATTCCTCGAGCTGAAAGGCCGAGCGCACCCGGGATTCCGCTGCCAGGAGATCGGGGCGCCTGATCATGACCGCGGAGGTGGTGCGCGTGGGCAGGGCGGGTATGCGGACGTCGGAGAGGTGACTGGAGGTGCGGGGCAGGGAGCTTCCCCCGCAGAGGGTCTCGAGTTGCAGGTGCGCAAGGCCACGCAAGCGGTCAAGATCGAGAAGGGTGCGCGTGAGACTTTCGTGTTCGGCTTCGTGCCGGAGCAGTTCGGTGTCGGAGAGCAGGCCGGCCTTTCTTCTCTCCCGCCAGACCCCCACGATTTTCCTGTTGGCCACAATGGAATCGGCGATCAGGTTACGCTCTTGGTTGAGACGCAGGATGCGGAAGTGAGCGTCGGCCACCTTGGAGGCCACGAGCAGGCGCCCGGCATGGAGATCCCAGAAGGCGGCCCGCTCGGCTTCCCGGGCGGATCGCGTGCCGGCGTGGAGTCGTCCAAAGAGGTCAAGTTCCCATGAAACGGACCCGGTGCTGGCCCATGGTTCGAGATCGGTGGGCGAGAACCGCGTCATGCGCGTTTGTTCGTTGCCGAAGACGAGGCCACTGCCGAGATTGATGGATGGCCAGGCCGCGGCACGGGCCTGGCCGGTCTGGGCGCGGGCACGTTCCAGACGGGTGCCCAGGACACGGAGCCCGGGATTGTGGGCGAGCGCGGTGGCGAGGTGAGAATTGAGCCGGGAGTTGCGGAAGGACTTCCACCAGTCCTGACGCAGGGAGGCACTGGCCCAGGAGGGCGCATGCTTCCACTCCTCTCCGCGCTGGAACACTTCCCGGGGCTGTTGCCGGGCACGGTGTTGCGCACAGGAGACGAGAAGCGCAGAAACAAGCGCGAGGATGGAGGTGGTCCTGATCACTGTTTGGCCGCGTTTTCCCCGGTGGCTTCCGCCATGGCAACGTGGATGCCGGTGGCGTTGACCAGGAAGTTGTTCTGGTTGGATCCCTCCGCCACCTCCCCCACCACGACAAGGGAGCTGAGCTCCTTCAGGCCGCCCAGTCCCCGTAATCCGGCCTTGAGGGGTTTGCCCTGGGCGTCGAGGACCTGGATGGTGGCGATGCTGGCGGTGATGAGATCCGGGTCGTCGCAGCACACATCCCAGGGCGTCTCGCAGGGGTCGTCGGGAATGAGGTCACAGGAGGTCAGCTTGGTAGGATCACCGAGGGTGAGGAGAGCGCGGGACCCGATGATCGGGCTCTCGTTGCCCATGACCTTGCCGGAGAGGATGACCCTGGTTCCCGGGGTCGGGTTCTGACGGGCTTGTGTGATGGTGACGGCACCTTCCGGGGGTTCGGTGAGAAGAACGGCGGAGAGGGCGTGCGGAGCGGAGTCATTCGGCCCCTGGTCCTTGCCCGCATCCCTGTTGCTGCGGTCGCAGGACATCAGGGCGAGGGAGAGTGGGATGGTGAGGAGGAGGGAACTGGATTTCATGTTCATGTCGTTTGGGTTGAATTGGTAGCTTGTGGTTGAATGGTCTAGAGAGGCAGTGGTTGGTTGAGGAGCCAGGCGACGATCAGGATCTGGGGAGAGGCCAGCAGGGGAAGGGCGAGGGTGAGTTTCCAGGATCTCGTGGTCTCACGGAGGGCCAGGACCTCCGTGTAGTCGGTGGCCGCGCCGGCCATGAGAAAGGCGAAGCCATTCCCGGGTGCTTCTGCCCTGGTGAGAAGATCGGCAGCCACGGGGCTGGAGCCCTCGGAGCAGACCTCGATGACAGTGGCGGCGAGAAAGGTGAGAGCGAGGCCGGACACCGTTGGCCCGAACCACCGGGCAAAGGCCGAGGGGTCTACAAAGGTGGCTCGGAGGACTGCGACAAGAATGACACCCAGGAGGATCCAGCGCACGATCATGCGGGACTCCGCCAGGGCGCGCCTGGCATGTCCCCGGAAAAAGGCGAGGTTGAAGGTGGCAGCCCTGTAACGGTGCCTGGCATTCGGCCAGAACTGAAAGTCGGGGGGCAGGTTCTTCTGGTGGGGATTGGGAGCAAGCGCGCCGGTCCGCACCAGGAACTCTGCGATGAGCCCGGTGGTTATGCCGATCACGGCGGAAAGGGCGATGATGATGAGGGTCCAGGGGAGGCCGATGAGGGCAATGAGAATGAGGGTGGTGGAAAGGGAGTTCCAGGGGCTGGCGATGAGGAAGGCAAAGACCTGGCCGAGAGAGGCGCCCCGTTCATAGAGTTTCATGCCCACCATCAGGATGCCGTGGTTGCAGAGATCGAGGAGGAGTCCGGCCCCGCAGGCGCGGAGGATGCCGGAGAAGCGTCCGCCGGGACCGAGGATAGCGGTGATGAATTCGCGCGGGATCATCCCGAGCAGGCCCACCGCCACGACCCCGAAGAGGATGCCCCACCACATCCTGTTCGTCATTTCGAAGGCTCCGAGGGTGAAGGCTCCAAGCCGGGAGCCGTCGAGGGAGTGGTGGAAGAACAACTGGGCAAGGTAGGCTGCGGCGACCACCACCAGACAGGCCCAGAAGAGCCAGTCGATCTTCCGCCCGGAGGCGCAGCAGGGGGACTGGTCCGGTTGTTCGGGTTCGGATCTGGAGCAGCAGGATGGCATGGTATGTGGTTCAGGAGGAGCGGAGGGCAACGGGCAGGGAGGGCTTGAGACACCGCAGCGCGGGGGGGAGCGTGCCAAGTGTTCCAAGGGCCACCCCGGTGGCGAGTCCGGCGAGAATGATGGGGGGAGTGAGTTCGATGGTGAAGGTGCCGAGTGAGAAGGGGATGCTGCGACCATCCAGCAGAACCAGCGCCAGGGTGAAGGCGATCAGGGAGCCGCTGAGGGTGGCGAGGAGAGACTCCTGGATGAAGGAGAGAAGGAGGGCGCGCCGGGTGTAGCCGACGCATTGCAGGGTGGCCATCTCGCGGATGCGTGAGGCGAAGGCGGCGTAGAGGGTGTTGAGTCCTCCGAAGAGGGCACCCGCCCCGACGAGGGCGGTGGTGATCCAGATCATGGCCCGGATGGGAGCGTAAAAGGCGCTCAGTTTCTCGTAGTAGCGGTCCTCCCGGATGGCAGAGAGTTCGAGATCGTTCCGCTGGAGGGTGAAGACGTGCACATCGTCGAATTCGGCGTCGTCGAGGCGAAGATAGATGGCGGAAAGGGTGTCGCGCTGGGTGAGGGTGGAAAGGTCGTTGCGGTCGAACCAGGCTTCCGATTCGAGGACGGTCCCGGAGGCCTCGAAGACCCCGGAAATCGTGAATGCGGTCCTGCCGAAGGAGAGGCGTTTGCCAGGGGCAAGGTCATGGGCCGGAACCCCGAAGCGCCGGTGCAGGAGACGCCCCACCATCACCTGTCCGGGTCGTGGAAACGAGCCTTCGAGAAGACGGACACGGTTGTGAACCAGGAGAGCCTTTTCGGTGACGCCGCGGAGGAGGGAAGGCTGCTCCTGCCCCCCCTCCAGTTTGAGAGGTGCCATGTAGACAATCTCACCGGAGGCAGCGGTGCTGCCGAGAGGACGGGCCAGGCCGGGCACGGCGGTGGCGGCGGCGGCTTCCGCATCGAGATGGACTTCAGAGCGTTCCACGCTCTCCTCGCTGCCCGCTCCCACCAGGATCACGTTCGTGCTCGAACCGGAAGTCTGCAGCACCTCTTCCATACCATGATTGAGGGCGATGGCCGCAATCACGAGGAGGACCACCAACGCGCTGCCGGCCACCGTCTGGAAGAGGCGGCCAGGGTCGCGGAAGAGATTCCGGATGGCGTAGGTGATGGGGAGCATGGGGAGAAGCCAGCCAGGGCTGGAGTTTCAGGGATCAGGCAGTGTTGAGGGATTCGACGAGGGGCTGGCGGGAGGCGCGCCAGGCGGGGTAGAGAGAGGCACCCAGGCCGAGGACAAATGCGACCAGGAGACCCTTGAGGAGGACAGCCGGGCTGGGAGTGATGGCGAGGGTGAGACCCTCATTGCCCAGGGTGTAGGATTGCCAATGCAGGAAGAGGAAAGCGGAGATGACTCCCAGGGCTCCACCCAGGAGTCCGAGGAGCAGACCTTCGGTGGTGACAAGGCTGGCGATGCGAAACCGGGAAAACCCGAGGGCCTGCAGGACGGCGGTTTCCCTGACGCGACCGCGCACGATGAGCAGGACCGCATTGGCAACCAGTCCGAGGACGGCGGCCACCGCTCCCAGTCCGAGCCAGTGGGTGAAGCCGATGAGTTCGATCATCTGCTTGGCGGTCTCGGCAAAGAAGGCCTTCTCGGGGCGGGTGGCCGTGGGCTGTGAGTCGGCCTGGAAGGTGGCATCAATTTTCCGGGCCACCGGGTCGAGAAGATCGGCGGAATCGACCTTGACGTTGAATTGGGTGACGGTTCCCAGTCCCACGTTGGAGGCCTGCTGAAGGAAGGGCAGGTGGACATAGGCGACGTTGTTGTCCTGGCTCTCTTCCGACTGGATGATGCCGGCGACGTGGACGTTGATGCCGACCGCCTCAAAACTGTCGCCGGTCCTGAGTCCACGGCGTTGGGCGAAGGTCTGCCCCACGAGTGCGGCGTCCGAGCGTCTGGCCCAGTTCTCGAAGGAACCGGCGATCATGCTCAGGCCGGGGTTGTAGCGGCGCAGGTTTTCGGCGGGGACACCGCGGAAGGTGATGACATCGAGGCTGGCCCCGCAGTTGTTGACTGCGATCTGGATGGGAATGACTTCGCGCACACCCTCGATCTTCTCGATGGTGGGGAGGTAGTATTCCGGGAGGCGGGAGGTTGCGGGACAGAAGCGGTTCTCCCGGTAGACGACCAGCGTGGTGTCGTCGGCCCCGGCCCTGGTGACCCGGGCCAGGGAATGCTGCATGGTTTCCACCGCGGTGAACAGAAACATGCCAGCCGCCACCCCTGCCATGGTGAGGAAGGAACGCAGGCGATGCCGGAAGATGTTCTTGAGCGCGAGGGAGAGCATGAGACCGGGGTCCTGGTTATCGGTTTGCCGGTTCGGGAGTGACGAGTCGACCCTTCTCAAGGTGAAGGGTGCGGTCCGCCACCGCGGCGGCCCTGGGATCGTGAGTGACCATCACGATGGTCTTGCCGTGATCACGGGAGAGGGAACGGAGGAGGTCGAGCACGGAGCCCGCGGATTCTCCGTCCAGGTCTCCGGTGGGTTCATCGGCCACGAGGAGTCCGGGATCGTGCACGATGGCCCGGGCGATGGCGACACGTTGTTCCTGGCCACCGGAGAGTTCGGCGGGACGGTGGTGGGACCGGTCGGAGAGTCCCACGAGTTCGAGAGCGGTTTCCACCCGGGTCCGGCGCTCGGTGCGGCTGAGGGATTGCAGAAGCAGGGGAAGTTCGACGTTCTCGTAAGCGGAAAGGATTGGGACGAGGTGGTAGAGCTGGAAGATGTAGCCCACATGCAGGGAACGCCACCTCGTGAGCCCGGCGCGGGAAAGGGTCCCGAGGTCCTGTGCGTCGATGATGAGTTCCCCGCTGCTGGGAGTGTCAATACCGGCGATGAGATTGAGCAGGGTGGTCTTCCCGGAACCGGATGGTCCCATGAGGGCGAGAAACTCGCCCCGGGCGACTTCGAGGCTCAGGTTCTCCAGGGGCGTGATGAGGTTGGAGCCCTTGCGGAAGGACTTGGTCAGATTGCGGATCTGGATGAGGGAGGTGGACACGTGAAAATGGGGGTGTTGCTCGAGCGCGGCAATCAGGAGGGATTGGTGATTCTGACGCGCTGGTTTTCCTCCAGGTCCCCGAAGGGGGGCAGGACAACCTGATCGCCGGGGCGAAGGCCGTCGATGATACGGAGGTGTTGCTCGCGCTCTCCGGAACCCACCTTGAGAGTCCGCAGCCGTGCGCGACCGTCCTCGACGATCCAGGCCCGGGCCGAGTTCTGCGAACGATCGAAGAGGGCTTCCTCCGGCGCGAAGATGGCGAGGCGCTGTCCGCCACTGGAGGGACCGGTTTCGGAATCGGCTTTTGCGCCCGGGTAGAACTCGGCGCGCACCAGCATCTGAGGACGCAGGCGGACGTCGGGATCGTGGAGGCGGACCTTGGTCTGGAGGGTGTTGCGCTGCAGGTCGGCCTCGCCCACGATGCGGGTTACTTCTCCCTTGAACCTGACGTCGGGGAGGAGGTCGGTGGTGAGAATGACCGGCTGGGCGACCTGCAGCGAGGCGGCTTCAGCGAGGGGGACATCGATACGGGCCTGCAACTTCCCGGGTTCGTAGAGTTCAACGATGAGGGCACTGGAGGGATCGGCGCTCTCCAGCATCCGTTTTTTCCCCGGTGCGGCGTGGAGATGGAGAACGATGCCGTCGACGGGAGCCTTGATCACGGTCCGCTCAAGGGCGAGTTGCTTGCGGGCGAGTTCGGTCTGGGCGGCATTGATCCTCGCGTTCACCGCGATCCGTTCGAGGTCCACCTTGTTGATCTTGGCGAGCACCCCGGCGAGGGTTGCGTTAGCTTCGTCGATGACCGCCTTCTGGGCGTCAACCTTGAGCTGTGCCTGACGGACCTCCCGGGCGGATACCGCTCCCGGCCGGACCGAGGCCAGGCGGGTGGCTGTGTCGAGCAGTTCGGCGTGCAGGGCCTTTTCGGATTCGATCCGTTCCTGCACGGCGTGCATCTCGGCATTGAGTACCGGGAGCTGGGCGCAGTGGGCGACCTGGGTGGCGTCGAGAGTGGCAATGGCGTGGGTGGCCCCCTGGACGTCGAGTTTGGCGTCATCATCGATCAGGGTGGCGAGAACGTCGTCCTTCTTGACGCTTTGGCCCTCCAGGACCAGCACCTCCCTGACCACTCCGCTGACGAGGGAGGGGACATTGATGATGTAGGGGTCCGGTTCGACCCACCCGGAGGATTGAAAGAGGAGCTCGCCCTGGGCGACGGGAGCTGAAACGGAGGAATCGGAACCCGGCGCCTCGTTCTTTCCGGCAGCGATGCGGAGCGCGATGACGGGGGCGGTGCGCACTTCGGTGACGGGGAGGAGCCGTGAACCGAACATCAGCCCGAAGATCACCAGGAAGGCGAGGAGCAGGCCGAGGGGAAGGAGGGCGGCAGGCAGCCGTCTCCCGCCGGAGGGAGGCGATTTCGGATTGGAATCCTGAAGGGAGGTGAGTTTCTCGAGGGTCATGGAATGGTCCTGTGGTTGGAGACTGGGGGGAGACCGGGGTTTTACCGGTCAATGCGCGGGCGCAGTGCTGCCGGGGGCAGCAGAACATCGGGGTCACGACAGCAACTGGCGCTGTCGGCCGCGCGGGTCTCAGAGTCTCAGGACCTGGATCTGCAGGAGGACCGGAAACGGTTCCAGGGGCGGAGAGCCACGGATGGAACCGTGGAGAGAAACACGGGAAAGGTCGGGGCGCAGATCGTCCTGAAAACCGGCCCGGAGCACCGGGGGGGCTTCCTCAACGAGCTTCGCCCGGGAACTGTCGGCAGACCAGTTGAAGTCGCCGGGATCGAGGGAAAAAATGATCACACAGTCCCGGCAGGGCTCGTTCCTGGCAGCGGTCTCGGACGGACAACAATCGCACTCCTGAGCCTGGGCGGCCGATTGTTCCGGGCAGCAGGCGCCATTGTTGAGAATGACATGCTGGTCGCATGCGCAAAAGGCGAAGGCAGGAATCCGCAGCGCGATGAGAAGGATCATCGCGATGGCAAATCCGGAACCTGATATTCGGCGGAGCACGGCGGGAACCATATCATGGAATGGAGAGAGGTCAATCTTACCCTGTTGCCCCCTTCAGACAGAGGGGTTGGTGGTCCGTCACCCCTGATACGGGGTTCTTTCCGGGGCGTTGATGTCCCGGGCCTACGGTCTTGCGGGGGGAGTCGGGTGACTGTTAGTCTCCATAATGGCCAGCCCCTCCAGCCTCATCCGACGCATCGTCCTCGCGGGTTGCAGTTTAGGGACCCCGGCACCGGGTTCGTTGGGTGAAGTTTCGAGTGACCGGGGCAGATCGTCAGTGGAATGCCTCTCGCTCTCGAATACAACGGAGACAACATCGCCGGGCCACTGTCCGAGGCGGGCTGGGAGTGGGGGAACGGAGGAAAAGAGGTGATCTACGGACCGATGGCGGAGTTTTTCACGGCAAGGTCAGCACCCTGCTGGGTGGTGGCCCTGCTCCTCTGCTCCTGTAGCGGGAAGGATGAGAGCGATCGCGCGGCACGGGAGCCGGACGATCCGCTCAGGCTCATCAGTGAAGAGGGGCGGAGTTACATATGGGATGCCGAGCATCGTTCCAATTTCCTGAAGGAGATCGGGTTTTCCCAGATTGCAGGAGCCTTGCAGTCACGGAACCGCCAGAGGTTGGTTGATGTCCTTGCTCCCGGGTTCAAGGGACTGCATCCGGCTGCCGGGAAAGGCAAATCCTTCCAGACTGGCATCCTTGCGGTGCGTGAAGAGGTTGACAGCAGTCAATCGCGGCGTGTCGAACGGGAGGGGATTGCCGACTGGATCCTCGAAAGGCTGGCGGAGCTCGATAAGAGCGGGCGCGCCGATCTCACGTTGCGGACTCATGTCATCACGCTCTCTCCGGAGGAGCGGGACAACCCCGGGGGATCCTGGTCCGGGACTGGAAAGATCGAGGTGTTTGCAGAGGGTCCGGCAGAATCCCGGGGAGAGCTTACCCTCTTTTTTCAGTTCGGAGTCCCGGCCCTGAACGAGGAGCGGCTGGCGGCCCCGGGGTGGCTTGCCTCCATGGATGTGACACGGGTGGTGCTTGGGCATGTCAGGGAGCCGCTCATGAGCGAAGTGGCTGCCGGGCGCGGAATCAACAATGATCTCTTCTGGGATAACTGGAAGGAGCCCCGTAACCGGAGGGTGATGAACACGGGTGGAGTTTACCTTTGTGATTTCAACAACGATGGACGCCATGACCTCTTCGTGACCGACATGCGGGGTTCACGATTTTTCGTTGGCCAGCCGCGGGGGTTGTTTCGGGAAGGGACGCAGGCCCTGGGCATACGTGGCCACCTGGGAGGGGGCTTTGCGGCTTTTGTCGATCTGGATGGCGACGGCTGGGAGGATCTCATCCACGGCATTGCCCATCACCCGGATGGCTACCGCCTCTATCGCAATCTGAACGGTCGCTTTTTTCAGGACATCACGGAGCGCAGCAACCTGACTTCCTTTCTGATCGGGATGTCGCGGGAAGAATTCAAGGCCAGCACCCGGGAGCAGGTTCTGGAAAAAACCCAGGTGAAACCCACCGGGATTTCGCTGGCAGATTACGATCTCGATGGAAAGGTCGACCTCTATGTCACCCGGGGAGCAGGAGGCGGGTTCAAGTCGGGATCCTGGATTGACGGAAAGGCAGGCAAGCTGGCCAACAACCAGTTGCTGCGGAATGCCGGTGGCTGGCAATTCGAGGATGTGACCAATGGCCCCCCCCTCGATGGCGGTCAGCGTTCGACCAGCAACGCGGTTTGGTTCCATGCAAACGATGACCTGAGGCCGGACCTTTATGTAATCGACGAGTTTGGAGACGGGATCCTGCTGCTCAATGGCCCGGATGGGCAATTCCAGGGGAAGGAACTGAACGAGAAGCCAACCGATTTTGGTTCAATGGGAATGACAGCGGGGGACATCAACAACGATGGATATTCCGATCTCTATATCGGGGAAATGTATTCCAAGGCCGGGCAGCGGGTCATGGGCAATATTCCCCCGGGCGAATATGACAGGCAGGTTGTCCGGAAACTCGAACGACTGGTTGATGGGAGTCAGCTCTACCTCGGGCAGGAAGGAGGGCGATTCTCCCCGGTTGGAACCGCGATGGGAGTAAACGCGGTTGGTTGGGCCTGGGGACCGTGCCTGGCGGACTTCAACAATGACGGCTGGCTTGACCTCTACGCGACCGCAGGATTCATCAGCCAGGAACGGGGCAAGCCCGATGGCTGAAGTTGTCTCTGGCAGGTTGTCGTGTCACAACCATTTAACCGCTCAGCTACTGCCAGTTGTCCTGGCGACCCGGATCCTTCATTGGGAGAGTTCTGGGTGGAGGATCCCTTCAGGATCAACTGGGAGAATAATCTGAGCAGTTATGAGAGGAACCGGGCTTTTCTCAGTATGGGAGGAGAGAGCTTCCTTGAGATCAGTCACCTGACCGGGGCAGACAGCGATGGAGATGCCCGGGCCTGTGTCGCTGCCGATCTCGAGGGAGATGGGCGGGAGGAACTGATCGTGCGCCAGACGGGAGGAGGTGCAGTCCTTATATTCGAGAACCGTTTTCCGGCAGGAAACTGGGTTGCGGTTCGTTTGCGCGGGACGGCCAGCAACCGGCATGGGATCGGCGCCCGTCTGGTCGCTGAGGCAGGGGGTCGCCTGATCGTGCGACATCAATTCCCGGTGAATTCCTACCGCTCCCAGGCCAGTAACTCCATTCACTTTGGCCTGGGTTCGGCCAAACAAGTGGATCGACTCACGATTCGCTGGCCTTCAGGGCAGATCCAGGTGATCGAGAATCTCGAGAGCAATAAACTGCATTACATCAGTGAAAGTTCCTGAATTGTGAAGAACTGAAAGCAGCTGCCTTTTCTGTTGACCAGGCTCAGAAAATTGCTGGAATAAGCTATCCATTGCAGATCTGGGTGATCCGCCCTGAGGAGACATCATGAAAACCTACAGACAACTTCTTCCCCTAGCCCTTCTTGCCAGCACGGTCCTTCCGGGATCTTCGGCACTCATTCATCGCTGGAGCTTCAACGAAGCTGGCTCAGCGGCCGATGGGGCCGCCTTTGTGGATTCTGTCGGGGGAGCAACTGGATTCGTCCGGGGTGACGGCGCCAACTTCACCGGGACGGGACTTGACCTTCCCGGGGGGGACTCAATGAACGGGCGGGCAGCCTACGGCGACCTCCCCAATAACCTGCTCTCGGTCCATTCCACCGTGACTCTTGAAGGTTGGGTCTCGGTTGACTCAGCTGGTGGTGGAAACTGGACGCGGATTTTCGATATTGGCAGCACTCAGGGAGACCCGGTGGCTGGTGAGATCACAGGTCCCGGCAATACCAACGGCGGCGGCACGGACGGGCGTGATTACCTCATGCTGTCGGCTTCCCGTGGAGGGAACTACAACCAGCAACGGATTGAATGGCGTAATGAGGATCCGGGCGGCGGTGGGGTCACGACCCTGGACTCGAACCTGAATACCACCTTTGGTGAGATTTTTCACTTTGTCGTTTCAATAGAAGGTGACGGGAGCCAGAGCGTCATCAATTACTGGCGCAATGGTGCCCACATGACTGTTGACGGAGTTGCCCCCCGGACTCTGGGCGACATCAATGATGTCAACACCTGGCTCGGTCGCTCGACCTGGATCAATGATGGCACCCTCGACGGGACCTTCGAGGAGTTCCGCATCTGGGATAACGCGGCGGACCAGTCCTTTGTCGATACGAATATGGCACTGGGAGCGGATAGTGTGATTCCGGAGCCAGCCGTTTTCAGTCTGCTGGGTCTTACCGGTTTCGCATTGCTTTTCCGGAGGCGCCGCTCTCAGTAGAGAGAGGCAGCGGTTTTTTCTTTCAGCACCCGCCCGGATCTTCCGTGGCGGGTGTTGCCCTTTTTACAGCCATGGTTGCCATACCGCTGACAGGGTGGCAGGTTCCACCCCACGAGAGCAATGAATCCGATTTCCCACCTGCTTGCTGGTGCAGCGGTACCCCTGGTGCTCGTGGTGGCGGGTTGCGACAAACCGGCAGGGACATCTGCCGGCAGGGACCCTGACCGCGGTGAGGTGGCCCCGGCACCAGGGACCGTCGAATCCCGACCTCTCCCGGTCCGTGCGGTCCGGGTCGAGGGGGAGGCCCTCTTTGAGGCGCTCCCTGCCGGGAGGACGGGAATTGACTACGGCATGCATTGGGATGACCCGGCCAGCGTCCTCAAGGAGTTTATCTTCCTCAATCCCTCCGGGGGGATCTGCACCGGTGACTACGATGGCGACGGGTTGCCGGATCTCTACATTACCAGTCCCTCGGGGGGCAACCGGCTCTACCGGAACACAGGAGGATTCAAGTTTGAGGATGTGACCGAGGCGGCCGGGGTTTCCGATCCGGGCTTCTGGGGAACCGGTGCGAGTTTCGTCGATATTGACGATGACGGAGATCTCGATCTCTACGCCTGTGGCTATACCCGGCCCAACAAGCTCTATCTGAATGACGGCACGGGAAGGTTTGTCGACCGGGCCGCGGAGGTGGGCCTCGATTTCAATGGCGGGAGCATGATGATGAGCTTCACGGATATTGATAACGACGGGGATCTTGACGGCTACCTTGCGACCACGGCGGTGGCACCTCCACCGGGAACAGAATTCAGGGTGAAGTTCGTCCCCCGGGAGAGTGACGGAAAGGAAATCCCGGTGGTAATTCCCGAGCTGAGTGAGTACTGGGAAATCCTGATAAAGCCCGGGGACAAGGCGCAGCGTGTGGAGGCGGGGCAGCGTGATCGGCTCTTCCGTAATGACGGCGGTCAGTTCGTTGATGTCTCCAGGGCGGCGGGGATCAAGGGTGCTTACTTCACGCTTTCCTCTACCTGGCTCGACTATGATGCCGATGGAGATGCGGACCTCTATGTGTCCAACGATTTCACGGGGCCTGACATGCTCTACCGTAACCGTGGAGATGGCACATTTGAGGATGTCGCGAAGGAAGCAGTGCCCCATACGCCCTGGTTCTCAATGGGAAGCGATGTCGGTGATCTCGACAATGACGGGTTGCTTGATCTCTTCGCTTCCGACATGTCGGCGACCTCGCATTACCGGGACAAGGTGATGATGGGTAACATGGACGACATGGGTTGGTTCCTTGAATGGGCCGAGCCACGGCAGTACATGCGCAATGCACTGCTTCTCAACTCAGGCACAGGACGGTTTCGCGAGGCCGCCTTCCTTGCCGGTCTGGCGAGCACGGACTGGACCTGGACGCCGCGTATTGAGGACTACGACCAGGATGGGCGTGCTGATATCTACGTGACCAACGGGGTAATGCGCGACAACATGAACAGCGACCTCTCCGATTATTCCAGGAAGAACCTGCAGCCGGGGACCCCCGAGTATACCAGGTTCTGGCTTGAGAAACCGTTGCGGAAGGAGAAGAACATGGCCTTCCGGAACCTGGGAGATCTCAAGTTCAAATCAGTCGGTGCAGAGTGGGGGCTGGAACATCTTGGCGTGAGTTTTGGTGCTGCCAGTGCTGATTTTGATGGTGATGGAGATCCGGATCTGGCAGTCAGCAATGTGGGGGAACCGGTCATGCTCTATCGCAACCGGGCTACCGATACCCATCGCGTGGTGATCAAATTGATGGGCCGGGCAAGCAACCGGGCCGGACTGGGAGCCACTATCACGGTGACGACTCCGATGGGTAAGCAGACCCGCTTCGTGACCGCCGCGCGGGGCTGGCTCTCCGCCAGTGATACCGCCGCCTGCTTCGGGTTGGGATCGGCGAGGACCATTGACAGGATCGAGATTCTCTGGCCCGGGGGGACGCGTCAGCTTCTGACGGATCTCGAGGCCGATCATTACCACTTGATTACCGAGCCGGTCGGGCAGCCCGATCCCCCGGTTGATTCCGCTCTTCCGGTCCTGTTTGAGCGGTCGGATCACCTTTCCACCGCGATCCACCGGGAGCAGTCTTTTGACGATTTTTCCCGGCAGCCGCTCCTTCCCAACAAACTCTCACAGCTGGGTCCCTGTGTGGCCTGGGGCGATCTCGATGGTGATGGGGATGAGGATTTCTTCCTCGGGGGATCCCGGGGATATCCGGGGCAGATTCACTTCAACGAGGGTGAGGGCCGGTTCTCTCCCGGTGAAGTGGAGGCGCTTGCTGCTGATGCGGGGGCGGAGGATCTGGGAGCCCTGTTCTTTGACGCGGACGGCGACGGCGATCGGGACCTTTTCGTGGCGAGTGGGGGAGTGGAAGAGGCGGAGGGCCACGACAGCTATCGTGACCGTCTCTATCTTAACGATGGTCGGGGAGGACTTTCTCCGGCAGGGAAGGGAGTGCTTCCCGATTTTCGCACCAGTTCCGGGCCGGTGGCGGCGGGGGACTTTGACCGGGACGGCGACCTTGATCTCTTCGTTGGAGGGCGGGTGGTGCCGGGAAACTTTCCCCTCGCTCCACCGAGTCGCCTGCTCATCAACACGGACGGAACATTCGTAGCGGCCGGCCCGGAGCAGTTCCCCGGGGCGGAGGAGATCGGGATGGTGACCGGAGCCCTCTGGTCGGACGTTGACGATGATGGATGGAGTGACCTTCTCCTTACTGTTGAGTGGGGACCGGTGCGCTATTTCCGGAACGAAGAGGGAGCCCTCGTCGACCGAACCACGGAGTCCCAGCTCGCCGACCGGCTGGGCTGGTGGAACGGGATTGCGGGTGGCGACATCGACGGTGATGGTGACCTCGACTATCTTGTCACCAACAACGGCCTGAACTCAAAATACAAGGCGAGCCCGGAATTCCCTGAGTTGATCTACTACGGCGATCTCGACGGAAGTGGGAAGGCCCACATCGTGGAGGCCAAGTATGATGCGGAAGGCCGCCTTCTTCCCCGGCGGGGTTTCAGTTGTTCGCGCGACGCGATGCCCTTTCTCGATGCTAAATTAAAGACCTTCCACAACTTTGCCAGTGCCGCTCTGGACGACCTCTATAGTGATCTCCGGCTGTCGAAGTCCCTGCAACGGGAGGCCAACGTCCTTGAGAGTGGAATCCTGGTCAATGACGGCAGTGGGGTCTTCACGTGGCGTTCCCTGCCGCGTATCGCACAGATTGCACCGTCCTACGGGGTGGTGCTGGAGGACCTCGATGGAGACGGAGACCTTGACGCCGTCCTGGCACAGAATTCCTTCAGTCCCCAACGTGAGACCGGGCGGATGGACGGCGGCCTGGGCCAGGTCCTGCTCAATGACGGAGGGGGGCAGTTTACTCCTCTTGCACCTGTTGCCAGTGGAGTCGAGGTTCCCGGGGACGGGAAGAGCCTTTCGGTGGCGGATCTCAATACGGACGGGCGCCTGGATCTTGTCTTCGGGATCAATGAGGAGCCCGTGATGACCTTCCTTCGTCGTGGTGGCAAGCTACCGCTGAGGTTGCGCCTGGTGGGAACCAAGGGCAACCCGCAAGCGGTTGGTGCAAGGGTCCGGCTGGGCGATCAAGTGCGGGAGCAACAGGTTGGGGGGGGGTATTCCACCCGTTCGGGAGGCCTCCTGTGCTTCGCACGATCCGGAAGAGAGGTGGAGCTTTCGATCCGCTGGCCGGACGGGAGCGAGTCGACTCACCAAGTCAGGGCAGATACGGACAAGATTGTGACCATAGCCCAGTCCCGGTGATCTCACCATGCCGGGAAGGATTTGAACTGGTGGCAGCAGCAGAATCCGCAGTGGTTGCCGGAGTGGAAAGGGAGGCGTGCGGGGATCCGGTCAAGGGGAGGAGAGCCGGACTTCTGGTGCGGTGAGTGTGTCCCGATGGCCAGGGGTGGCGGAACGGGGAGGGGGACCCTGCCTGATGGTGACCCCACTCGGCCGGGTAGCGCATTGTTTTCTGCGACCGTAGAAAGGCGAACTCACCCCAAGTGGAATGTCCGTCTGGAAACCTTATTAAGGCTTGTCCGCAGGATTATATTTTCGTATTTCTAGAAATATGGAAATAAATGAAGCGGTGCAGGGGCTGACCGCTCTTGCGCATCCGTCCCGGCTGGAGGTCTTCCGGTTGCTGGTGTCCCTGGGGCGACTCTGTGCGGGGGAACTGGCAGAGCGGCTGGAATTACCCAAGCCGACGCTCTCGTTCCATCTCAAGGAGCTCAGCCGGTCGGGTTTGATCGAGTCGGAGCGGGAGGGCCGGGTGATATTCTATGGGGTGCGTGTTTCCGGCTTTCGCGACCTGATGCACTTCCTGACGGAGGATTGCTGCCAGGGCCGGCCGGAACTCTGTCTTCCGGATTCGAAGCGGTCCGGAAGGGCCGGGTCCTGTTGCTGAAGCAAACATGAACCTGGAGAAACGATGAGCATACGTGTTGGAATCAACGGCTTCGGACGGATGGGTCGCCTGGGTTTCAGGGCAGGCTGGGATGACGAGGACATCGAAATCGTCCATGTCAACGAACTCAAGGGCGGCTGCAAGCTGGCAGCGCATCTTCTGGAGTATGATACGGTGCACGGACGCTGGGATCGTGGCATCGCGGCGGAGGAGGATCGGTTCGTGGTGGAGGGGAAGGAGATCAGCTTCAGTGGGAAGCCAACCCCGGGCGAAGTGGACTGGGCGGGCATGGGGATTGACCTGGTGGTGGAAAGTTCAGGAGCCTTTCGCAGCAGGGAAGTGCTGCAGCCTTATTTCGATGGTGGCGTGCGCAAGGTGGTGGTGGCGGCCCCGGTCGAGGAGGCGCTCAATATTGTGATGGGCTGCAACGACCGGCTCTACGATCCGGCCCGGCACGACCTGGTGACCGCGGCCTCGTGCACGACAAACTGCCTTGCTCCCGTGGTAAAGGTGATCCAGGAGAAGATTGGAATCGTGCACGGCCTGATCACCACCCTGCACGATGTGACCAACACCCAGGTGATGGTGGATGCGCCCCACAAGGATTTCCGGCGGGCGCGCTCGGCGCTTAATTCCCTCATCCCCACCACCACGGGATCGGCCACCGCGATCACGATGATCTATCCCGAACTGGAAGGGAAACTGAACGGCCTGGCGGTGCGCCTGCCGCTCCTCAATGCCAGCCTGACGGACTGCGTCTTCGAACTCGCGCGGGAGACCAGTGTGCAGGAAGTGAACGGTTTCCTGAGGGAGGCTTCCGAGGGGGAACTGAAGGGAATTCTCGGGTTTGAAGAGAAGCCCCTGGTCTCCGCGGATTTCGTCAATGATGTCCGTTCCGGGATTGTGGACGGACCGGCCACCATGGTGAACGATGGAACGCAATTGAAGGTGCTGGTGTGGTACGACAACGAGTTTGGTTATGCCTGCCGTCTCATGGAGCTGGTCGCCAGGGTGGCGCGTTCGTTGTCGTAGCGTGGGACCAGCACATTTCGCACATGCTTCGAGAGGATGGACATACGCAATTACACGATCGTCACGGCGTCTTATTGGGGATTCACCCTGACCGATGGGGCGTTGCGCATGCTGGTCCTGCTGCATTTTCATGCCCTGGGTTACTCGCCGGTCCAGTTGGCCTTCCTCTTCCTGCTCTATGAATTCTGTGGACTGGTGACCAATCTCCTGGGTGGCTGGGCCGGTTCGAGGGTGGGGTTGAAGGTGACTCTCTTTGCCGGACTGGGGGCCCAGATCGTGGCCCTGGTGGCCCTTTCGCTGGTGCAGCAGCACTGGGCGGTGCTCTTCTCGGTGGGTTACGTGATGGTGGCCCAGGCCCTCTCCGGGGTGGCGAAGGATTTGACCAAGATGAGCACGAAGAGTGCGGTCAAGTTGCTTGTTTCCGGGGGAGAAGGAGAGGCATCCGCGGGGCGGGCCCTCTTCAAGTGGGTGGCCATCCTGACCGGTTCGAAGAACGCCCTGAAAGGGGTGGGCTTTCTCGCCGGGGGTGTTCTCCTGGGGTGGTTGGGGTTCGTGATGGCTCTTTGGGTGATGGCGGGTGGACTCCTCCTGTTGCTGGGGGGCGGGATGCTGAGTCTGCGGCAGGACCTGGGCAGGTCGAAGGAGAAGGTGAAGTTCGCCCAGTTGTTTTCAAAGAGTCGGGAAATCAACCTCCTCTCCCTGGCACGGTTCTTTCTCTTCGGTTCGCGTGATATCTGGTTTGTGGTGGGGTTGCCGGTCTTTCTCAAGGAGAGGCTGGAATGGAGTTTTGCCGCGGTGGGAGGTTTCATGGCGGCGTGGGTCATCAGCTACGGACTGGTCCAGGCGGCGGCCCCGGTCTTGCTGAAGCGTGGCGGGGCGCGGGCTGCCCTGGGGTGGGTGGGGATGCTGGCTCTGGTGACGGGAGCCCTGGCCCTGGCAGTGCAGCTGGATTTTCAGGTCGTGGTGATGGTGTTGGCTGGTCTCGCGGTGTTCGGAGTCGTCTTCGCGGTGAACTCGGCAGTCCACTCCCACCTGATCCTGGCCTATACGGATTCCGACAAGGTGGCCCTCAACGTGGGGTTCTACTACATGGCCAATGCCGGGGGGCGGTTGGTGGGAACGCTGCTCTCCGGCCTGCTCTACCTGTGGGCGGGATTGTCGGGTTGCCTGTGGGCGAGCGCCGGGTTCGTGTGCGTGGCGGTGGTCCTGACTGCGCGCCTGCCGCGGGAAGGGGAGGGTTGAGCGGGACCACCCCCCGGGATCTTTCAGCCCCGGCTTGGGACCGGAAAAGAAGAGGCGGTGAAGCCGGGGGGCTCCACCGCCTCAGGGTGAGGGTTGAACTTGGGCGGGTGCCTAGTTGGCACTCACGCTGACGTTGTCAATGGTGAGACCGCTGAAGGCGTCTGCGCTACCGTCACTGACGAAGTTGAACTCGATGATGACGGTTTCCCCGATGGCTGCGGCATCGACGGGAATCTCGATTGTTCCATAGTCGGAGTCGAAGGCTGTCATGTCCAGGGCTACGGACACCCCGAGCTGCACCTGGTCGGCGGCGCGCAGGAAGCGCACCTCGGCGGTGTCGGCGAATCCATCCGCATCCCGGAAGGCCTCAAAGCTCAGGATCGCTCCGGGCACACCAGTCAGGTCAATGGCAGGCGAGCGGAGGGAAATGTCGGAGCCGGTTCCGTAATCGCCCAGGTTGGTGCACCAGGCGTTGGCGGAATCATCAGCGCCAGTAAGCGGCCCGGTGGAACCGACCGGGGCGCCCAACTCCCACTGGGTGTTGCCACCGGGATCATTGACCAGGGCGGTCCAGTCTCCGGCCCCCGACTCGAAGTCGTCGGAGAAGAGTGCCGGAACCGGCCCGGCCAGGAGATGGTAGATGCGCAGCGGATCGCCCGGATTCGGGATGCTGTGCGCGTTCGACGGCACGGTGGCACCCAGGTTCTGCAGTCCGGCGACGGGGACCCAGGTCTCGGGAGAGCCGTCCGCTTCCGGATCGGTGGAGCTTACCACGGTGTAGACTTCGGAAGCGAAGCTGTTCCACTCGAAGTCGAGGTTGGCTCCGTTATCATCACTGGAGACCACGAAGTTGTGGACGTCGGTGGTGGTGGTGGAGACGGACATGTTGTCGATCAGGACAGTTTCGTGCGCTCCCCCGGTCCGGGCGGTGATGGCCCAGATGTAGGAGTCGTCGGCCGTGAAGTCCGGAATGGACAGGTCCACGATTTCAACCGGGTTGACCAGGCCGGTGATGTTGGCGCTGAGGGTCCCGGCATTGCCGTCCCAGGCGATCGTCACGGTCCCGGTTCGCGTTTCTCCGGCGATAATGGGCAGACCGGGGATGAAGGTCAGATCCGGGTGGGCGGTGGTGTTGGTGGCCACATTGACGCCCCCTTCTCCTGCTCCGTTGTCATAGGTATCGACCTCCACCGAGAGCCACGGGATGGCGGTGCTCCAGACTTCCTCGCCCGCGCCGTTGGCATCGTCAGTGGCGCCACCGGTGGGGTTGGTGAGTGGGGGGATGGCCCCGTAGGAAATGGCGAAGCCGTCTGCCGGGGTCCCACTGGCGATGAGGGTGTAGTCGAAGGTCATGGTCCAGGCGTCAGCGGAGCCGTTGAGAGCCGGGATCCGGAATGACGAGTGAGTGCTTCCGGTCCCATCCTGGGACAGGCGGAGCTGGTTATCCTGGATGGAGGCAGGACCGTTGTTGCTTCCGATCTGACTGCCATCGCACAGGTCAGTGGTGTCATTGGGGAAGCCGTCGAAGTTTTGCAGGTAGGAGGTGGCATTGCCTCCCGGGCCGTCCTCGCCGTTGGGATCCCGATCCCCGCCCAGGGCAACTTCCACGCCGTCGGGGCAGCCGTCGCTGTCGGAATCCGTATCCAGAGGATTCGATCCGGTGTCGTTGGCATCGACGAAAGTGCCGCTGTTGCTCTCCGCACCGTCGCTCAGGCCGTCTCCATCGGTGTCGGCATTGAGGGGATCGGTGCCGGTGTCGTTGGAGTCCACAAAGGTGCCGCTCCCGGTTTCCACGTTGTCCAGCAGGCCGTCACCATCGCTGTCGGTGTCGGTGGGATCGGTCCCTCCACTGTATTCCTCCAGGTCGCTGAGCCCGTCGCCATCGAAGTCGCCGGGTCCGAGCTGGGTCAGGTCCCCGGGGAAGTACTGTAACTCGTAGCCGTCGGGGATGCTGTCTCCGTCGCTGTCGATATCAGGATCGAAGCTGTCGAGGTAGACCCCCCAGCTCTGGCC
>MDTC01251660.1_pt1 | contig 21721 bp, 17 predicted proteins | sample 811181 | NCBI WGS metagenome assembly MDTC01 (sample SAMN05326644, study PRJNA326480) | marine metagenome | isolation source: seawater | place: Pacific Ocean: North | collected 2011 | reverse complement strand
TGGTTCATAAACATCCATTACCAAGTCTTCCATAGCAGGAGCTTGTGTAATAATACCAATGTTTGCTCCATAAACAACATTTGAAGTTACAGTCACATCTGCGAATACTTGATCTACATATCTATCACCAGAAAGGTCTACTTCATTATCTCCACCATTATCTTCTTCATCTCCTTCAACATTCAAATAGAACGATGGTACAAAGCTATTTAGTGCTGAATAGTCAGTTGATCCAAGTGCAAGGTTCAAAATAGGATTCTCACCGTTGTAAGGGATTGGAAATGTTAAATCACTTGGGATTCCAAGATTAGTTAGATTTACAGTAACTAAGGCACTTAACGACATTTCATATTCACCGCCATATAATGGAGTTCCACTTACATTTACTTCACCCCAAGCTTCAGGGCCAAAAGTACAATCAACAGGAACACATGAAGATGTCATTCCTTCAGGAGTAGATACAGAATTAATTTGAGCTGAAATAAAACCTAATGCTACATTAGTTCCACCTATATTCATTGTGATTTCATTAGTTGCATAGAATGTGATAGATTCATTATAGTCAGAACCTACAGAAGTAGATGGTAGATAAACAGCTGAACTATCTTCATTATAAGTACTTCCTTCTGGTGGATAAAAACCAGCAGAAATAGATTCAGCTGGAACAACACAATCTGAATCTTCTCCATTCAAGCTTAAAGCATCAAACTCAACATCTCCGCTTGAGAATTGAAATTTAACTGCTCTATCAAATCCAACAGCAGCTACTGTAATGCTGTTTGACCCTAGTGTCAATGCTACTGGATCTGCAAAGAAATCACTTCCATTAGCTGTAGTTTTGTATACTCTAAAGTTCGCTCCATCTGCTGGCAATGACGTAACATTCATAGTAAACGATTGAGATCCTTGACTAACTGCTCCATCAGCAACAGTTGTCGCTACAAGGACATGAGTCCAAGTTGAGTTTGGTCCGGAAACAAAGTCTCCACAATTACCTATATATTCTGTTTCTGCAAGTGATATTAATGGAAATAGGATAAATGCTAGAGCAAATACTCCACTATAAAAATTCTTTTTCATCTGAGGTTTTTTATAATTAATAAAGATTAGTAAATCAATTGTTTTTTTACAAAAATACAACAAAGTAAAATTGTTTAAAACTTAAATTTATAATAATAAGAAATGTAAAACAAATAATAAAAGTGATTTGGTAGTGAATTATAGACCACTATCTACTATTTCAAAGATTTTTATTTCAAGTATTTGTTTAATTTGTGGGGGGGTTACTTTCCGATACAGAAGTCATTAAAAATAGAATCTAACAAGTCGTCGGTTGTAATTTCTCCAGTTATCTGCCCAAGATGATATAAAGCTTGTCTTAAATCCATGGCCAATAGATCTCCTGAAATATTTGCTATCATCCCCTCTTGTACACGTGAAACGTGATTTAAAGAATTACTTAGGGCTTCATAATGTCTTGTATTTGATACCATTAAATCGTTATTACTCAACATTCCATTCATAACTTTCTTAATGAGCATAGATTTGAGAGCCTCAACTCCAATATTAGACTTGGCAGAGATAAATAGAATTTGAGGCAAAAAATCAAATTCCATTTTGATCCTAGATAAGTCTCCTCCGTCAACTTTATTAGCTAAAACAATCAAATGCTTGTATTCAGTATGTTTTTGTAACTTAGAAAGTTCTTTTTTTACAATAGTTGGACTTGAAGACAATGAATCAAACAAATATAACACCACCTTTGCTTCAGCAATTTTTTGATAAGTCTTTTTAATTCCTATACGTTCAATTTTTTCTTCTGTAGCACGAATGCCTGCAGTATCAATAAATCGAAAACTTGTTCCGTCAATAATTAGTTCGTCTTCTACTGTATCTCGAGTAGTTCCTGCAATTTCTGAAACAATTGCACGATCATCGTTTAAAAGAGTATTTAGTAGCGTAGATTTCCCTACATTAGGTTCACCTACAATTGCAACTGGAATGCCATTCTTTAGCACATTACCCAAAGCAAATGAATCAATCAACTTTCTTAAGACTAACTTGAGTTCATCGATTAAATTAGTTAAATCATTACGATTAGCAAATTCTACATCTTCTGAACTAAAATCTAATTCTAATTCAATCAATGAAGTAAACTTTATAAGTTTTTTACGTAAAGAATTGATTTCGCTTGAAAATCCACCGCGCATTTGAGAAAGCGCCAATTGATGAGATTTCTCATTAGATGAGGAAATTAAATCAGCTACAGCTTCAGCTTGAGAAAGATCCATTTTACCATTCATAAAAGCACGAAATGTGAATTCACCAGCTCGAGCCATACGACATCCATTATGGATTAGAAGCTGAAGTATTTGTTGCTGAATATAAATAGAACCATGACAGGAAATCTCAATAGTATTTTCGCCTGTGTAAGAACTTGGTCCTTTAAAAATAGAAACTAAAACCTCATCAATCATCTGATTTCCATTTACGATATATCCTAAATGAATTGTATGACTCTTTTCTAAAGTTAGTTGCTTTTTTGATTGTTTAGATTCAAATATCGATGAACATATATCTATGGCATCAGGACCAGAAACTCTTAAGACTGAAATGGCACCTACCCCAGAAGCAGTAGCCAAAGCACAAATATTATCTTGTTCCATCTAGCAAAAATACTAAATACTCTTTAGTTTTTAAGATGCTATTTTAGATTACATAATTTATCAAGGTAAAAAAAGACAATCAAATCAGTTGCTATTTTCTTGATTGTTCTGTTTGATTAAACTAATTTCGTAAACATTTAAAATAAATCGACATATGAGCGTACTAGTAAATAAAAATTCAAAAGTAATAATTCAGGGATTTACTGGGAAGGAAGGGAGTTTTCATGCCATCCAAATGATTGACTATGGTACTAATATCGTTGGTGGAGTCACGCCCGGTAAAGGAGGACAAAGTCATTTAGATCGTCCAATTTTCAATACAGTTTCAAAAGCAGTAGAAAGAGTAAAGGCCGATACAACTATTATATTTGTTCCACCTGCTTTTGCAGCAGACGCTATCATGGAAGCTGCTGATGCAGGCATAAAAGTAATAATTTGCATTACTGAAGGAGTTCCCACTAATGACATGATCAAAGTTAAAAGTTATTTAGCTGACAAAGAATGTCGTTTAGTAGGTCCAAACTGTCCAGGAGTGATTTCACCTGATGGGGCAAAATGTGGAATTATGCCTGGGTTTGTTTTTAAAAATGGTAAAATAGGAATTGTTTCAAAATCTGGAACATTAACATATGAAGCTGCTGACCAAGTAGTCAAAGCAGGAATAGGAATTAGTACTGCAATAGGAATTGGAGGAGATCCAATCATTGGAACTACCACAAAAGATGCAGTAGAAATGCTAATGAACGATCCTGAAACTGATGGTATAATTATGATTGGTGAAATTGGTGGAACAATGGAGTCAGAAGCAGCTAAATGGATCAAAGAAAATAATTTAAAACCAGTTGTAGGATTCATTGCTGGTCAAACTGCACCCAAAGGTAGAACTATGGGCCATGCAGGAGCTATTGTAGGAGGAGATGAGGATACTGCAGAAGCAAAAATGAAAATCATGAAAGAATGTGGTATACATGTTGTTGCTTCGCCTGCTAATCTCGGATCAAAGATGAAAGAAGTACTTTCATAAATATTATTTGTTTTAGTTCAATGAAAAATTTCTAAACTATGGCTAAAAAAGTGCTTTTTATTTTTTTTATAATTATGAGTATTTCTTGCCAAACTTCTTCTGATAAAACTTTAATAAGTAAAGTTGAGCTAGAAGAAAATATTTGGCTCACTAAAGTTGAAGATGCTTTAAGCCTTTCAAAAGAAACTGGAAAACCAATATTCACTTTTTTTACTGGAAAAATCTGGTGTCATTGGTGCAAAAAATTGGTGAGTGAAATTCTCAGTAAAGAAGTCTTTCTTTCTTATGCAAGAGAGAATCTTATTCTACTAGAACTCGATTTTCCACGAGGAAGCAGGAACATTCCAAAAAATCAAAGAGCTCTAGCCACAAAATTTCAAATTAGGGGATACCCAACAGTGATTATTATGGATTCACAGACAAATATACTAGGAAAAACAGGTTATGAACGTACAAGTCCAGAGAATTATATAGCGCAAATTCAATCTATTATTAAAGACTAAATTATATGCAATTACTTAAAGGGAAAACAGCAATAATTACTGGAGCAACAAGGGGTATTGGCAAAGGTATTGCACTAAAAATGGCTGAGCAAGGAGCAAATGTAATATTCACATATATTTCATCTGAGAAAAAAGCTTTAGCACTGGAAAAAGAACTTCTAAAATTGGGAATCCGTGCAAAAGGTTTTAAATCTGATGCATCAAAGATGAGTGATTCTAATAAGCTTATTAAAAATGTGATTGAAGATTTTGAAGGTATTGATATTCTTGTTAATAATGCTGGAATAACAATGGATAATTTATTAATGAGAATGAATGAAGAAGACTTTGATAGAGTTATTCAAGTCAACCTGAAATCCATATTTAATATGACAAAAGCTGTTCAAAAAACAATGTTAAAACAGCGATCTGGATCTATTATTAACATTACCTCAGTTGTTGGAGTAAAAGGAAATGCTGGACAAGCAAATTATGCTGCATCTAAAGCAGGAGCAATTGGGTTCACCAAATCTATTGCTCTAGAATTAGGTTCTAGAAATATTCGATGTAATGCTATTGCTCCAGGGTTTATTGAAACTGAAATGACAGAAAAACTCAGTGAAGAAGTTATTAATAACTGGAGAAATAGTATTCCATTAAAAAGAGGGGGAAGTCCAGAAGATGTTGCAAACGCAACAGTTTTCTTTTCTTCTGATATGTCTTCTTATATTAGTGGACAAACGCTTCATGTTTGTGGTGGTATGTTAACTTAATACAGAAGCGAGAAATGCTTCAAATTGAATATCCTATTGCAATCGCAGGACTTTTAATAATGAGTCTTATGTTAGCAATTTTTGTTTATTGGAAAGATACTCGTTTTTCCTCAACCAATCCTTATACAATATTCTCATTAATCTTTTTACGATTTATTTCCATCTCATTATTATGTCTTCTTCTACTCAATCCCAAATGGATAAGTGAATTTAAAATAATCGAAAAACCTATAATTGTAGTTTTACAAGATGTTTCTTCTTCTATTTTAAACTATAATGATTCCAGTTACTACAAAAATGATTTTCTCCTTGTTTTAGAAGAAAATATTCAGCAATTATCACAAAATTTTGAAATATACAATTATCACTTTAGTGAAAATGTTTATGAGGGTCTTTCAGATAAGTTCGAAGGAATTTATACTGACATTTCTCAGGGCTTTAAAGCTGTAGAAGATAGATTTTATAACCGAAATATTGCAGCTGTGATTTTGGCTTCTGATGGAAATTATAATCTTGGAATTAATCCTATTTATAATACTGAAGTAATAGATATACCTATATTCACACTTGGCATTGGAGATACCTCAACTACAAAAGATATTCTAATAGAATATGTAAGACATAATGAAATCACCTACTTTGAAAATGAATTTCCTGTTCAGTTTGACATACTTAGTAATTTTAATTCCGAGAAACCTCATTTATTATCGGTTAGAAATAATGGAGATACAGTTTACGAAGAGTGGATTGATTTAAAAAATCAAAATCCAATTTCAAAACAAATTTACCTTAAAGCACTTGAGAAAGGAGTTCAGTATTTCGATATTCAAATCAGTAGTTTTGATGGAGAAAAAAATATACAAAACAACAAACATAAAATTGCAATAGATGTATTAAATAATATTCAGAATATACTTATTTTAGGTTCAACTCCTCACCCTGATATTGCTGCATTAAAGGAAACTATTGAAAAGAGTAAAAACTATAAAGTAAGAAGCGAATTATTTAATAATTTCAATGAAGAAATTGAACCTTACAACTTAATTATATTACATCAACTCCCTGATTTCTCCAATAAAAACATAAATCTTTTCGATAAAATTATGGAAAGTAAAATATCACTTTTCTATATTGGTGGAAATGCAACAGACTGGCCAAAATTTAATAATTATCAAGGAATAGTTGATGTAAAGTATAAAAATTCAATGCAAGAAGTCTTTGCGTTAATTAATTCAGAATTTAGCCCATTTGAATTATCTGAATCGTGTCAAAAATTTATCGAAAATGCCCCTCCTCTTCTAGCTCCATTTGGAGAAATAAATCCCAAGAATATCAATCAATGCCTACTAAAACAACAAATCGAAAATATAAAAACTAATCAAAATTTACTTTTATTTTCCGAATCGAAGCAGAGACAAACTGCAATTCTTTTAGCTGAAGGATTGTGGAAATGGAAGTTTTATGATTTTCAAAACAATAAAAACCATAAAAACTTTACCGAGTTGACTCAAAATATATTGCAATACTTGACACTAAACCGTGATAAACGCAAACTAAGAATTCAGTACCAAAAAATACTCATTGAAGGAGAGAAGTTTAAAATTCAAGCCCAACTTTACAACGACAATTATCAAATGTTGGAAAATGGCGAATTAAATCTTGTGATAATAAATGAAAAAGGAACGGAATATAAATACAGCTTAATTCCCAAAAATAAGAAATATGAAAAAATAATTAATAAACTTGAAAAGGGGAAATATCGATTTATACTTTCAGCAAAATACAAAGATATTGTTATCAAAGAAGAAGGTGAATTTGCTGTATTGAATTCACATTTTGAACAACAAAAACTAACTTCCAATTGGCGAAATTTGATGCAAATAAGTGATAAAAGCAATGGGCTGTTTATTGAAAAAGATGACTTCGTAAGAATAGCTCAAATAATCAACCAAAATATTACTAGCTCACCAAAAGTATATTATAACAAATACTTAAGTGATTTGATTAAGAATAAATCACTTTTTTTATTACTTTTGCTGAGTCTTACGTTAGAATGGCTTTGGCGAAAAACACTTGGAACTCATTAACCTAAAATCCATACAAAATGAATCAGAATGTAAATCCTTTAGTAATTATCGTAGGAGCGATTGCATTATTTATATTTATGCTAGGCTCTCAAATTGCTCTCACAATTCAACCAGGAGAAAGAGCTATTATCTTTAGAAAATTCACTAGTGGTCTAGACAAAGAAAATGTATTACCCCCAGGCTTTCACTTTATTGCACCATGGAATAGTGCATACATATATGAAGTAAAAGAACAAAAAGTAGAGGAAAGCATGGACATTCTCGATAAAAATGGACTCTCTATGAATATTGAAATCACAGTTCGTTTTAATCCAAATTACTACAAAATTGGTTATTTGCATGAAGAATTTGGAAAGTCTTATGTAGATAGACTAGTAATTCCTGAAGTACGTTCTTCAGCTCGAAAAGTTATGGGACGTTATGCTGCAGAAGAAATATATTCAACAAAAAGAAATGAGGTCGAATCAACAATTATTAATGAAACTCAAACAATTTTGGCTGAAAATAATGTCGACGTTAAGGCCTTATTGATTAGATCTATCCGACTACCAGAAAAAATTCGTCAGGCAATTGACGACAAATTAAAGCAAGAGCAAGAAGCTGCTGCATACCTATATAGATTGGATAAAGAATCTTCTGAAGCAGAAAGGAAACGAATTGCTGCTGATGGAGAAGCAATTGCAAATAAAATCATAAATAGTTCGCTTACCCCTAGTCTATTAAAAATGAGAGGAATTGAGGCTACAATTGAACTGTCCAAGTCTAATAATTCTAAAGTAGTCATTATTGGGGGTGGAGAAAATTCTATGCCACTTATATTAAATGACTAACCTCATTTATTAGTTCTAAAAAAAAGCCTCCAAATGGAGGCTTTTTTATTGAGAGAAATTAAATAAACTTAATTGTATTAATCTAAATTTAAAATAGCAAATAGATTTGGATTTTAGAATTCAAAAATTTAAAAAATAAATAGTATAACTTTAAAATTACTTAATGATTTAATAAATTTCCTCAAGTTTTTCAATTAAATTTTAAAAGTTAAACGATGATTTAGCTATTACATTTAATAAAAAAAAGTAATTTTTTTTAGGAGGTATAACAGAAAATATTCTGTCAAAAATGTAAATGAGATTATTGACAAATGAATTTACTCTTTAAATTAATATATTATATAAATATTATTTACTAATCATAAATTTCCTCAAATCTTCGATACTTTCGCATTGAATTTTCAAAAAATAAGACCCTGGAACAAGTCCTTTAATATCAATTTTTTCAGAACCTGATATAAACTGTTTCATACTGCGACGATAAATCTCTTTACCCAAAGAATTGAACAAAACAAGTTCAACAAATTGTTCATATTCTAAAGTTAGAATAACATTTAAAACATCTTTAGCAGGATTGGGAAATAGTTTGATATTTGGAATATCTTCTGGTGATAAACTTTTTAGAGGAAAATCAACAGTAAATCTATAATCAATTTGCTGACCAAAATCGTCTGGAAAAGTTTTTATTACAGCGCCTCCAACTTCTCGAATACGAACAATTCCTGCTCCTGAACTTGATTCGCCGTCATACCATTGCTCATTGACTCCGTTTTGAGCAGAGTCTTCAAAAATAAGTTCATAACATCCAATTGGTAATTTTAGAGTATCACGGTACCACGTGTTAGCAATAAATCCAGAAGAGTGTTCAAAAATGAGTTCTCCAATATCATTATATAAATATAGTGCGCTCTGTTCTGCACGATTAATCGAGTTATAATTAGGTTGCGTTTTAAATTCAAAAACAAAATCACTTGGTAAAACATCAGGTATGTCTATCTGAGAACGAAGTGTATTATTATTCAAATATGTATCTCCTTCAACTGTAACTTTGGCAAAAAAAATAGAGGATTCATTTAGGCCTGTCCAATCTGGTGAAGGCAATTCTACCTCAATAGATTGTAAAAATTCAATTGCTCCTGTCCATTCATAAGTAGATAATGACTGTCCTTCTATTCCATACTCTATTATAGCAGAGCTTATATAATTAGCCCCTCTATTTCGAATTACCACTATAGGATTAGAACAAATTGGATTCATCCGCTTCCATTTATCTTTTCTACTCGGCTTAATAATATCTAGGATTTCAATATCATTGTTAAAACTTGGATTTCCATAAGAAAACATTGTATTTGAGACGATAAAATTTCCAGATTGCTCTCCATTATTTAAGTATGCCTGAACATTGTAATCAAAATCAGTTTCTACTTCAAAGTCAACAAAATCGGTTAATTCGCTAACATGAAGATCTACTTCAGTTCCGGGACACCATCCAGCACGATCAAAAGGCCAAGTTCCCCCTTGAGGATATATAGGAATCATACCACAATCTTTCCAAACATTCCACTGATAAATATCATTTCCATTAACTGCAATAGCATGCTGCTTTGAAATCCACTCACAACAATTTTGAGGACCTTCATGTCCGTGACCGGAAACATATGTTTTTATTGCAAATCCTTTCACATCACTGTTAAATGATTTAGTCATGTTGGGAAAATTAATATTGTCTGCTAAACTCTCATAACTATATTCACCGACTGGGAACATGTTTTCTATATTCAAAACTTCTCTGGGAGGAACACCTTCTATAAAATGAAAGTCTAAAGTTGCACTAAAACCACTAGACCAACCTCCGTAATGAACTCGAATTGTCGAAACAGAATCTAACAAAAGTGGAGCGAAATCAGTGATATCAAAAACATAAGAATGTTTCCATTGATCATCAAATAAATCATTAGGATCTGAAGGCTGATCCCAATCCATATAATTTCCATAAGGAGTAATCAATCTACCAATTTCAAACTTTTCAGTAATTTGATAAACATTCCAAATTGTATCTATTTGAATTGGATCAATTTGTATAGTATCTATAGACACAATAGAAGAGTCCAAATTTTCTAAAGGTTTCATTAAAAAGACAGACACAGTATAATCCCAATGAGAACATCCACCTGAAGCACAACCCATAGTGAAATCCATTATAATTTTCTCATATGAACTTGAATCCGGAAAATCTACTTGATTGTCGTAATTACCATTCCATACTAGGTCAACTTGATTATGAGATTGAACTGAAATAGTATCATGTTGAGCGGAAATTACAAGAGATAAAGAGAAGAAAAAGAAAAATAATTTATTCATTTTTTAATATTCATAGATTAGTTTGTAATTGAAAATGCAGTCAGTAAATTATCTGATAAGGTTTCTACAATGTGAAAGTTTTCAATCGAATGCGAAAAGCTCTCTTCAACAAGATCTATATTTCCTGCTGAGCCATTTATTACTTTTTCCAAATCCAATTTTAAGGAAATATTAGCACCATCAGATTGGATATAAAACTCTTCTAGAGGAAGACTTATCTGTCTGTACAAAGTATCAAGTCCAGAATGATAAGAAAAAATTTTGCTAGGAATATTTTCTCCCAAAAGCGCAACTCTGCCCTCTAGCATAAAAAACTTGTACTTATTAGCCCAAGTCCAATATGTATTTTGGGCAATACTTAGGGGATGAGAACTCAAAAAGTTTGAGGGATCAGAAGAATTCAAATTAGAGTCTAAACCTATACCAAAATGGAGTTGTTTATAAGCACCAGTATCTACAAAAGAGTTAATAACCAAAATACTATCCTTAGCATAATCAAATAAACAAACATCAGCTAATCCAACAAGTGATCCGTCATTCTTTTCAATAAAGCAATTTGATAAATAAAACTTTAATAATTCTACTTGATAAGTTCGATCCATTTGATCGGAAAAGTTTGGTTGATTAAGAATGAAAGGAACACTGTTAATATTTATTCTTAAAGATATTTGAATAGGAGCAATATCAAATGAATGAATCTCAGGATCTTCTTCACATGAGAATATCAAACAAGCTATTAAAACTATTATATAATAGAATTTCCTTTTCATTTATTTATATTTTAATTATTTGTAAAGGCATAATTATAATTTGCAAAAGGTATATAATTGCTAAAAAAGATGCAAGTCTTCCTAAATAGTCTCCGTGAAGTGAATAAAAAGTGGATAACTCTGACTTTGGAATATCTCCATTTATAATGCCTGCTTCTCCATATGAAAGTTGATGTGATATTCTTCCATTTGGAAGAATAAGTGCACTAATACCAGTATTAGCTGATCTAACTATGCTTTTTCTACATTCTATTGCCCTAAGTTTTGCGAATGAAAGATGCTGATGATATCCATAAGTATCTCCCCACCAACCATCGTTAGTGATAATACAAATCCACTGAGGGTTCATTTGTGTGAATTTCCCCACATATTCTCCAAAAATTGACTCGTAACAGATAAGAGAGGTAAAGTCTCCTTGAATGGAATTTAAATTAAAAAGAGAATCGTTAACTCCAAAATTCCCAATTGAACCACCTATTTTAACAGGGAATCTTTCTATAAGTGGTTTCAAAATAAATGAGAAAGGAGTCATTTCTGCTCCCGGAACTAGTTTGGACTTGTGATATATCTGAATAGGACTATTTTTAGATATTAAAAGTGCAGAATTAAAAACTTTATACCAAGTACCAGATTTAGTTATACGTATACTAGAATCCAAATGATTTCTTTCATATATAACTTTGCATGTAGAGGCACCGGTAAGAATTTGAGTATTTGAATGTTCATTTAGCCAAGACCGGATTCGCATAATAACTGGAGTATTTTCGATACGAGACTCCCATAACCATTCAGTCAGAAAAGTTTCAGGTAGAACAATTAAATTTGGTTCTCTTAACCACAACGAATCTAGTAATAATTCAACAGATTTAATTTGTTGTTCTTGGGAAATATCAAATTTTTCAAAATAAGGATCGAAATTTGGCTGTACAACTACCACATTTAAAGATTCACCTTTATAATCATTAGATTCAACAAAAATACACGAGGAATAAACCATTGGAAAGAACAAAATAATCAACAGAAAAAATAAAGGTGTTAAAATAGACTTTTTATCAAAAAAAGAGTCAAGCAATAGATATATTAAAATATTAACAAGTAAAATCCATAAACTACCACCAAGTGACCCAGTGAACTCATACCATTGTATCCATTGAATTTGTTCGGAAAAAACATTTCCTAAATTCATCCATGACCAAGATAATTCCCAATTTAAATGAAGATATTCAAATGATAACCAAAATATAGGTAAAGAAATAAATGCATGTTTTTTATCCTTAAACCTAAAAGTATAATAAACTAAAACAAATACCGAAGACATTAAAAAGGTATTTAAGAGAATTGCAAACAATCCTCCTGCAAAGTGAGCATTCATTACCCATGAAGTCAATGAAAAATTAATTAAAAAAAAGACACAAAATAAATACAAAAATAGAGTCCATGGTATTAAAACTTTTCTCTGATTATTATAATTGAAAACCAACCAAAGAAGAGGAACAAAAGAAATAAAAATAAATAAAGTTAGACCATTAGGAGGCCAAGAAATAAAAAAAAAGATTAAAGAAAGTAAACAGGCACCAGTAGACTCTAGGAATTTCATTTTTTCCAATTAAAATTCAATAAATTGCTTTAATTTGTACAAATATAATTTAAATGCTAAAATTCATACCTAATCTTATTACAATATCAAATCTAATTTGTGGGTGCATTGCCTTAAATATGACATTTGATAACCAACTTAAAGAAGCTTCTTACCTAATTGGTCTTGCCGGGTTATTCGATCTTTTTGATGGAGCAACTGCAAGATGGCTATCAATTACCAGTAAAATTGGAAAACAACTTGATTCCTTAGCAGATCTTGTAAGCTTTGGACTAGTTCCGGGTGCAATAGTTTTTCATCTAATAGAGAACTCCTCACTAAGTAATTTATCATTTTTTGCTCTATTAATTCCTGTTTGTTCTGCACTCAGACTTGCAAAATTCAATATCGATGAAAGGCAAGAAGATTATTTTATTGGTTTACCAACTCCTGCAAATAGTTTTTTCTTTTGTTCAATTCCTTTAATTATGAATTATCAATCACAAAGCTTATTTGCTAGTATACTTCATTTTCCTGAAATAATTCTTGTTTTTACTGGGATTTTATCTTGGGCTTTAGTTTCTGAATTGGCATTGTTCTCTTTTAAATTCAGAAATATTAATTACAAAGAAAATACTATGAGATTTAATTTCTTAGCATTAAGTTTAATTCTATTATTAGCAATTAAATTTTCTGCCATTCCTATCTTAATCGTATCCTATATAATATACTCAGCCCTATTCTTTAAAAAAGCATAAATTAATGATTATTTACTTTCTTAGGACAAAATTTTGGCCTAAATAAACACGCCTAACTTGTTCATCTCCAGATAATTCTTCTGATGTCCCTGCCTTTAAAATATTACCTTCAAATAAAAGATATGCTCTATCTGTGATAGAAAGTGTTTCTTGAACATTATGATCAGTAATTAAAATACCGATATTTTTTTTCTTTAATTTAGTAACGATTGATTGAATATCTTCCACAGCAATTGGATCTACTCCAGCAAATGGCTCATCCAAGAGAATAAACTTAGGATTCACAGCCAATGATCTAGCAATCTCAGTTCTTCTCCTTTCTCCACCTGATAAAAGGTCACCCCTAGTTTTTCTAAGCGATTGTAATCCAAATTCATTTATTAATTCTTCTAATTTATGAGCCTGCTCCTTTGGATTAAGAGAAGTCATTTCTAAAACTGCCATTATATTTTCCTCCACAGTGAGTTTACGAAATACAGAGGGTTCTTGGGCTAAATAGCCAAGTCCTTTCTTTGCTCTATTATACATGGGATAATTAGTAATGTCCTCATTATCTAAAAAAACCTTTCCAGAACTAGGTTTAACTAATCCAACAATCATATAAAAGGAAGTTGTTTTTCCAGCGCCATTTGGGCCTAAGAGGCCTACAATCTCGCCTTGATTCACTTCTAAACTCACTCCCTTAACAACAGGTAAATCTTTATAAAATTTTATTATGTTTTCTGCACGTAACTTCATTTATTTCGTTGAATTTTTGATAACATACCCAGAAATATGGATACTCATTTCATATAGGAAAAATAAAGGTAAAGAAACTAATATTTGACTGGATATATCTGGTGGAGTAATAATGGAGGAAAGAATTAAAGCGCCAACAATAGAATGAGAACGATATTTTTTCATTGATTGTGGTGTTAACAATCCAATACTAGTCATAAAATAGACTAATACGGGCAATTGAAATATTAATCCACAAGCTAAAGTAATAGTCGTTATTGTACTGATAAAAGAACTAAGATTAATTTGATTAGTGACCGATTCACTTACTTGGTAACTTCCCAAAAAATTAACAGACAAAGGAGCAATGATTAGATAACCAAAGCTTATCCCCAAAATAAAGAGAAAAGATACTACGAAAACCACACTTGTGGTATGAGCAGACTCTTTAGCATTTAACGCGGGTTTAATAAATCGCCAAAGCTCCCAAATCAAATAGGGAAAAGCTAGAGTAATTCCAGCCAAAAAAGCAACCCATAAGTGCATTGTAAATTGGCCAGACATATTCACGTTCATTAATATAAATGGTTGCTCAGTTATACAAAATACATCACCTAAATTAAGTAATTTAGAAAATTTACAAAGAGCTGAATAAGTTATAAAATTTGGATTTTTTGGAGCAAGTAAAAGTTGATCAAAAAGTATATTTTTATTTAAAAAAGTTAAAATTGTAAATGCAAAAACAGCTATTACTGATCTAATAAGATGACCTCTCAGAATACCCAAGTGCTCTAAAAACGACATATCTTCACTCATTTTCTTCATAGTTACATTTTTCAAAGTAAACTAAATTAATAGTGTTTTAAATAAAAAAACACAAAGATTAATCAGAGGAGAAAACCTGTTTAACTAGATTTAAAAAATATAAGGAATCAAATATATGGTCCAAAAATAACACTAAAAATTTTCTTAAAAAAAAAAGAGCTTTTATTTGCTGTTATCATTACTTAATTCGTCTAATTAAAATTATTCTTACACATTTAAAAAAATCAAAAAATGTGATTAATTGTTAAAACTTTTCAAATAGTTTACTTTGATATTTAATAACTTTATAGTTATCTTTAGTAAAGCATAATAACTTTATAGTAGGGAATTAAAACCCATGAGATATTCCAATCAATCAATTCATTCAAGTCTAAAAAGTTTTTTTGGTTTTACAAATTTTAAAGGCAATCAGAAGTTAATAATACAAAACTTATTGAAAGGCAATGACACATTTGTAATTAAACCAACAGGTGGAGGAAAATCTTTGTGTTATCAGTTACCAGCCCTTATGAGTAATGGAACTGCAATCATTGTATCACCTCTTATCGCATTAATGAAAAATCAAGTTGATGCAATAAGGGGGTTTACATCGCATGATAACATTGCTCATGTATTAAATTCATCCCTAGGAAAAAGAGATGTTCAAGGTGTAAAAGAAGATATCTTAAAAGGATATACCAAACTTCTATATGTTGCTCCTGAATCATTAACCAAAAAAGATACCATTGAATTTCTGTCTTCTGTTACAATTTCATTTTATGCTATTGACGAAGCACATTGTATATCTGAATGGGGTCACGATTTCAGACCAGAATATAGAAACTTAAAATCAATTTTTGACAAAATTGGTTCTTGCCCAATAATTGCATTAACTGCTACAGCTACTGATAAAGTTCAAGAAGATATCAAAAAAAACTTAGGAATTGATAATGCTCAAGTTTTTAAATCATCCTTTAATAGAGAAAATTTGTTTTATGAAATTCGTCCAAAAATAAATGTTAACAAAGAAATTATAAAATTCATAAAGGAATATTCAAAAAAATCTGGTATTGTTTATTGTTTAAGTAGAAAAAAAGTTCAAGAAATATCTCAGACTCTTCAGGTGAATGGAATAAATGCACTTCCATATCATGCAGGCCTTGATGCTCATACAAGAGCAAAACATCAAGATGCTTTTTTAATGGAAGATTGCCATGTTATTGTTGCTACTATTGCTTTTGGAATGGGAATAGATAAACCTGACGTAAGATTTGTTGTTCACCATGATATTCCTAAAAGTTTGGAGAGTTATTATCAAGAAACAGGTCGTGCTGGCAGAGATGGTGGTGAAGGAGTATGTGTAGCTTTTTATAGTTATAAGGATATAGAAAAATTAGATAAGTTTATGCAAGGAAAACCTGTAGCTGAACAAGAAATTGGTAAACAATTACTTTTAGAGACAGTTTCCTTTGCAGAAACTTCTATTTGTAGAAGAAAATATTTACTACATTATTTTGGGGAGAAATTTGAACAAACTAATTGTAATAAATTATGTGATAATTGCAAAGAAGAAAAAATACTAGTCAATGCTCAAGAGCATATTTTTCTTCTTATAAAAACTATACAAGAGAGTAATGAAAAATTTAAAGCAAAAGAAATCGTGAAAATTCTTTGCGGCCAATCCTCAGCTATGATAAATGATTATAATTGTAATAAATTATCTGTTTTTGGTAAAGGTAAAGAACATGATGAATCATATTGGCACACTGTTATCCGGCAAGTTTTAGTCTCAGAATTACTTCACAAGGAAGTAGAGTCATATGGAATATTAAAAATTAATCAAACTGCGCTAGACTACCTCAAATCTCCAAAACCTTTTATGATTGCGAAAGATCACGATTATTCAAATATTGAACAATTAGAGGTAGACTCAAATGTTAAATCTTCTGTATTTGACCCTTTGTTACTAGGAATGCTCAAAGATTTAAGAAGAAAAGTAGCAAAATCAAAAAATCTTCCTCCATTTGTTATATTCCAAGACCCTTCACTTGAGGATATGGCACTTCAATATCCTATTAATGTTAAAGAGTTAACCAATATAAATGGTGTTGGTTTAGGAAAAGCAAACCGATTTGGAAAAGAATTTGTAAAACTTATTTCTGATTACGTTAACGACAATAATATAGATCGACCAATTGATTTTGTGGTAAAATCAATTGTAAATAAATCTGGTCTAAAAGTATTTATAATCAAAAGTACAGATAGAAAATTACCTTTAGATGACATTGCATCAGCAAAAGGACTTGATATGCCAAAGCTAATTTCTGAAATTGAAAATATTGTTTATTCTGGAACAAAAGTTGATCTTGACTATTATTTAAAAGATCTTTTGGATGAGGATCAACAAGATGAAATATTCGATTATTTCAAGGAATATGCTGAAACTGATTCAATAGAAGAAGCTATGAAAGAATTTGAAACAGATTATGAGGAAGAGGAACTTAGACTAATGCGAATTAAGTTCCTTTCTGAATTCGCGAATTAGTCAAGTGATTTTATGGCAAGATAAGCCATTATCCCAGCTCCTATACCAAGTGCTCTCTTATCAATATCAAAATTTGGATTATGGACATCATAAATAATTCCCTTTGACTTGTTTCCTACTCCAAGGCGAAAGAAACATGCAGGAACCTTTTGACTATAAAAGGAGAAATCCTCTGCAGTCATTCTCACGTCAATCTCTTGAACCATTTCCTTACCAAGATAATCTTTGGCAAATTCATTACATTGATTAGTGAAATTTTTGTCATTGTTTAAAAATGGATATCCTTTCACAATTTTTAGTGCCCCTTGAAAACCTTTATCATGAAGAAATTGATCTACAAAACTTTCTAATTTTATATGCATCTGGATCCTCCATGACTCATCAAAGGTCCTAAATGTTCCTTTTGCAACAATTTTTTCAGGGATAATATTAGTCGCACCATCTGCATGTAAATCTCCAAAAACAAAAATGTAAGAAGAACCATTAGACTCAGTTTTAACAAAATTATTAAGTTTTAGAAGCAACTCGGACATTAGGGGAATCGGATTCAAATATTTACTTGGTAAAGCTGCATGGCCTCCTTTACCAATAACATTTAAATACATTTCATCACAGGAAGCCATATATAGACCAGGCCTAAAACCAAGAAATCCTACATTCAAACTTGGTAGCACATGAAGGGCTAAAATATTATCAACTTTTGGATTATCTAAAACACCTTCATCAATTAAAAGAGAGGCACCACCAGGTAAAAGTTCTTCTCCAGGTTGGAAAATTAGTTTTATTGTTCCGTTAAACTGATTTCTTAAAGATTGTAATACTTTGGCAGCCCCCAATAAACATGCTGTATGCACATCATGCCCACAGGCATGCATACATCCATCAACCTTAGATTTATAAGGAACTTCATTTTCTTCGCTAATAGGAAGAGCATCTAAATCTGCTCGCAAAGCAATACATTTAGATTCTGGATTTCGACCTTCAATTAAAGCAACTACTCCTGTTTTAGCCATACGATATGGCCGAGAGATTCCAAATTCAATTAGTTTTGAAGAAACAAACTTAGCTGTACTTTCTTCTTTAAAAGAAAGTTCTGGATGAGAGTGAATATGTTCACGCCAAGCAACAATATCCTCAAATATAGAGTCAACGATATTTTTTATTTTAGTTTTCACTTAAATGTTTTTTCATGTTTCTAGCTACAATCCTACGATTTAAAAAAGAAGGTAATAACTTCGTAAGGATCATAAGAATTTTAGCTCCCTTTCCTGGTATGATAACTGTTTTACCCTCTAACATTCCAGCTATTATATATTTTGCAACAGAGTTACCATTAAGACTTGTCAATTTTCCAATAGTGCCACTTGCCTTTATTCGATCTACCACTTCAGTATTAGTATATACTCCTGGTGGGCAAGAAACAGATACTTGTATAGTAGTTTTCTTTAATTCATAAGATATAGCGTTTGAAAAAGAATATATAAAAGCTTTAGAAGCAGAATAAAGAGCTTTATAAGGAACAGGACTATAACTCCCCAAACTACCCATATTTAAAATATATGATTTATCAAATTTTTTTAAATGAGGAATAAACAATTTAGTTAATTGGAGCATTGGAAAAAGATTTAACTTAACCAGATTAATATCAAAATCTATTTCTGTTTCAATGAAACTACCAGAAAAGCCAATTCCGACGTTATTCATCAATATTTGTATGTAAATACCAGTTGAATCACAATAATCAAAAATTTCCTGAAAACTTTGAGGATTTAAAAGGTCAATAACTAAGATTTTGCATGTAACATTATATTTGTTTTCAATACCTTGTTTTAGAGATAATAAACCGTCATTATCAATTGCAATTGCTAATATTGGTACACCTTTAGAAGCCCATTCAAAAGCAACAGCTCTTCCAATCCCATGGCTTGCGCCAGTAATTAAACAGTACCCTTGAATATTCATTCTTTTATTAGATCAAAATTGTTATTAACCAAGCGAAATTAAACTTTTCCCTCATAAAAATAATTACTTTTGTGAATCTAAAATTAAAAAAAATATGATTCAAGTTAAATGCTTTACCTTCAACCCTTTTCAGGAAAATACATATATTATATTTGATGAGTCAAAAGAATGTATAGTAATAGATCCAGGTTGCTACAACGAAAATGAAAATAAGATTATTGAATCTTTTATTGAAAATCAAAATTTAAAGCCTGTTTTATTGGTAAATACTCACTGCCATCTTGATCATGTGTTTGGAAATCAGTTTATTTCCATGTGTTATAATCTACTTCCATTAATTCACCGATTGGATATACCAATGATGGAATATGCTGCTATAGCAGCTAAAAAATATGGTATTCACTTATCAAAACTTCCTAAAATAGGAGGATTTATTGAAGAAGGAGATTTTGTTTCGTTTGGAAAAAGTTCTTTTAAGGTTGTATTCTCTCCTGGTCACTCCCCAGGTCATATTTGTCTAATAAATGATAAACAAAATATTGCAATATGTGGAGATGTAATATTTAATTTAAGTATTGGCAGAACAGATCTCCCAATGGGAAATCACGATGACCTTATCAAATCAATTAGAAATAAATTATTTGTTTTGGATAACAACACTGTAATTTATCCTGGTCATGGTCCAAAAACAACTATAGGATTTGAAAAAAAAAATAATCCATTTATTCAATGATTATTAAAATCATTCAAAGAAATAAGATAGCTTTCTAGCTAAATTATATTTTGTTATTTTTACAGAAAATAATTAAAAAATTAGACATGAAAAATTTTAAACTATTAACTATTTTGGCTTTACTGATATCTTTTTCCTCTTGTGAAGAAGAAGAACCAGATATTTTCGGATGTACTGATACAAATGCAACTAATTACAATTCTTCAGCAAATCAGAATGATGGATCTTGCGTTTATATTATACCTGGATGTACAGATGCCACTGCCTCAAACTATAATTCATCGGCAAATCAAGACGATGGGTCTTGTGAATACCCAGCTTCATGGGAAGGAACTTATGATGCCTCAGAAGAATGCGGAGGAGGTTGGACTTGGGAACAAGTTATTACTTCTAATGAAAATGAGATAACTTTGGTTAATGCTTTTGACTGGGGGCCAGATATTACTGTACCAGTAAGTGGAAACTCTTTTAGTGTTACAAACGTTGATGGAATGATTGTTTCAACAGATGCACAAGGAGTCCAAACAGAAATTGAAGTTGTATACTCATTAATCTCAGGAGAAATTGATGGAGATTCAATTACGATGCATTATACTATTTTACAGGTAACTGAAACTGGAGATTTAGAAGAATTTTCTGATTGTTTTCCGACAATGTCTTTATCTACAGGAGGTCTAAGATATTCAACAGAAAAAAAAGAATTTTAAAAAGATAGTCTAAAAAGAAAAAAAGCCCTACTATCGTAGGGCTTTTTTTTTTAAAACTCATTTAGTTCTAATAAAAACGATTATTAATTTCTGTTTTAAAAAGTAAACTAAAGAGCTGAATGTAATCTAATAAAATATCCAACTACTTGGTTCAAAACAAAAGAAGCTACGAAATTAATTAATAAATTTATGTAAAAATAGATATGGGTAAAAAATATAAACACTCTTTTAATTCAGATATGATTGATAGTTATAAATAAAAAAGATTATGCAATTCAATTTATAAAGGTTTTTTTAGATCTTAAAATCTCTATAATACTAGATTTTAATTGCAATTATAGGTTTAAGAAATTTCCTTTATTATTCGTAATTTATGTGTATGCTGTCCTAATTCCTTATTAAAAATTCCTTGCTGGTCTAAGCGATCTACACGAACCTTTCCTGATGCATGAATGATATGATTATTTTCCAGAATAATGCCTACATGAATAATATCTCCTTCAGAATTATCAAAAAATGCCAGATCACCAGGCTCAGCTTCATCAATAAAACTAAGTGTTGAACCAAATTCTACTTGTTTATCTGCATCTCTTGGTAAAAACTTACCATTAAGTCTGTAAGCCATCTGGGTAAGACCTGAACAGTCAACCCCCATAGGCGTTCGCCCACCCCAGAGATAAGGTGCATGAAGAAACATATATGCCGTATTTATAACATTAAACTTATTATATTTCTTAGTAAATGCTTTTCCTCCCTCAAAATTAAGGCGAATATTATTAATCAAACAAGTCTGTCCGTCATAAAATGGGAGTAAACTTCCTAAACCGATTGGAATTAATTCTCCACTGACTGTGCTTAATACATCAATTAAATTAGGGTTAAAGTAAGTTATTTCATCTGAAAGACTCATATACTGAGCTTTATCA
>MDTC01269417.1_pt1 | contig 21729 bp, 11 predicted proteins | sample 811181 | NCBI WGS metagenome assembly MDTC01 (sample SAMN05326644, study PRJNA326480) | marine metagenome | isolation source: seawater | place: Pacific Ocean: North | collected 2011 | reverse complement strand
TGCTAATGTATATGGAGTTGTGCTACTACTATTCCCATGTGGTAAAGCTAAATAACCCGTTGTATTGTTTGTATTATAATATGAACCAAATAATCTTGTAAAAGTTGTATCATTTGGATGATAAAATATAAGATTACCGGAATAACTCGAAGTACTATCTTTAAGGTATATTTCATTATCAAAAGTAAAACCCCCGCTAAAATTTCCTGTTAATGTTCCACTATTTATAGTCGGGGAAGTTAATGTTCCACTATTTATAGTTGGAGAAGTTAGTGTTTTATTTGTTAATGTATCTATTGTATTTCTCCCTACAATGGTATCTGTACTCGTTGGTAATGTTAATGTTCCAGTATTTACAATTGAACTTATATTGGGGGTTGTCAGAGTCTTATTTGTTAATGTATCTGTTGTATCTCTCCCTACAAGAGTATCTGTACTCGTTGGTAATGTTAATGTTCCAGTATTTACAATTGAACTTATATTGGGGGCTGTCAGAGTCTTATTTGTAAATGTTTGATTACTGGTAGTTGTTGCTAATATATAAGGGGCAAACCAGTTACTATTCCCTTGTGGCAATGCTAAATAACCCGTTGAATTGTTTGTATTATAATATGACCCGTATAATCTTGTAGACGAAGAATCATTGGGGTGATAAAATATAGCACTACCGGGAAAAGTACTATCGGTGTCCTTAAGGTAAATTTCATTATTAAAAGTTGCTGCCGGACTCCCATTAAATATTGGAGATTCTAGAGTCTTATTTATTAATGTTTGGGTTGCTTCTTGTGTAACTATGATATGTGGAATAGTGCTTGACGAAGATCCTTGAGGTAATGCTAAGAAAGAGTTACTTTGAACGGAATTACTTATTATTTTTGAATATAATCTAGTATAATTTGTATGATTAGAATGCATAAAATCAATAAAAGATGGATATCCTAGATTGGGGGAAATATATTTATTAAATATCTTCATATTGTTTTTAGTGGTTGTTAAACCACTTACTATTAGATCTCTGTACCTTTTACTGCCAGAGCTAGTATCTTCTCCGATATAAGTTTTTGCGTGGATAAATAAAGATCTATTAAAAAAATCGTTTGAATCATCCATATTACCATATATATATGAATAATCACCTATAAATCCGTATGTTTCTATATATAATTTATTATCACTGGATCCATTTTCAAGAGGACCTGAATTAACGCCTATACATATATTCTTATCTGACATATTATAATAACCCGCGCGATTACCTAGTAATACATTTCCACTCCCGGATATATTTTTATATCCGGCTCTATAACCAAGACTTACATTAGTAGTTCCTGCATAATTTGTAAGGTGTCCTCCGGCGTCTTCCCCTATAAAGACATTCATTTTCCCAGTATTATCAGTCCCCAAACCTGTATTATAACCATAATATACATTATTATTTGCTTCTTCTGTAAGTTTAACTTGTGTGAATCTACCAGGGTAAGCTATTATTTTACCTACTTCGGAATTTATACCTCCTTGAGTTACCTTTAAAGTGCCATTAATTGTTAATTCTGGTATACGGAGTGATTCTTCTTCTTCCCCTTCTTTCATATCACCATAAAGAAATGATTGATTTCCTCGTGGTTCACCATTATTAAGACCACGTGGATCTATATATAGTTTACCCGAAACATTTCCATTATCAGAAGTTTCACCTGTTTCTGGACCTATAAAAATGCAATTATTACTTTTATTGTAGTATCCACTCTTATAACCTATACAAACGTTTCCATATCCATTTTCATTATTATAGTTTGATTCACAACCTATGGCAGTATTAGTATTTGCCTGAGTATATTTATATCCAGATTTACTTCCAATAGCAACATTATAAAATGTTTCTCCCTGATTATTATCTTGTCCATATCCAGATCTATAACCTATATATACATCATCCATACTTTTAGATAAATATCTTGACGAACTACTTCCAATCGATACATTATGTTCAGGTAAATATTTCATAAGGTCTTTTCTACTATCTATTGAATTATCTGCTTGACTCGTGACATGTGAAGGTGGATTATTATTAATAAAATCTAAAACTGTTCCAGATGGTATAATGATATTATTACTACCCCCCATTATTATTTTATATGCTGGAATTGAATTAATTGTTGCACTCTCGACACTAGTAACAGTAACGCTGTTAAAATTAGGAGGAAAATAACCTGAATTATTTAATATCCATCCCTCGACTAAATTTACAGTAGAGCTGTTATCAATGATAATTATATTTGAATTAATTGTATCTGTAACACTGGTAATTTCTCCACTATTATCACTAATCACCGATAAACTAACAATAGATTCTGATAAACTTTGTCCGGATGAATCTCCAATATAAATATTATCTGTTATTCCTTTTAATTGATCTCCGGAGTTACCTCCCATTAATATATTGCGTGTCCCCATATTTATATTTTTCCCACTTCCTTTCCCAAATAATATATTATCTGTCCCGGTTGTTATATTATAATCATTACCGCTATTTCCTATTATTATATTATTTGACCCTTCATTTGTAGATTTTATTGCCCCTCCTCCGATAAATAAATTACTGCTAACATTACTTTTAAGATATTTATTTCTTGAAGAGTAAGTACTATCAACAAAAAATATATCAATTATTATCGGAGTTGTATTCAATGAAGTTTCTGATAAAGTGATTGTATTTCCATTCACCGCAGTTATTTTTACAACTGTATTATTAGGATATACTATAGTATTAGTTATAATATCGTAAATTTCCATATCAACTGTTAAAGTAGATGTATGGTTTATAGTTATTGTATTGCTTTGAGCTGGAATAGTTATAAATTTGTATTTATATATGTTTGGAAGTGATTCATTTAAAATATATATATTTTTCAAATTAAACTCTAAAATTGAATTTAGGGGTACAACCCCAAGTGTATTATTTGAACTAAGTGTTATTGTATTCCCACTTACAGCAGTTACATATGTTCCATATGGATAATAATTATTTTCATTAAGGGTCATATCGACTTTTACAGGATTACTAGATGACAAATTATAAATTATAATATTTGATGAATTAATTACATCTACAGAATTAATTCTTATTTTCAGATTATTCCCTGTTCCGGTATTAATCATATTACTTTTATTTTCTAATCTTGTAAATCTTGCTCTTGATGGTTTAAGGAAACCAATCTCAGAACCATTTATATCTGATTGTGAAAATTCACCATTAACTGTTAAATTTCCGTCTAATGTTGTATTTCCAGTAACAGTAAGGTCACTTAATAAAGAAGAAGAACCTTCTATACTTAAAGTTCCTCCAATATTCATATTTTCTACAATACCAACTCCCCCAACAACTTTTAATGCCCCGGTTGTCTTACTTGTAGAGGTTGTATTGTCATTTATTGTAGTTTCCTTAGTAACCACAAGTGTGTCTAATAATGTTGTTGCTCCAGTAACTCCTAATGTACTTGATAATGTTGTTGCCCCAGTAACAGCAAAAGTATCTGATAATGTTGTTGCCCCAGTAACAGAAAGAGTATCTGATAATGTTGTTGCTCCAGTAACTCCTAATGTACTTGATAATGTTGTAGCCCCTGTAACAGCAAGAGTATCTGATAATGCTGTTGTTCCAGTAACTCCTAATGTACTTGATAATGTTGTTGCTCCAGTAACTCCTAGTGTATCTGATAATGTTGTTACTCCAGTAACAGAAAGAGTATTTGATAATGTTGTAGCCCCAGTAACTCCCAGCATACTTGATAATGTTGTATTCCCTGTAACCCCGAGTGTATCCGATAATGTTGTTGCTCCAGTAACTCCCAATGTACCATTTGAAAGACTATTATTATTTGATATTGTAATGTCAGCATTTAAATTTAATGTATTTATGGTTGATGATTGATTTCCATAAATTAAAGCATCTGTATTCGATTTTTCTTTGGTATCTATTATTACTCTATTGTTTTCAATGGAAGAAGGAGAAATATTATAACCAATAGTTATATTACTCGATCCAGAAGAAACTGATGACCCTGATAAACTTCCTAAAAATGTATTTTTATTACCACTTTGTACCGATTTACCACTATTATAACCCACAATCGTATTATAATCACCTCCATTTATACTCTGATTATAGATGGTTCCAGAAGAGGCGGCGCCACCCCCTCCTGTATTATATCCTAATAATGTATTATAATGTGGTTTATCCGAATCATCTATAGTTGTGCTTCCAGTACTTACAATAGCATCGTCGGGAAAAATTATTCGAACTCCCTTAGATTTAGTCATACCTGGGACAGCCATTAATTCAAGATTTCCATGTAGTTTTAAGTTTCTTGTTGGATTATAATTTCCTCCTAAAGTTTCTGTATCAGTTCCTCCAATTTGTAGATCACCATTAATTCTTAAATATCGGTTAGTAGATTCGCTATGTTCCATATCTCCATATATTAAAGACTTATTACTTTTATGAATAGATGAATCTATGTATAATTTATTATTTCCTAAATATGTTGTATTATCTCCTGAAGACATTCCTGTTGTGAATGGAGGAGAAGCGGGCCCTACTTCAGAATTATTTCCTATAACTATATTATTATTACTATCAGGATACCGATAACCTGCTTTATTACCAATGAATACATTGTTTGAATATAAGGTTTCATGGGTCGTAGGGGATTGTCCCGAAGAATATCCTAGAAAAACATTTTCAGCCGAAGTATTATCTGTATATCTTCCAGATTCATTTCCAATATATACATTATTTTTTCCTTCTTCTGGATATTTATTATAAATCTCTCCTTCATGGTTTACTAATGTTGATATCCCCCCTACATTTTTCCCCAATAATACTTCAGAACTATCATACTGATATATTTTAGATTTAACGGTACTAAAAAAACCATCATAAGGAATTATTCCACCTATTTGACCTGTTAAATTTTTATTTCCAAGTATGACAACTTTATTAGTAAAAGGTATCACTGTCCCCCCTCCGTCTTTAAATTCTATATCTGGAGGAACTATATATCCTTCTCCAGGTTCATCTATTATTATTGATTCAAGGTTCCCATTACTATTTATAACAGGTCTTCCTAAAGCAGTTACTCCATTTGAAGGCGACTCAAAGCTAATAGTAGCATTTGTCCGTAAATTTCCACTAGGAATTGATTGACCTGAGTTAACATTAGAAATTATTACATTACTAACAAAACCACTCGTCATTTTTAATTCATTATCATTTATCGTTAAGATCTTATTATTTAATTCTTCTTCGAGAAGAGGGTCAGCATCGTTTACTTTAAAAGGGTACTTCTTCGGAATTTTTCCGACATTAAATATAAATTCCCCGGCATTTACATCAGGATTACCTGTATATGTTGAAAATTCTATATTTTTTATATATTTTCTAGAATGAGAACTATAATTCCAACTTTGTCCGGGCAAAGTTAGAGTATCTCTATCAAAATTACTCCTTAATGTATTTGTCTGTGTTACATTAGTGCTTATTTCAAACCTTTCAAATCTATCTATCCCGGTTCTTAAAGTATTTTGCCATTTAAATACAAATTTTGTCTTAAATGGGATCGGTTGAAGACTAATATTACTTAGGTATAATCTGTATGGATTGCCATATACACTATCAATCTCAACATGGGAAACGAATGTATCTACCGGAAAATATGCTCCTGGATTTGTTAATACCATACCGGTAGTAACTCTATGTAGTGATTGATTGGTGAATATTACGGGAATGGCGGTTATACTATTTACACCACTCGACGATTCTTCATTAACTGTAATATTATATTCATCACTATTAGAATAAATTTGGAGGGTATTTCCTATTATATCTGTTATATTTTGTTCTTTAACATTGTCTAATCTCCCCGTAGAGGCATTTGTATACATTCCATCTCCTCCTAATCTTTTCGTAAAATTAAATATTGGAATTTTAACAGGTATTGGTTGAGAAGGGTTCCCGGATTGAGCGTCTATACCTAGTAAATAATCACCCCCTTGACCTAACTGTATTACCTCTGGGGTGTTATTAGTTGTTAATGATAATGGATCAAAATTTATTCTATTACTTGATATTGTAATTCCTTGCCCTCCTATCGTACTTGAACTGATTCCACCCGAACTGGTAGTTGAAGATATTGAACTATGGCTATAAACAGTAACATTTAATCTCAGATAACTGGGACTCAGCATAGAATAAATGCTTATGCGAAAACCCCAGGTGGTCTTGAAGCCGATCCTACAGTGGGTACTCGAAGTTGTCGTAGTTGCGATACTACTATTAACACTATCAATAGTATGAAATATAAAATAACCTACGTCACTGCGAGGAGTTGAGGATCCATTCCCATCTGTAAAGTAAAATGTTGCGTGGGCTACTGTGCCCTCCCAGTATGTATACCACCCCAATCCAGAAGAGCCAGTCGACGTAGGGTAGTGGATATTGTTTGCCCAGTACGGATCGCTTGGAAAGATAGAGGTTGCAAAAGCAAAGGGGAGAATCATTGTAGAACTATTTCCACTTCCAGAAGAACCATTTCCCCACGCGGTTTTACATATCAAAGGTACCTTTATTATTGGAGTTTGATTATATCCAAAACCTTCGTCTATAATTGAAAATGATAGAATTTTACCACTCGATTCCTCAATATTAGGTATAATGTTAGAAATCCTTTTTCCTATTATATCTTCATTTAAAGAACCATTAACCATAATTTCAGGGGGATTTGTATTATCAAAATCCCCAGCATTACCAATTGGCATATATATAGTGTATAAGCTATTCTGATCCGTACCTCCGTCTGCTGGTAGTGATGTATCGTCCCACGTGACAGCTATCACCTTGCTAGCTCCATTATAATCGGTTATTAAACCATTTATAACTGTAAGAGTATTAGATGCTTGGTTTGTTACTCTTATTCTACAATTGTTATAATGATAATCAACACTACTAGCATAGCTTAGTAATGTTAAAGGGGATGTCATTTTTCCTGAATTTTTTCCGTATATAGTATATGTTGTGGTTCCCGGAATAATAGTCGGACCTTCGTTTGGAGGACTACTCCATGCGACAGTTATATCCTTAGTTGATGAATCATAATTAGTGATTATTCCTGAATCGGATATTGCTCCTGAAACAACATTTTGAAGGATTATTCTTTGATCTTTATAAAAATTATCTATTCTAATAGCTATTCCATTTAATCTATATCCGGAGTTACCTCCCATTAATATATTGTATGTAGTCGAAGAGTTTGTTGTGGGGATTGGTCCCTCCCCCCAATCTACAATGATTGCTCTGGATGATCCAGTATAGTCGGTTATCGTACCAACGGAAGCACCTCCATCAATTGAGATTGACATACCGTTGTATGCGTCGTCTTGGTCGCTTGCCGATGATGGCGCCAGCTTTAGGGTGTTTGACATTGTTCCAGACGTACCGGATGGTTCCATTATTCCACTTTTATGGAGATATATTTTATATGATGTATTTGTTGTAAATGATGGCATTGTTACTGAATTTCCATTAGAATTATACCAATCAACTGTTATTTTCCTTGTACTTGAGTCATAATCTGTTATATAACCATATTCAGAAACGTTTGATATTTCTAATTGCGAATTGATGTAATAACCATCAATAGAACTAGAATTTAAGTCTAAGAATAGATCATTATCAGAATTTCGTGTTATTAATCCCTCTATATTAATAGCATCTTCTCCCCCGACCACCATACTTGAACCGTCGTATAATATATCTGTTATTGTTCCTCCTTTTAACAAAAGTGAATTATTGGATATGTTTGGGACATTTACATTAAATAAACTATCATTAATTGAAGAAACTGAATTTATTTGTAAGACTTGTCCTACAATTCCTTCAGAACCGGGTAATTCAATTGTATAGCCAGGGGCAGCAGTATTTTCACTCGCTTTAAAACTAACAAAATGACTATTTGAATTGTCACATAATTTTAACATATGATTGTTCATTATTGAAAGGTTTCCTCTATTGTCAATTTTTATTCTTTGATTTAAATTTCGATCTAATGTTGGATGATCAACGGCAACTGTATTTATAGAAAATTCTCCAACTAATCTATCATTTTTATTCGAAGTATTTACTAACGATGAAATACTTGCTAATGTTGAATTACCATAAATATTGTAAGTTGTTGAAGTCCATGTGGAAGTTGTTGGTGTCGCATTATTATTCCATGTAATACTTGTTATTATTCGACCATTACCAATATATTCATTAATAGTACCGGTATATTCATTAATAGTACCGGTGGCATCTGGATTAGAAATAGATATATGTAACCCTTTATAATAATTGTCTATAGAACTCGCAGATTCTTCAAGCGTTAAAGCACCAACCATAGTTCCATATGTCAGTGAACCATAACTTTGAAAACTAACATTTCCAAGTGTATCAGCTATATTTGTTATTTGAGGTACTTCTTCCGTCCCTCTTGCTTTCTTTAATATTAATGAACTAGATAAAGAATTTTCTCCATATCGATTCACACTAATATCTCCGTCACTATTAATATCATTAATCCCATTTATCCCCTTATTACTATCTAAGATCAAAGCTTTACTACTTATAGCCATCCCTTCCTGAGAACCACTTAAAAATGCCATTTGAGAAGGTAAAACCTTATTTGATATAGAAGAAATACCAGTTTTTAATTCGAGGGATCCATTTATAATAATATCAGAGTCTATTTTTGTGTCTCCCGTATCTACCCCCGAATCAACCCTTAAAGATGAACCTTTTTTTAACATTTTAATTAATAAATAATTATATTTTAATTTAAAATATAATCCTTATTAATCATGGAACAATACTTATCAAGAAGAAATATAATAATAGGTTCTATTATCTCACTTATTATAGCGGGATTAACTTATTCCTTTATAAAAAATAGAAACATACATCATGAATTAGAAGATGAATCCCCTTTAAATAAATCTCCAATTAATCAGATTGATGATTATGATGAAAGCATTATTTCTAATTTTTCAGAAGCGCTAAAAAAAGCAACCAAAAATATTTATAAATTAAATAGTCGTTCTTCAGAAACCCCGGAACAAATAAGTATTAAAAATAATTTGTTTAGAAAAGAAATTAATGTAAAAAGAATAATAATTGATTCTAAAGAAATACATAATTTAAATAATTATAATACCTCAAATTATACAATAGATCTTATCAATAAAAATGGATTAAATAAAGGGACGATTGGAAGAATCACAAATATTATAAATTTTAAATTAATTCAATGTATCATTCCAACTCCACCTTGGAATGTCACTAATAATAATTATAAAATTATCATTAATTATAATGGATCAGATACTACAATATCTTTAACTAAAGATAAACTATATACTAATGATGAATTAGCAACTGAATTAAAATCAAAATTAACACCTTTAAATGCTTCTTTTAATGTTACATATACTTCATCTAAATTTACTATATCTGTTACTTCTCCAGCAGCATTTTACTTTAAATGGAATACTAATTATGATATAAATAAAAGTTATGCTTATAAATTATTTGGTTTTGAAATGAAAGATTATAGTTCAAGTTCGTCAGTTACATCAGATAATATACCAGATTCAACACAATATCATATTGATCTAGTTATCCCCCAATTACCCCCTAAGAATACTATCGCTTCTTTAAATAACCGTAATACATTAGAAAGGATACCCCTTAATAAAACAGGTGATTTAGATATGGTAGTATATGATAATATAAATATGACACCTTACAGTCATTTTTTCCCTATTTCTTTAGATGAAATAACTATCCAATTATATGATACAAATGGAACAGGATTATATGAATGTGGTAATAAAGATAATACTTTTGTATTTGAATATGTTGAATTATTAAATACATCTTTAATGGATAAAATTAAAATTTGATAATAATATTTATTACTTTACTAAGTAATGAGTTTATGTTTAAAAATAAAGTAGAGACATCTACATGTCATATATGTCTAGAAGATTTATCTTATAAACCCAAAAATATTAAAAAGAAATGTTGTCCAACAAAAGCCTTCATTTGTAATAGGTGTTGGGATTCTTTAAATAATAATGATTGTATTGTTCAGTGTCCATTATGTAAACAGAGCTTTGAACACCAAGATATAGAAGCCCCTATGGATAATTGTTCCTGTCAATGTTGTAGCGGTGATGATATTAAAGATACTAAATTATTTATAATTAGATTATTCAAATATATTTGTTATGAACTAGTTGGTATAATGACCTTTACATTATTTATATTCAATATTCATTCTATAGATACAACATTCCAGGAGGAACTTAATTATTTAATTACTTCACCATTCTTTTGGATAATTTCATTCTTCCTTGGTATATTTGTTATTCATATGGTTCATATATTCTATATCATTATAGAATATATTATCACAGAAATATTAAAGTATATTAAAAAATAAATATTTAAATATTTAAATATTAAATATTAATAAAATAATGATTAATTTCCTTAAAGTTTTATTATTAATTAATTATGTAGTGGGAGATGATATATTTAATAATCATTGTAACATGGAATATGGTTTTTCTTGGTGCGACACATCAAATAAATGTTTACGAAATGAAGAGGAACCATGTTTACCAATCACTAAAGAATGTGCTTTATGTTTAGTAGAGCATTATGGACATGATGACCAGTGTGGAGAAGGTTGTTCAATACAAACACTACATAATATGGAAAATGCAGGTTTTCTTGGTACAGATGAAAATGGATGTTCAATTGATAGAGAAACTATATGGTGTCCATCGTTGGATCGGTGTATTGAACCAACAAGGGAAGCTTGCCGTAAATTTGGAGAATATAGTGATAATTGTAATGAGATAATATGTCCTATGGTTTGTGAATATGGTTATGAAAAAGATACAAATAATTGTATGGTCTGTCGGTGCTCAACGGTAGTCCCGACTTATGATGATTGTCATATTAAAAGACAAAAATGTAATGATAATTACATATGTCCTTTAGTTGAGGAAGTAACACATTGTTCATATGGAGGAGTAGATGGTTATACAACATATCGTTTATCTGTTGTATTTAATGATAAACTAAATATTAAAAATATTTATGCTTTATTTGGAGATTCCCAGGATAATCCAAATGGAACTCCATTGACTATTCCACCGGCATATCAGGGTAATAGTATATTTAATTCTAATTTAGGAGGGGTATCACCAGATTTAATTCGGATTAATTATTTATCTCAATATGATTCATGGTTGACAATAGGCTTGACCGATGGAGATCCACATAATAAATTATCTTCAATTGGGGTAGATTTTAGTTCGTGGTCAGAAACAAATGGTCTAATTGTGGAAAACGGGGCTGTGTTTTTATTAGATCCAAATGAAGAAAATGTTCATGGTAATAAATATGTTGTTGGACAAATCACAATACCTACAGGTACAATAGAAACTGTAAATATGAATATCCAAGGGCAGACACAAGATTTTACTGATAATCAAGGACATAATACATGGACAGAATATAATATAGAATTTGATTTATCATTAAGTAATATAAATTCGAATGGTCATTAAAGTTTAAATAATTTCTCATTATTGACGTAAATTGATAATAAAAAGAAAACAACTCCCATTATTAAATGAACAGTATGTTCAGGACATTTTAAATTAAATCCAGTCATATTTTTAAAATAATTAATTAATTGACAATGGGCTTCATGGGGGAATAATCCCCAAAAGATTGCATTTGCTATTAAAAATGTCAGAATAATATTTTTCATTTTATATTATTACTATAAAAAAATAAATGTTATATTTATATAATGGATAAATATAACATTCTTATCGGTATTTTATTATTATTAATAATTTTTGATAATAAAATGGTTGAAGGACTTACAATGGATATATGTGACAAAAATGAAAACAAATTTAAATTATTAAATGAAAAGATCAATAATATGGGCAATAGTAATGGTAAAGATATTGTAATTAATAATAATTTATGTGATGAAGAAAGAACTATTTATGAAAAAAAAGAGGATGATGATAAAGATGATGAGGATGATGATGATCTTTATAAAAAAATATTTTTTAATTATATTCCAAAAATACTTATAGGAATATTAGTATCAATATTATTGTATTTTGTTGTGGATTTTATAATTTCAAAGAAAAATAAAGTAACAGCAATGACATATGAAGAAGCCTTAGAAAATGTAAAAAATGCCAAAGTTTTAAAATCAAAGGGAATTAAATTAAAATAAAAAATATTTAAAAAAATATTGTTATTATTTAATAAAAAATGGAAGGGGTAGATTATAGAAATTTTGATGTTGTTGTCAGCAAAATGAGGAGTTTTTTTAGAGATGTTAAGGGGTTTAGAGAAGTACATACACAGAACAAAAAGTCTATCTTAGCAGCATGCGAAGATCCTAAAACTATTGCCACATATAATTATGAAGGTCAAATTTGGCCTTTGCCCCAGACTGGTCAAATGTGGTTAGAACACTATCTATTGGAACACCCTGAAGAAAAAGGTTTCTTCTGTGTTTCTACTTCTTATCGCAATGAGCCTGATCCTGTCCCCGGGAGACATGATCGTATTTTCCCTATGTTTGAGTTTGAATTAAAAGGTGGTATGGATGAATTAAGAAAGATGGAAGGAGAACTACTTGATTACCTGGGGTTCAATAGACAGGAAGATGGATCTTTCCCTACAGGGGATTATGATAAGGTATGTAAAGATTATGGTGTTGATGTTGAGAATGGTGAATTAGAAAATGAACATGAAGAAAAACTTGGAGAAGAATATGGTCCGATTTTCTTTTTAGAAAACTTTCCGGAACGGACTTCTCCTTTTTGGAACATGAAACTTCATGATAGTAAGCTTCATTCTAATAAAATTGATGTTATTATGCATGGCATTGAGACCATTGGTTCGGCTGAAAGGAGTACTGATCCGGAAGCAATGAAAGATACTTTCTATACTATTTCGAATGGGGACTATGCGAATACTCTATTTGCTCAATTTGGAAAGGCTCGTGTTGAAAAAGAACTTGAGGAATTTCTTGCCAAGGATTTCTTCCCTCGTTCGGGCGGAGGTATTGGTGTAACTCGGATGATACGTGCTATGCGTCTTTCGGGTCTTCTTGTAGATGCTGAACCTGTTGTCGAACCTGTTGCTCAACCAGAACCTGAACCCGAACCTGTTTCTGAACCTGAACCTGAACCCGAACCTGTTTCTGAACCTGAACCGGAACCGGTTGCTGAAGCTGAAGCTGATCCGGTAAAAACGGATTGTTGATTATAAGGATTAATAAGTAATTTCATATGTTTATTTAATAATGAAATCTATTCATTGAAAAAAATAATTGATAAGAAGAATTAAATAATCTATTGAATTATAAGTATTGATTTCTTTACTTTAACTTTATCTCCGTCAGTATTCATAACATTAACATTTACTTTCATTCGTTTATCAACCTTTAAGACAACGCCTTCAAAGTCTTTACCCTTTAATGTCCATTTTACATTATCTCCTTCTTTGACAGATTCAGGTCCTTTTACCTTTTCTTCGTCAACCCCTTCCTTTTCTTCGTCTACCTCTTCCTCTACTTCCTCTTCCTCTACTTCCTCTTCCTCTACTTCGTTATCGGGTTCAGGCTCAGGTTCATCTTCTTCAACTTTTTCAATAATCTTCTTTTCAATTAATACTCTTCCCCCTGAATCAGGTTTAATCATAACACGTTTTCCTTTATCTTTAAGGACAACTCCATAAATAAATTCGTCATCTTTTTCCCACCTTACTCTTTCCCCTTCAGGTATAGGTTGGGGTTTTAACTTTTTACTACGTTTCTTATCATTCATATGATGAGTATTGATTATTTTAACAATTGGTTTTTCATCCATATAAAAATTATCTAATTCTTTAATTAAATTATTAATTTCGCCATATTCACTATTCATTAATAATACCTTTTTAACATATTCTTCAGTATATCCTTTCTTTGTTATCTCATCCCCATCACCTCTTTTAAGTTTATATTGTAAGTCTTTACATTCCTTAATATAAGAAATCCGATTATCATAAAATTTTTGAAGTTTTTCTTTTTTATGCTCTAAATTTACTTTATTAAAAGTCTCAACTATTTTATCTATTTCCTCTTTGTATTTTTTATTTTTTTCATTTTTATTTTTTAGCTTATCTTTAACATCAATGTAATTATTGATTGATTTCCAGTTTAATCCTTCATTCATTTTGTCTTTTAAAATACTTATTTCGTTTTCATAATTAATATATTTTGGAAACTTTATAGTTATTTGAACACCACATTCGCCTTTCCCACTTTCTCCACAAGTTAACTTTAATTCTTTTGATGTTTCTTTAAATTCTTTCATTTCAGGACAACCATTACATTTGATAAAATTATCTTTATTTGATAAAAATTTTACTTTCTCATCATAAAATAATCCAATTGTTTCTAAATAATGGTCCATTTATTCTATATTAATTAAAAATATATTAAAACTAACTTATCAAATTTATTTTTTTTGTTAATAATTCTATATCTTTTTTATGTTTTACTTTATTTTTCTCTTTTTCTTTATTCCTTGAATATAAAGCATATAAACCAATAATAATAAATAATAATCCAATCATATTAAAAATGAGATGTGTATAATTAATATTTACAGGAGGACTTTTTATAATTTTGGGTTTTATTTGGATTTTTGGAGGGGGTAATGGTTCGATTATTGTTTTATAATCAACTAAATAAGGTTTCATATCTTAAAAAAAATATATATATAAAGAATAAAATTTAAACAAAATCATCGGTTTTTATATTTATATATAAGTAAACCATTAATGATAATGATAAAGTAACTAGCCAAAATGGCATTATTGTTTTATTTGGTCCAGTTCCAAATGATTTAAATTCTCCTTTAGTAGTAAATAACATCGCCGGTTTCATTTGATATACTACAAAATTTATAAATAAGTAAATGATTAAAACCATTTGGAGTGTTTTATCTATCTTAAACATTTATACTATAATAATATAAAAAGTTTTATAATTAATAACTTTCATCATCTACAAATATCCAATCACATAAATTAATTTCAGAATGAGGACTTTTTAATTTAATATACATATTACATCCTTTTTTTTCAAGTATATATTTATCATTATCCTCTATAAATATTATTAATCCTCCAATAACATTTTTAACAAAATTCATCATATTCTTTTTTTTATTATGATTTTTAATAGTTATATTTTTCGTCCTATTATTTATTAAAAATGATAATTCGTCCATTTCAATTATATTGTCAATATTTCCTTTTAAGATAGCCGTGATTGTTCTGTCTAATGTTTCTTCACCCCTTTCTTTAGAAATATTCCATTTATAATTTTTATGAACCATTTATAATTATTTGTAATATTATTAGATTTTCGGATTAATTTTTATTAAAAATTAATTGATTTTAATTTTTTTCTAATTAAATATTTTTATAACTAATTATTTTTATAACTGATCAAAAATTAATTATATTATATTATATTATATTATAATGAAACTTTCTGAAGTATTATGCCTCGTGCTTCCATTTATAATTGTCATTATGGTTTTATCAATTGATAATAAAGAAGATAAAGGGGAAGGGTTTGATGGACAGATAAAACTCCCTAAACCTGAAAAAGAAGAATATCCAGAAGAACCTGAAGAACCAGAAGAAAAAACATATGGATTTGTTCCATCTATAATATGTGCTTTTACTCCTATTTTAGGAGATTATGGATGTGTTCAAAGAGATGCTCTATTACATGAAAAAGAAACTAGTAAATATGAAAAAGAAATAGAAAAGATTAAATTAAAAAATAATAAAAAAGATAAAGAATTAGATAAAAAAATCGAAAAAGCAAAAGTAGATATATGTAGTAAATTAGGTTGTAAAAATGAAAGTTCATGTGATACTATTGTTAATGACGGCGATATGGATAATAAAGGGGATATAGTTATATCTGGTTTGTGTGATTGTGTTAGTGGATTCCACGGTAAAGATTGTGGGACAGTATTAGAAGTATGTACGGCAACTGATAACTGTAATGGTAAAGGTGTCCCTAAAACTAGTACGAAGTATAATATCCCCGATATCGGTTGTAAGTGTGATTGTGAAGATGGTTATGGAGGGGATGATTGTAGTGAAGAATATACTCAATGTACAGCCGCAGAGCATTGTAGTTCCCATGGAGAAACAAAAGGTTATGATTTAGGTAATGGATGTGTTTGCGATTGTCAAGAAGGTTGGGAGGGAGATGATTGTAGTATTAGAAAAGTTCCTTGTACAGCTGAAGACTGTAGTAATGCAGGTGTTCCAAAAGACGGAAGTTATCGACCTAATGCTGAAACCGGGAGAGAAAAAGGATGTGAATGTGAATGCGATGGAGCCCATGAAGGAGATAAGTGTGAAAAGTTAAAAGATATCGAATGGTCTAAATCTGAATGTGTCCAAGATCAAACATGTCAAGAATTAAGAAGTAATGGGACAAGTAGATGTATTAATAATTATTATCAGTCTATTGATTCAAATCAAGTCCCAACTTGTAATGAATGCCCTCCAGGTAGTCAAAATGTAAATCCATCATCTTCTAAAGGTGGTAAAAGGATAAATCCAAGACTAGGGTCATCCTCTATATCAGATTGTATATGTGATAATGATAATGAGTATTTAGATGTATTAACAACAAGTTGTGAAGTTTGTCCAGAAAATACAATTAAAAGTCGAAGTATTAAAGGTGATATAACCGATTGTACTTGCGATACATCCCGCGGATGGTATGATAATCCCAATTGGACGCCTTCTTCAACTGATCAAGAAAGATGCATAAGGTGTGGATGGGATGAAAATGAAGAAAAACTTAAACAAGGTTTTATTTATGAAGTAACGGAAGAAAATGGAGTAAAAGTTGGTGAATGTAAATGTGCTCCATCATTTGATCAAGTAGATGGGGGGGATGAAGGATTAAAGTGTTTTCCAACCGGAAAGTGTTCAACAACAGAACTTTCGGAAGGTGAAACATTTGGAGGGCTGCCCAAAGAATCATTAAATGATTATAAACGCAATTTAGTTAATTCTGCTAATGATAATGGAGAACCCCAAAATATTTGTAATGGTATTGGTTCTAGATCTCAATTGGCTAATATAATTTCAGAATTAGATCATAAAGATATAAGATTACAATATGACAATGATGGTGAAATTGTATTAGATGACAATAGTGACCCAATGTTTTCAGAACTAGGGGATAGATTTATGAGTAAAATATCATGTAATAGTGCTAATGGAAGATGTTCGTGTCCAGGATCATCAACAATGTATTTACGGGATAATTCAGATTCAAGTGATATAGTCCCATGTCAAGAATGTGCTCCAGCAAGAAATAACAGTCCCAAGTATTTAACTTATGATGAGAATAAAGATAGATATGAATGTTCCTCGTCAGAGTGTTTCGATAGAAAGGATGACAATACGTTAAAAGGTTTAGGGTGTCTTAATTATGAAAATTCTGAAAGAAATAGAACTAAAAGGACACAGGAAAATCCTTTAAATAATGCTTCTGGACCTTTAATTTTTAAAGATAATGATGTATGGAAATATTATAATGCTTCGGGAGTAGAAACAACCATAGAAGATAGTATTCCGGATTTATGTAATTCAGATAATTCCCCCCCTAAATGTGGAAGCAAAGAAGGGGAAGATGATATTTGCACATCAGTATTAGGAGTTAATTGGGAAGAAAAACAAGATGCGGATGGAAATAGTAGATGCGCGTGTAATATAGCCTATGAAGATAGAAAAGAAATCAATGGAAAGAAAGCGTGTACCTTTGATACCTCGAAATGTGATCTATATTCTCAGGATCCCGCATGTAACGTGCAAGATATTTATCAATGTCCAGCATGGACTTCTGCTAATGATCAGTGGAATCCCAAAGATTTCAGATTATGGGGGATGGCTCATATTAATAATATTGGGACACCCGGGACTGATGGAGATATTCAATTAGATAATGATGGAAACATTACAGAATCAGGTTGTAAAGATTGTTTCATACCTCCTCCAATCAATCCGGATGGAGCCGAAGAGGGCAATCCAGAATTATCTGAAGTTAAAAATAGTTCGTTATTTGCTGGTCTTCCTAAAAAATTAAGTTTATCATATATGAATGATAAAGGTCAATGGATCCACTACTGTAAACCTAAGACAGGTACTACTTCAACCGGTTATGCTAGTGAAGAACATAGTTTTAATGCTTTAAATCCATTCACTATTATGAATGATTCATCGAAACCTTTACCCGAGGGAAAAACATCTCCGAATACAAGTATTAATGATGCTGAAGGAGTTTGTGGAAAAGCACAATATTATGATATTGATCAAAAGAAATGCTTTAACATTGGCGGTGGTTGTTATTCAAGGGGGGCAGAAGCAGGCTGGTATACGAAAGATATTGGTGATTTCTATAATCTAGGATTACCTGCTTGTAATTTTAAATCAAATGTTAGTCTTTCCGATGTTGATACTCATGATGATAGATCAAAAGCCGGTATTGCCGACAAAGGAAAAATTACTCAAGATGAGGGAGATATAAAAAACCTATGTTGTCAATCATGTCACTATAAATTTTATTCTCCAAATTCAAGTTCTTTAACGAATGGTGAACCAAAAACAACGATTTATGATAAATCTAAATTTACGGATTTACAACCTTACTTATTACCAGCTAAATATTATGGTCCCTCGAATAGTACTCCACCAACTAATCATGCTGGATGTGTTGGTGGATTTCGTCCAACTACAACCCCGCAGCAGACGTTCAATCCTTGGAGGGGGGGGAGACCATTTTGTTCGCCGGGACAAAAGGGGATCGTCAAGCACGGGATGGCTCAACAAAATTACGTCATGGATAGTACTGAAGATGATCATCCAGTCGCGACAATCGATAAGAGAAGTTCAGGTCCATGGGTAACTTCCTTTAATTGGCATGTCCAAGGTATTGCGGATAATTGTGGTGGCTCCTCCCCCACAGACATTATGGGGGCTGGAGGTTCAACAGGTTCGTGTGGTAGAAGGAATGATTCCTTTTCTAATCAAAGGCCTAGACGGGCAACTGTAGCAAATTACTTAACAAACGCAGAAGGAGGGGGATATGCGGGAATGACGGGACATGCTGATGTAACTCCTCGCAATCAACCAGATTCAGATCATCGCGGCGACTGGGGCTCGGGTAGAAACATGACATGGGGGGCACACGGTTACAGTGGAGACTCGGGCTTTGGTGTAAGTACTGAAGATATTTATCAAAAAGGATGGCGTGAGCACTGGGGAGAACATATCATGAATAGTTATCATGGAAAAGATATCCTGACTGCCCATAAGAACCAGGAGGGAGCAACATCGGGGGCACCATGGGCGAATAATGCAAGGGGTAAAGGGAGAAGGAATCCAATTGGATGGAATAATCAAGAAAGTTATACCGTTATTAATGGAGGGAATTCAACGTCAGTCTCAGGGGACTCTCGATTGAATGAATCCATTGACCCTAGAAGTGGGAAAAGAAATCATTGGTTAGCCGAAAATGGTTCAACACTACCCATTACAGGAGTCGGTGGAGCATCTCTCACAACGGTCGAGAGAGCTAATCATGACGAATGTCATGCTAGCGGTATAGGCAACCCCATCCGACCATGTACTTCATCAAACAGAAAAGTATTTGATCATCATGCTAATTCTAATAAAAATGCTAAAGGAATAGGTTATCCCGGTATTAAAGTACCTTCTGTTGAATCAACCAAAAAAATATATGGAGGAGCTCCTGGACCTTTTGCTCGTATTGATATTAATCACGCGACTGGATTTAATTCATTACCAACTGATTACTATTTACATAATCATCCATCAGAAGGAGATGGTCCATATCATGGAGAAACTGGAGTAAAACAAACAAAAGCACCTGCTCATGCGAATTTTGCTGATTATGGAGATAATGAATTTGATGTAGAGAATAAAACACACGAACAAGGTAAACGATATGAAAATCTATTCTATTGTAAACGGTCATTGGGGACACCAAGGGACGTTCATGGGGGAGATGATTATAAGAATATGATTAGTGGTGCTTCAATAGATAGAACAGGTTATATGGATGCGAAGATGTCTAAGGGTTCGGGTGGCGCCTCCACACATGTTCAACATGGAGCGCAGGGACAGTGGGCCCCTCATTACTCTGGCGGACACAACTATCACCTTAACAACGGCAGCAACCATGATCAGTATCCGCTTCCGCATAGAAAAACGGAATGGGGAGAACCTCAATATCAAGTCGTTGATGATATTGTAGACGGAGGAAAACACCCAATAAATGCCCCACATCTCTATGTTAAAAATTTAATAACACTAGGAAAATATGGGTGGCCCCTTCAATCGGTAGATAAACTTAATTCTGCCAATTCAATCAAGAATAATATTTCTTTCTTAGGGGCGAATGCATATCAGCACACCGGAACCCACGCCACCACCAGCAACACCGGCCAGAAAATACCGGACAATGCGACTGCCGGCTATACAAAAGATACTTCACATATACCAAAAGCACAGCATGGTATATTAGGTGGAGAAGAACCGGTGCGTGCTCTAGTTCCAAGGGAATTAAATAATATGGCTTATTATGATACTGAATACGGGGGATGGATACAAAGAAATCAAACATATCAAGGGACTTATTTATCCCAGAAGTGGTTAAGGCCATATCAAGGGTCGTCGACTGCTAACAAGCAGAATCAAACGTTCTGGGATAGAGGAGGAAAGGGAGATAGAGGGTCAAATGATACACATGTTTTACAGAACTCCGGTTGTAGAAACTGGAATTGGGCAGGCAACGGTGGATGGGCATGGGGCTACATCGGGGGAAGGGGATTATTTTCTGGAAGACCGGGGTTGGCGCACACGGGCTCCAACGCACACAACTCACTTGCTAATCCCGTAGTAACGGGGGCGGGGGGAGAAGGGACTTGGCACGAGCGCTCACATAAATTAAATGGTAAATATGGATCATGTAAGGCGGGGGGTGATGCCCGATATATGATATTAAATGAAGCTAATGCGAGGACTTATTAAATTTTTATATTTTTATATTTTTATATTTTTATATTTTTATATTTTATAGTAATATATATACATCTTATATGAAAAATCAAATGAAAAAAAACTTTATATTTGATTTATTTGGTGGAGACGGTCCTCCAGGTTCTAATAATTATCCTGAAATAAATGTTGCTAGTTCAAGTACCCCGAGTATAAGCAGTACCAGTTTAAAGGGTCCAGATATAGAAAGTCTAACTCAACCATTCGATATGATAGATAGTCAACCAGAATCAGGGGATAAACTTTCATTAGGGAAAAAAATACTTCTAGGTGTCGGTGGTTTAATTATTGTCCTTCTTATTTTTACATACCTACAAGGGGAAGAAGAGGAAGAAAAAGAAGATAAAGAAGATAAAGAAGATAAAGAAGATAAAGAAGATAAAGAAGATAAAGAAGATAAAGAAGATAAAGAAGAT
>MDTC01074416.1_pt1 | contig 21731 bp, 15 predicted proteins | sample 811181 | NCBI WGS metagenome assembly MDTC01 (sample SAMN05326644, study PRJNA326480) | marine metagenome | isolation source: seawater | place: Pacific Ocean: North | collected 2011 | reverse complement strand
ATTCTTTAAGGTGAAAATTGTTGAAATATCATATGCTCTTCTATTTTATATGGAGCGTAACCTAAAATAGATTTTAATATCGTTGAATTACGATAACATGCCATTCCTAAGTCAGGTGCTGTGAGACCCATTGACAATATTGATTATATTCTTTGCGTTGCAAGAAAAAATTTTCTCGTATATAAAAAGGATAAAAACGATTGGTTTGTTTCGCATAACTAAGGTAGCTCAGCGGGCTAGTCGGATCGGCCATAGTGACTAAATCTGACATGAAAGGCGTTTGCAAATGCGCACCTTCTATCATCATACCTGGATGCCAGTTAAATTGATCTTTCTGATCGAGAAACAAAGTTTTTATATCATGAAGTGGCTGACACAAAGCAGCCAAACTTAAGTTAAAAGGGCCTACGCCTACCCCTATCACATCATATATCATATGCAATCACTCTAAGTAAATTGATAATTTTTAACATTACAATACTCTTGATAGCCGTAAGCTACGATTTCATCAACGATATCGCATATCGATGCAACCTTAGTTTCGGGATTGAGTAAGGTAAACTTTAAGTAACTTTTATTTTGAAATTTAGTTCCCGCTATCACAGCTCTTCCCGTACGAGCCAAATGCTTACGAATACTTTGATTGCAATGATCGAGCTGTTCCAAATTACATTTTGGATGAACAAAGCGAAATACAATCGTAGATAAAACAGGCTCTATGACGATTTCTAAAACATCTATCGATTCCATATACTGATAAACTTGTTTTGTTGTATATATAAGCTGCTCAAACATATGACCTAAAGCTTGCGCACCGACTGTACGTAAACTCAGCCAGATTTTTAAGGCATCAAATCTTCTGGTTGTTTGAATACTTTTATTAATTAAATCGGGCGTGCCTTGAAGCTTCTGGGATAAAGGGTTCAAATAATCTGCATGATATGTGAGCAAGGAAAGCATATTTTTATCTTTCACGGCAAAAGCGGAACAACAAACAGGTTGGAAAAACGATTTATGAAAATCGACACTCACTGAATCAGCACGTTCAATACCTCGAAGATGATATCGATAACTGGGCATCACGAGAAGAATGCCACCATAAGCACCATCAACATGAAGCCAACACTTGTATCGCTCACACACATCCGCAATAGAATCAATCGGGTCAATAGTGCCATAATCAGTCGTGCCTAGTGTGGTAATCACAGCAATGGGTATAAGGCCCGATGCATCAGCTTTTTTTATTTCATTTTCTAACGCAATAGGATCCATCCTCAAGTTCTGGTCGCAGGCTACAGGGCATACGGATTGATAACCTAAACCGAGTAATGCAGCAGATTTTTGAATACTAAAATGGCTATGCTCAGAACAAAAAATGCGATATTTGTGTGCATTGGCACTGAGACCAGCAAAAGTATTACCTTGATGACCCATTTCGCATAAACCTTGGCGATCACGAGCCAACAGGAGTCCCATCAAATTATTTTGAGTACCTCCTGTGGTAAAGACACCATCTGCTTTTGTTTTATAACCAACTTGCTGAATTAACCACTGAATCACTTTCTCTTCTATAAAAGTTGCGCCTGCACTTTGATCCCAAGTTTCAACAGCTGTATTCATAGCTGTTGCAATCTGCTCAGCAAGTAAGGAAACATTCATAATAGGACAGTTGAGGTGAGAAATATAATCTGGGTGATGGTAATATGTCGTGTCTTTGAGATATAACTCTTGTAATTCTTGTAAAGCATCATCTATATCATATAAAGGATGATCTAAGCTTATGTGTTCAAATTTTTTCTTGAGCTCATCGGGATAGATACCTGTCGTTGGCTGTCTACACGACTCGGTAACTTGCTTTAAAGTATGTATTCCTTTTTGATTAACCTGCTCATAATAACCAAATTTAGAACAACCAAATAAATCCATAACATAAGAATGGTCGATTCTTTTATGATGACTAGGTTTGGATACGGAAATAGGATCTAATTTTTTTATTCTCATTTTTATACTTCTCTACAACCTAAAAATTAAATGGAATCAAGCCAAAAATCTCTTGAATTATCATATGTTACTCACCAGGCGTCAAATTTCATTTTAATACGGAAAGATTTTTCACGAAGAAGGAAAATTCGAACATAATATGAAAAGAAAAAGCCCTTATAAGCCATAGATAACTCCTTAAAATATCAAATCTACATTACGGGATAAGCTTTCATAGTTAGAAAGAAATATAAATCACCGTCTTATTTATCAAAAAAAATACATTTAAGCCTATATTTAAACAAATGAATCTACTTTGTAATGGGTATTAAAATATCATAAAAAAAAATATAAATAACTATTTATTTTTCGTAAACCAAAATTAAAATTAACAACATAAAGTTTAGGTCTGAATTATTTTGATTGTACTTCCCGAGTGAGGTATGAAAAACCTTAGTTTTTCATTTCGGTTTTTTGTAGGTTTTTAAGTCATTGAAATCAATCAGCTCAAAGAACTATAAGCACATACTGCTTATAAATTTTTAGACTTCGTATACTTGGCATCTAAGTCTTTCAAGACTTATGCGAAGTAAAAAAAACGGTTTTAATCCGCACTCATGAAATAGGCTATCGAAGCAAAGAGGGTTTTGCATATTTTTCAACAATTTTTTCAAAATTAAAACTCAGTATGCACAATAAAAAACAGAATTGAAACACAAAACGACTTGTTGAAAATAATTTTCATTCGTGATATTTTTTGGATTGAATCATTTGATGTTTCATTTAAGATTAACCCGCTTCTACAGTAAAGTGCATAAAACTTGGAATTATAATATGAAAAAAAGAAGTCGAATTTTTTATGCATGTGTGAGTCTTTTAGTGCCATACATGTCTATTTCACAAACGCTACCAACGGTAGAAATTAAAAATCCCTTTATTCAAACCCTCTTGTATTCTGATGACATGCTCGAGCATGTAGAAAAAGTACAAGTTATTGTTGAATCAAAACCTGATGCATACACACCTGATTTACAGTACACTGTCCATGCGACTTACTACAATCAACATATAAAAAATAATCAACATGAAATACCTGTGTTTGGTCTCTACCAAAACTATGATAATCACGTTACTATCAACCTATTGGATGAAAATGAAAACGTGATTCAATCGGATCCGTATGTACTACATTCTGACGTCTATGTCGATCATCAGTCGATCAAGGCTGGTTTTTCATGGCATGAATATGCTACATATAAAGACTCTATCCGTTTATCATATGAACATGAAGTACCTTCTTTTCATTACTTCTCTCTAAAACCTTTGTTCAAGACGTCGCCTTTGATTATGGATATAGATGGTGAGATAAGATGGATTGCACCTCATGATCCACAAAAAAATTACCTCTATAAGTTCTTTAACAAAAAAAACCATTCTTTTATCGGTATAGGCTTAGATGGTCAACACAAACCTGAGGAGCTCGATAAGCCTCGCTTTGTTGATGGATATGAACTGCTCGATAATCACCACAACGTCAAGCAAGGTAAATATGAGCATACTCGATTCGAGTTAATCAATAATAGTACAGAAAAAAACTTACGCATGGAAACCACGCTGTATGAAATTGATAATCAGACCCATCAAATATTAAAAAGTTGGGACTTGGGAGACATCATCAAAAAGACCTTGCAAAAAAGTGAAGACGAAGTCAAGCACTTCATAAGAACAGATAAGTCATATGTTGAACCTATCATTCCTGAGTCTCAATCTGCTAAAGCGATGTACTTTTATGATTGGTGCCATATCAATGACACGCTCTATGATCCACAAACCGATACCATCACTTTTTCTTGCCGAGAGCAATTTCTGATCAACATTAATTACGATCTAAATAAAAACCCGCAGCCTATTAATTGGATTTTTAGTTCTAAAGAAAAAGAATGGTATAAGTATGAAGCTTTACATCCATTCCTTTTAGATATCGAAGTTGATCCTCGTGTAACCTTTGAAAATCAGCCTCTGACTCGTGAAATTTATATACAAAATAGGCTTCATCCGATTGGCCAGCATTCTCTCTCTATGACGAACGAAGGTCATTTACTCTTAATGAACAATGGAGCAGGATCGCACCCAAGAGGCGGGGAGTATTTTGGAACTTATGTCGATCCCATAAGAGAAATGAGTTTAATACAAGAATACAAAATTAACCTCAAAGAACATAAAATAAAACTGATGTGGCAGTACAACCCCCACTTATTTACGTTTGCATCTTCAAGCGTATACCGAGACTCAAATGGTCACTATCTCATCAATTATTCAGCAGCATCTGATAAAACTCAAAATATCATTGAAATTATAACCAAGAAGAAAGATATTTTATTTACATTGAGTATGCCAAGGGAGAATACAACCTCTTCTGGACATTTGGTATGGAATGCAGAGATACTCGACTTATCAAAGATTGAGCTCCGCTAACACTATCAATCATTCAATATGTTAACTTGATTACAGGTCAAAAAGTATCAAGGCTCTAGCCAATTAAAAAATTATGGTCGTTTAAAAGCGACCATAACGACTTGTTTGTCATCAATCACATGGAAAAACAGTAAAACTTTTAAGTCACCTATAGTCAAAAAGGGTGCATGATCATAAAGCGAGAACAAGTTAATCTTGAAAAGATAATTCCATTTGCTTCCTTTTATACCCGAGAAGCAATCATATCTAGAACATAGTGCCCAAGAGTTTAAATTCTTAATTTGCAATACAATCTCTAATCATTCAATGAGCTACCAAGTTGATGCTTTTCACATAACCAAATAAGAAGTATAACGACATTTAGAATAACTATTTCGAGCGCAATATGAAAGGGGTTTCCTTGAAAGAACATACTACATATACCCATACAGCCCATACAAATCAAATTGCGTATAAAAACATTCATCGAAGAACTTGTACATGTTTGAGAAGGAAAAACAGACATAATTCTTGTAAAAATGATAGGACTACTTATGGCAAAGCCAAAAGAGTACAGACATAAACTGATTGTAACGATAAATGGATGAGCAGCATTGAGAATAAAACATATCGCAGACGTCATACAACAGAATAAACCATATTTTTCTGTACGCTCAGTACCTTTTAAAAGCTTAGAAATAGGATGAAATAAAAAGCTTGGCATAACAAAAGATAAAATTATACAAGTATAATGTATGATGTAATCATAGTTTGAAAAACCAAAGAACTTTTCATAAATAAATGAACTAGATGAAACAAAAATTAAATCTGAAGCCCCCATAAAGGATATGATAAGTGTAGGAAGAATAAATTTTTTATGTTTGAATTCTTTATAAGCTGAAAGAGAGAGTACTTTATTTTTTTTTTGAATAAGATGAGAAGGGCGTAAAAAGTAAAAGTTTAAGAGTAAACTCATACACGCTAATCCACCAATCAAAATAAATATTTCTCTCCATGAGAATTTCAAGTTGATATAATTACCTATTATCGGTGCTATAGCTATAGATAAAGCCGTTACAGAATTTAGATAACCAAAAAATGAAAGGAGCCTTCGACCTTTAAATAGGTAAGGAAAACTCGCAATAACCATAATCAATACTGCGCAAGATGATAGACCTTGAATGATCCTAAAACATAAAAGGAATTCGATAGAGGGTGCAAAATAACAGCCTATTGAGCTCAATATAATGCCCAAGAGACCAAAGAGTAATAAATTCCTAATGCTCAATTTTTCTGATAAAGGACCATAGAATAAAGCGCCTAAAATACATCCCAAAAAGTTAAGCGTGATGATGCTTTGTGTAGAGCTGATACTCACATTGAAATATTGTCCTATACTGGGTAGGCTAGGTGCTAAAATATCAATTTCAATAACGCTGGGTATCAGTGCCAAAACAAGTAAAGTGAAAAATGCAACGTGTTCGTTTTTGTTGGTGCTCATTCTGGTTCCTTTTTAATTTAATCCAAATCATCAACGCATAAGACCTATTCATAATAAGTAACCAGAGTTTGCTATTTACATCATTTATAGTGGTGTTTATATAGAAAAAACATGTATATGGTTATCATCATATCTCAAATAAAATAGGTATGTTTTTTAACTATTACATAACTAAAATCCTGAGCTGAGTTCTAAGCTGTATACTTTTAGTAAGAAATATAAAAAATTTGTTCATAACAAGACCGTTAAAGATATGATCTGATACAATTTTAGTGAATCAGATCAATAGGTAGTTGAGCAGATAAGTTTTTCCAAATAAAGGGTTACAATCATTTTCAGACATCCTATTGCTTATATTATTCTAGTTTTAAGCATAAATATAACCTTTTTTCCTTCCTGATCCAAGTGTAATATTATTCTTGATGTTATAAAATAGAATTATCGTTAGTTCTTATGCTATGAAAATTAAAAAAGTTGTAAATATTTTATTTCCTTTAAGTGTCAGTGTGCGAGCATTTAGTGTTTTATATATGCATCTTCTTAACATTGTTTTTAATCTTATGTTACATAGCATATCCTATGATTCCCATATGTAATTCAATTAGGCTCATGGATTATCTTTTATTTTACTCACCCGTCATAAATTCAAGAGCAGAACTCATATAACCTATAACACAAAGCTATTCAATAGGCTCGAGGTTCAGAGTCACGAATACGGATTTTTTGATTTAAATAAGAAACCAACCCACTTGTGTTAAAAAAAATCAAAAAAAATTAAAACTCTTCTCTTTTTAATCTTATAATGTTACCTTTGATTGTAGAAAAAGGGTGTTTCATTACATGAAATCAAAATGACAATAATCAATAAATCAAAATTTTTTTCAAAAATAAAATTTGACTAACATCATTTTTGTCAAGTAGCGCTAAAGTTGTTTAGCTAACTTTCTTTTGTGAAATCAAGAGAGATGAATAAAATATATGATAATATACATAGGAAAAAATTTTCCAATTGTCTATTTAGTATTTAATTTTAATAACAAACATCCCTTTCTTTTAAGATTTTATTTTGGTATCACTTATCATTTTTTTAAAATAAAAAATATAGTCTTGATACAAAAAATACTATTTTTACTGTCTATTTTAGATTGTTCATTCTGTAGTATAAAAAAGTGTATGAATTTCAAGAATTTTCACCGAGGGAATAAGATAATTTATTTAAATACAAGCAAAAAGGAAAACTTCGATGTTTTATAATACATATGCGCCTCACCCTAAACAAAAAATAGAAATTGATGACTTTGTATTTAAGCTATATCAAAAAAAAGATCACTTTATAGAAGTTAATCGATGGCTAAAGTTACCTTATGCCCAATATTGGAGAATGCAAAACTCTACCGATGATTTTCGTCAGGAGTCACTTGAAGCAAATGATCACCAATTTGGATTGATAGGCTATAGAGAAAATAAAATTATTTGTTATACCGAGCTTTATGATCCAAGGTTTAACGAAGTTGGATCATATTATGATGTAGAAGACGGTGATTGTGGCATGCATCTTATTATCGCTCCTGTTGAAATACCTCAATCTGGATTCAGTTTAAATATCATATCAACTATCACTACGCTTATTCTTAAATATTTTAATTTCAAACGCATGGTCGTCGAGCCTGATGAAAATAACAAAAAAATACATAATTTAAACCATAAAATAGGAATTTATTACAGCAAAAAAATTCAATTATCTTACAAAACTGCATTATTAGGATTTTGTAAACTTCAAGACTTTAAAAATAATGAGGTAACAATGAAAAATACTAATTTAAAGAAAGCAAACGAATATGTTCTTTCACAAGATAAAGCAACCTGGGAATTAGCAAACCGCCACTTAGTAAGGAAAATCATTTCAGAGCTGAGCCATGAAACTCTCATTAATATAGAGGCTTATAAGGATAATTTGTATCAAGTTGTCGTGCCATCTGATCATCAAGATATCATTTATCGTTTTAAAGCTAAACCTTATTTATTAGATCATTATCATATAGATGCGCATTCTATTGTTTGTTATAACCAAGGCCATGAAGAGCCATTGGATGCCATTCAGTTGATTTTGCGCTTAAAAAACATTCTTTGTATTCAAGAAAAAATCTTACCTACTTACCTTGAAGAAATAACCAGCACGCTATATAGCAAAGCTTATAAAAGTAGATTGAAGAATATTCCTGTTGCTGAGCTCGCTCAATTAGATTATCAATCAATTGAAGCTGCTATGTCAGAAGGCCATCCTGTCTTTATTGCAAACAATGGACGCATTGGTTTTGATGCAGGAGATTTTCTTACTTACACTCCAGAAAGTGCAGAAGATCTGCAACTCGTATGGCTTGCCGTAAGTCGTGATAGAACTGTTTTTGAAACGATTGAGGGACTAACACATGAAGATTTGTTAAAGCAGGAGCTTGGTGACGCACAATATCACGAGTTTCAACAAACTATCCGCTTAAAAAATAAAGAGCCAGAAGACTATTATTTTGTACCTGTACACCCTTGGCAATGGAAAGAAAAAATTACTCGATTATTTACAGCAGATATTGTAAACGACCATGTTATTTACCTTGGTTTAAGTCAAGATACATATCAAGCTCAGCAATCTATTCGTACTTTTTTTAATTTAGATCAGCAGCACAAATGTTATGTAAAAACAGCCTTATCTATTTTAAATATGGGGTTTATGCGCGGATTACCACCGCATTATATGGAACGAACACCAGATATTAATACTGTTGTTGCCGATTTAGTCGATCATGATCCTTTTTTCGATAAGTACTCATTTTTTGTTTTAAAAGAAATTGCAGCAATAGGTTATCATCACTTCTATTACAAAGAGGCCATAACATATAAGTCACCTTACAATAAGATGTTATCTGCTTTATGGCGTGAAAGCCCTTTTAATTTATGTAGAAATGGCAAAGCTATCATTGAACCACAACAAAAGTTAGTCACTCTTGCAGCGCTTTTGCATCAAGATACAACAGGTAAAAGTTTAATCTCAGCTTTTATTGAGGATTCAAAACTCAATGCTACAGCTTGGGTAAATCAATTTATATCTTTGTATTTACAACCTATATTACATGCATTTTATAAGCACGATTTAATCTTCATGCCTCATGGAGAGAACATCATTATGGTGATGGAAGAAAGTGTTCCTGTTAAAATGCTTATGAAAGATATCGGTGAAGAGGTTGCCTTCTTAAATACGGATAAAGTTTTAACGGGACATTTATCAGAAATAAAATTTGATGTGGAGAATGATATTAAAATAAATCACATCTTTTTGGATATCTTTGATTGTATTTTCCGCTTTATCGTGCCTTTGCTTGAGCAAGATACCGATGTGTCTGAATTAGATTTTTGGACGATGATTATTCAACAAGTTCAGGATTATCAAGCACAGTTTCCTGAATTAAAAGATAAATTTGAACAATATGACTTATTTATGCCTGACTTTCATCGTGTTTGTTTAAATGCTATTCAAATTAACGACAATCAGCAAATGATAGATTTAGAAGATCCTGAAAAAAATCTTAAATTCTCAGGCCGCATCTCTAATCCTTTATATATAATTCGCAATATACTTTTGCAGAAAAGTGAGTAACTACTCATTTCATATCATGCTGGGGATTTCTATATCCCCAGATTCTAGTGTCTTGTTCTCTCACTCTTATATTGATTCTTATTATATAAATTATTTATTTTAATATTTAGCTAAAAATAATTTGTGTATGAGAATAAATTTCTTCTCATATTATATTTTAAAACTTAAAAAGTAACAAAAAGATTAAAAGTTTGTATTGGTATTAACAATTTAAGCTTTAAATTTATTTTCTATGGTTTTTTTTATTTTTTGTTGGCTTTTTGATAATGATAAGCGGTATCATTTTCACAATATTTATCATGTGTTACTTTACATAAACACAGGTAAGTGTAAAAAAATAAAAAAAGGAATATTATATGTCTTTCTCTATACGTCAATTTGTTCAACAGCATATCAAGTTAAGTTTACCCGTTTTATGCTGCTTACCTATGTTAAATCCTGTATATGCTCAATCTTTAGAGGCCACCCACATTAAAACGCAAAAAAGTGATTCGGGCGTACCCCCTTCAAAAACGGCTACAGGCTTACGCTTAGAGCATATGGAAAATCCACAAATAGCTACTGTCATCACCCGAAAAGAAATTGAGGGACAGAACACAAGCACCGTGGCTGAGGCTTTAGATGGATTTGCTGGTCTAAGCACTATGGAGCGTGACGGTAATAGTTTTTGGCTTGGATCTCGTGGCGTATCAGCAAAAATGATCTTTATCGATGGTATGCCAACTTATACAGCAAAGGGTGGTGGATTTAATGATGGCAAGTTAACCATGGATTCCGCTCTAATTGAGCAGGTTGAAGTGGTAAAGGGTGGCAATGCCATGTTAAGAGGTGTTTCTAATGATACTGCAACGGTCAATATTCAAAGAAAAAAACCGACTGCTGAATTTCAAAGCTCAGTCACAGCAGGCGTGGGTTCTTGGCATAAGAAAAGTCTTGTTCTCGATGTATCTGGGTCTTTAACGGACAATAAGTCTGTGCGTGGTCGCTTCATCCACTCTTTAAGTGGTAAACAATCAGAACAAGATCGATATAAAGAAAAACGTGGTTTGCTCTATGGTGTAATAGAAGCCGATATCACCTCGAAGACGTTATTGACAACAGGAGTCGATTATTTTTATTTTTCCCCAAAAGGCAATATGGTTGGAGGCGGACTGCCGCTCTACTACGACGATAAAACACTGACAGACTTTGACCGCTCTGTATCTATAGCGCCGAGTTGGACGAAAAATGAAATCAAAACATGGAATGCGTTTGCCAATTTAGAGCATACACTTAACACCAACTGGTCTCTCAGCCTTTCTTATGCCTACCATAAAAGTGATTTAGACTTTCCTTATATATGGCCTAAGTTTGGTTTAAAAAAAGGCACATATGCTCTACCTTCTGGAACGCTAAACCAAACGAAGAAAGTACGAGAAGCACATACAGTTAAAACTGAAATCGAAGGACATTTTAACGCTTTTGGGCAAGATCAACAGGTTGTACTAGGTTTACAGTATCACCAAATGAAAGACGACAATATCACGGTAAGAGGTCGAGAAGCGACCACAGGTAACATTCATCATTGGGACAATTATAACGTATCTCTAGGTGATTTCACGCAGTCCTCTTGGGATTTCCCCGAGCCGATTTGGAGTGATGATATCGCTTATACAGACTATACCTATAACAAAGAATGGGGCGCGTATATCTCTTCACAAATTCGTTTTACGGAAGCTCTCTCGCTGATCTCTGGTGTGCGCTTTAACCGTTGGTCGCAAGATGCTGCTTATATTAACCCACAAAAACCTGAAAACAACAGTGTTAAAGACATAACCGAAAAATTCAAGCCCACGTACTATGTGGGTGCAACTTATCGATTGTTTGAACCGCTTGCATTATACGGCAGTTACAACACAACCTTTATGCCTCATGACAAGCGAGATATTAATCGCAAGCTCCTTGAGCCCGAGGAAGCACAAAACTTTGAAGCAGGTTTGAAGCTTAGCCTCTTGCAACAAAAATTCGATGTTAGCTTAGGTTTCTTTCAAACAAAAAGAGATAACTTTGCGGTTGAAGCGGGTGAGGATTCAGATAAAAAAACCTATTACAAAGGTGTTGAAGGCGCTACAGTTCGAGGTTATGAACTTGAAGCACGTGGTCAGTTAACTGATGCTTGGTTTGCACGACTCAGTGCGACAACCTTTACCCATAAAGATAGAGACGGCGAGCACTTACAGCCTGAATTTCCTAGGCAAAGTGCATCTTTATACACCGAATATGACTTTTCCGGGAGTGTGCCTGGTGTCCAAGCGGGTTTTGGCGTAAAGTGGCATGGCAAAATATCGCATAAATATAGTACAGAGCCTGAATATAAACAAGGATCTTATACTTTGGTCAACTTGATGACGCGTTATCACATCAACGAGCATTTCATGCTACAGGCTAACGTCAACAACCTTTTGGATAAAGAATATAAAAGCGCCTTACTCTTTGCACGCTATATGCCGGGTAAAGGACGTGAATATGGTCTAACGGCAACATATACTTTTTAATCTTATGAATTTATATCATCCGTTTATAAACCTCGTCTCCATGAGAGGTTTTTTCGTATTGTGTACGGTCTGTTATGCTATGGGTGTTTTGGCTCAAGATGAACGAAAATCACCCACTCAGACCTTTGATCATTTTCCTATAACCATTGAAACAGCACATGGCATCACACGCATAGCGCAACAGCCTCAAAGGGTCATCACCTTAGGTACGGCTGCACAAGATTGGTGTGTTCTATTAGGCGTGATACCTGTTGCAATTGAAGCTGAGTATTGGGGTGGAGATAAAGAAGGTTACACGCCTTGGTTCAGAGACAAACTGCAAACATTAGGCGCGCAGTTGCCGCCTGTTTTAAGCAGTTATCCAGAATTAAACATAGAAAAAGTCATCGCTTTAAAACCTGATTTAGTTTTAGCACCCTATTCAGGTATGAGCGCTGAAACCTATAAACAGCTCAGTACATTTGTTCCTGTGATCAGTTATCCAAAAACGCCTTGGTTGATCTCGGCAAAAGAGCAAGCCCTTTTAATCGGTAAGGCATTAGGGCGTAGTAAAGATGCTCAAGCTCTCGTTAAACAGCAAGATCAATTTTACCAAAAACTAAAACAAAATTATCCACATTACCAAGGTCTGAAGATGGCCTATGTACATGCTTCTTACCGCTCAGGTCAATTAAACGCTTATGCTCAACAAGATCCACGGATGTCTATTTTTTTAAAGCTCGGTTTTCAGCAGCTTCCTCAACTCGTTAAGATGGAACAAAAAAATAAACAGTTTTTTATTCCTGTGGGTTTAGAGTCCGCCAATATTCTGGATGAAGCCGATCTCATCATCAGCTGGTTTTCTAGTGAAGCAGCCAAACAACAGATGATGCATATCCCATTAATTCAGCGGATCCCTGCTGTGCGCAGCCATCATTTTCTGGCTTTGACTGACCGTCAAATAATCACAGCTTTGTCCAGTGAGAACCCTTTGAGTTTAGCTTGGTCTGTGCCTCGTTTTATGCAGAAATTACAACGAGCAGCCTTAGGGCAAGGAGAATAAATGTTCGCTTTGACGTCTCAAGTATTACAACAACCTATCGGCGTTCAATCTAAGCTTCAGCGTTGGCATAAAATGCTCATTTTAGTCGTCGTATGTGGCTTTATGATGTTACTCGGTTTGCTGGTAGGTGCCAAAATTTATTCGCTAAGCGCCTTATCGTCTGTCTTTTCTGCTGATACCTTAAATCATGATGTATTGGTGATTCAATCGAGATTTCCTCGTACCTTTTTAGCTTTGCTCACAGGAGCAGCATTTGCTGTTTCCGGGTGCTTAACTCAAGCATTAACTCGTAATCCGTTAGCTGACTCTGGACTTTTGGGAATTCATTCAGGTGCATCTGCTTCTATTGTTCTCTGTCATCTTTTACCTTGGAGTTTCGATATCCCTCTTTTTTGGCAAGCTTTACCAGGTGCATGCCTTTGCAGCTTTATTATTTACATGTTAGCTAAAAATATCATGATCTCTACATTAAGATTAATACTCGCTGGAGCCACCTTGAGCATTATCTTAAACGCATCTGTTCAAACTTGTATGATGCTTAATCCTGCTTTGTTTTTTCAGCTAAGACATTGGAATGTTGGATCATTAGCAGGTTTAGGCTGGACGCATGTATGGGATTGTGTGCCTTATATCACTATAGGTCTCGTCTTATCCATGATGATTGCCCCTTTGCTCAACATTTTAGTTTTGGATCAGTCCAATGCACAGTCTTTAGGTGTCAATGTACAGCGTACATCACAATGGGCATGGTTCTGTGCAACAATCTTAGCAGCTGCTGCAACCGCAACCGTAGGTTCGATTGCTTTTCTAGGTCTGATTGCGTCACATATCGCACAAATCCTATTTCAACAAAATTATAGATGGTGTATTCCAGCAGCAGCTTTGATTGGAAGCACCCTAGTCTTATGTGCTGATATGCTCGCACGTAGCTTAATGCCGCCTGCCGAAATCTCTACCGGCACGATTGTAGCTTTTCTCGGCGCGCCTTGCCTGTGTATGTTACTCACAAGAATGCATAAAAAAAGAGGTGCTGCATGAGTTTTCAGTATAAAAAAACTTGGTCTTTCTCGATTTTCACGCTGAGCACACCTTCACCTCAAGCCTTTAAAACCATCTGTTTGGGCTTTATGGTGCTCTGCACCTGCTTTATATTAAGCCTAACTCTAGGCCACTATGGTTTGTCTTTTGAACGTTTGATGATGGCATTTACAAATCAAGGTACACCTTTTGAACAATGGGTTTTATGGTCTTCTCGCTTGCCCAGAGCACTCACGGCTATCGGTGTTGGCGCTGCTTTAGGGCTTTCTGGTGCAGTGTTTCAAACTATAACTAAAAATCCTTTAGGTAGTCCTGATTTAATCGGTATCAATGCGAGTGCCAGTGCAGGTGCGCTGTTATGGCTTTCTTTTATGTCAGAGCAAGAGGCTTGGATAGGTGCATGTTTAGGTACGCTGACTCTGATCATCTTTTTAGGATTTCAGATGCGTCACACCTCTTATACTTCACATCATCTCATTGTATTAGGGATTGTGGTGAATGCTTTTTGCGTTGCCTTAGTGCAGTTCATGTTATCTTTAGTAAGAAGAGAAGAAGCACTGCAACTCTTAAGCTACTTAAATGGCAGTTTAGCTTACAAGGATTGGTCTGATGTTGCCCTTATCATGAGTCTTTTAGTCTTAGTCTTACCTTGTTTTTTCGCCCTATCGAAAAGAGTCAGCTTGATTTCGCATGATATCGAAACCGTACAAGCACTCGGAGTGTCTGTCCGAAAAACCTATGGCCTTTTATTTTTTTTAGCGACATTGCTGGCCATTGTCAGTGTTTTAATTGTGGGTCCTGTAAGCTTTATCGCCTTAATTGCCCCTCATCTTGCTCGTTTTGGCAGCAGTCAAACTGCCTTGATGCGATCTGCGGTATTAGGAGCTTTATTACTCCTGATGGCTGATACATTATCGTTAGTCATCCCAAGTCCTCAACGCATTCCAATAGGAATTTTGACCGCTTTATTAGGTGGACTTTATTTATTTTTGTTGTTGTTAAAACAACGCAACGCAACACACCAAAATTAAAGAGATAAAAATATGTCATGCACAAATCAAGTCATCATAGAAGCACAGGGATTATCTCTGAGCTTTGGTGAAAGACGGTTACTCGAACAACTTGATATACAGATAGAACGCAATAAGATCAGTGCAATTCTAGGTGCTAATGGTTGTGGTAAATCAACATTATTAAAATTATTGAGTCGTATGATCAAAGCCGATTCAGGAAAAGTGTGGCTCAAGGGAAAAAACATAGAGTACTTTAAGAGCAAGGCTTTAGCGAAAGAAAGAGCTTATTTAACACAAAAACCTATGCTACCTGATCATATTACCGTACTTGAACTGATACAAAGAGGTCGTTATCCGCATCAAACCTTATGGTGCCAATGGTCTAAAGCGGATGAAAAAGCCATACGCCATGCGATAAGTTTAACAGGTTTAGAACCGTTGCTACACCAGCAGGTTCACCTTTTATCAGGAGGTCAACAACAGCGAGTTTGGCTTGCCATGGTTTTAACACAAGATAGCGAAGTCTTTCTCTTAGATGAGCCCACCTCTTTTTTAGATATTGGAGCACAACTTAGTGTATTAGATTTTTGTCGAAAACTGAAAAAGCAACAACGTACTTTGATTTTAGTCTTGCATGATATGAATCAAGCGATTCAATATGCTGACCACCTTATTTTTATGCATCAAGGATCTATTGTGGCGCAAGGTAAAGCGAAGGATATTATCTCACATGAGCTCATAGAAAAAGTCTATGGCATCAAAGCAGAGATACATCAAGATCAAAACACGGGCTTGCCTTATATCAAGCCGGTTCAATCGTTACAATCGGTTGAGGATATTTAAATTTTTTCGGCTTTGGCTGCTTAGGACATTGTAAACATAGATTTTGATGATGACACTGATAAGCAAAGCAGCAACTCGTGCGTCGATAATGCCACAGATGCGTAACAGGATCTTGCGTAAGGTTGCTTAGCATAGAAGTGGGTAAATTTAAGACCTTAATCCAGATTTTTGCACAATGAGACAGATCGACTGATTTAAAATGAGGCAGATATTTATTGAGATGTAATAAATACATCAAGGTGATGTCACCTAAGACATAACAAGCTGTTTTAAAAGAAATAGAAAAGTGCTCTTTGAGCTTCCGTAGAAGAGGATAAAACAAAGTTTGTAACTGCTCGCCAGCCATACGCGTTAAGTGGTCATGTGAACTTTGATGAAAGATATCCTTTTCAAAAAAATAACCGTAAATCGATGTAGAGTGACAAAACTGTCCAATTTGATGCATGAGTGGCAAACCATTACATGCATAGATGGATATTAACGCGATATGAATAGGCTGCCAGCATATCAGGCTCCAAATCCTTATCTTATAATAAGAACCCCCTGCTTCAGGGTTTTCAGCTTGGAGATTATAGAAAATCTCTTCAATGGGTTTTAGGTCGAGTTGATGTAGCTGTATATAAGAGTTCTGTGAAATATTCGCTTTTGAAGTAATAAGCTGACCTTTCAAAGCTACATTCATGTCCTGTGTTGCTTGAAATAAGGTATTTAATATGTAACTCATGATTATATTTTTATATTTATATTCAGATAATGTAAACATTATACCTATAAGATGATAATGTGTCTTATTTTTATTGATATATTTTAACATAACAAGAATATACGTTGTCTCATGGAGTATTTAAAATGAAAACTCATCGCTTTAAAATTAATCGTGTATTTTCTACCAAAGAAAAGAGACTTGAAATCGATATCAACAGCTTAGAAAGCTTATTCAAAAAATTTTTTGAAGAGATCTGCAGTGCTCCGCATCAAGCTTTAAATGTCAAAGGAATCCAAGTTGAATATAATGCACCTGTATTGATGTTTAGATTAAAACTTAAAGATCTAAAGCACATTCAGGTTTTAAAAAGAAAAGACCCGAACTCTAAAATATGCGAAGAGCTCATAGATTTTTCGTACTTCATCAATTCGAAAGAGTCGATAAGGAAAAGTAAAATACAAGATACTGTGCGCCAATTAGCAGAATATTATGCGCTGGATTACACGAAAGCTGCAATCCTTTGGTACAAACATATGCTTGAAGCTGTTGTGCAACCTTTACTCATATTACAAACAGTTCATGGATTGATTTTACCTTGGCATAAAATACCATGCATGATCATGTTTCGAGACGGTTTGCCTATAGGTTTATATTTGAAGCATGCTGCTTATATAAAATGTTCTCGTTTTGCGAAAAGCACATTTAAATCGATCATAGGTCAACAAAATATTTGGGACGAATCCAAAATCATCGATTATACGATGTCTTATTTGATGGTACCTATTTTGAATTCATTGAGCGATATTATCGCTTCCAATCAGCGTACGTTACATGCCGATGAATTATTGAAGGTATGTTACCACTTCTTACGTGGACTATATGGTCTAGATGATATTCAAGATACATCCATTATCGATTATCTGTTAAAGAGCACCGAATATAGATATAGGAACTTTCAACAGCCTCATCAAATGACACATTTATTTAATTGGGACGTCGATTCTGATAGGCTTCAAAGAAAATATCAGAATCCTTTTCATCACATTAAAAAGCCTCATTTTGAACAACATACCTTTCAACACGAAAAGCATTTGCAACTATTTAAGTCATGGATGCATCAACCTCGAGTCGCTTTTTTTTGGGAGCAAAAGTGGTGTATATCTGCCTTGAGGCAATATATCGATAACTTAAAATTTAACCAACCTTATATTTTATATTTAAATAAACAACCTGCGGTTTATGTCGAAGTTTACGACGTTATTCAAGATGAACTATACAACTACTATGATGCAGAGCAATATGATCTTGGTTTACATATTGTCGTTGGCTCTCAAGCGTTTAGAGGCGCATTTTATTTTGACTTTTGGCTGAGCCAGCTAATATTAACTCTTTTCCAGAAATATCCTAAAGCTAAACGTATTGTCTTAGAGCCTCGGATAGATAATACAAACATGCACCATCGATTAAAAAGCTTTGGTTTTAAACATATGAAACAAGTAAAGCTCCCTCACAAGGAAGCCATAATATGGGGTATAACTCAACAGGATTATATCTGTTTATGGCATCATTTTATTGAATCTTTAAAAAAAGAGCTACCTATCTCAATATGATATACGTCTCAATACACCTAGAAATTTGAAAATATTAAGGAGTCTATTCAAGTGGATATTTCACGTCGTAATTTTCTTAAATTAGGTTTAGGTATTGCAGCTTTTGCTGCACTGCCTAAATTCACTCTTGCTGCGACTAAAAAAACAGGTGCGTATCACTACTCAATTAAAGTCATGCATACGAAACATTGTTTTAAAAATAATCAAGTCATTGACATTATGTCTTACAATGAAACAATTGAAGCTCCTGTAATCATTGCGCGTCAAGGTCAGCCCATCACCATCGAGGTCACGAACTTGCTGGATGAGCCAACGACCATTCATTGGCATGGTTTAAGAATCCCTATCGAAATGGATGGTGTACCCCATCTTTCTCAGCCGCCTATCTTACCAGGTGAGACCTTCACATATCGCTTCACTCCTCCCGATGCTGGAACCTACTGGTACCATTCTCATGTAAATAGTATCCATCAACTCGGTAAAGGCTTATCGGGTTGCTTTATTGTCGAAGAGTCTCAACCTGCTAAATTTGATGCTGACATTCCCCTTTTATTACGTAGTTGGAGAATTGATGAAGAAGGAGGCTGGCTGCCTTTAACCACACCCAAAAGTTTTCGTAGTGGTACAAAAGGAACAATGGATACCGTCAATAGCAAGTCTATACCCACAATCGAGATCCCTGAGCGTTCGTTGATTCGATTACGTTTGGTCAACGTGGATAGCACGAAAATATACAAAGTTATATTGGCGGGAAGAAAGAGTAAACTCATCGCCATCGATGGCCACCCGCTTGAATCGTATCGTACATTTGAAAACTATCAAGTCGCTCCAGGTTGCCGTATTGACTTAGCTCTACGCAGCCCTGTAAAAGATAAGACGATAGTATTAAAAGCAAATGATGATGAAAAAATTCTAGCTTATTTAAAAACAGTTAAACATCAGGGGATCCCCATTAAACGTTCTCTGCCTCAGCTTCCCCCTAATCCTATTTCTCAATATAAACAAAATAGAAAAGAATATATGTTCAGTTTCACTTGGCAAGGTGGTGACGGCTGGACAATTAACGGGAAACCTCTTTTGCATATTTCGCAAGATGATCATGGAAAACCCCTAAAACGCTTGAAACTCGGTAAAAGTTATACTTTTATTTTAAACAATAACACGCAATACAGACACCCTATTCACCTACATGGGCATATTTTTCGAGTCATTGAAAACAGTGGTGGAGAAGTTGGTTACTGGACAGATACGGTGACTTTAGGTAAATCTCAAACTGTTAAAATTGCTTTTGTTGCAGATAATCCAGGAAAATGGATGTTTCATTGTCATATTATAGAACACATGAAAACAGGTATGAGCGGATATATTGAAGTTTCTTAACTGTATATATAACAATATATATAAAAAAGAGTGTGTTACATCACACACTCTTTTTAGCCTGATCCGTTTCAACACTATAAAGACATTAAAAATTGCCGTAACGCTTTACGTTCTTGACGTGTTAAATCCATATAATTTTCTTTCGCTTGCTGAGCCTCTCCTGCGTGCCACAAAATGGCTTCCTCAATACTGCGGGCGCGCCCATCGTGCAACAATCTGAGCTTACCATATTCTGCTTTTAACGTACCTAAACCCCATAGTGGTGCTGTTCTCCACTCAGCTGGTTCAGCTTGAAAGACAGCAAACCCAGACGCTAAGCCTTCACCCATATCATGAAGCATCAGATCGGTATAAGGATGAATAGTTTTATGTTTTATCTGATCATTTTTTTCATAAGTGATGTCAAGGCGAGGCGTATGACAGCTCGCACAGTGCAAACTTCGGAAGAGTTTTTTACCTAATTGACTATTTTTATGTCGATTTTTAGACGGTTTAGGTACAGCAATATGACGCGTATAAAAGGTGATATCCTGTAACATCAAATCGATAATTTCAGGTTCTCCTTTCCCTATCAGATTCAAAAAATCTGCTTGTTTTGTTGTATAAGGATGATTTGGAAACAGATAGGTTGTGAATCCCATATCACCTTGAAAAGCTGCAGCATTTTGCTGCTCTAAACTAGGTTGAGTCGCTTTCCACCCAAATCGACCTATCGTATACTTCTGTTGCTTAATATCCCATACTCTATTGATTTTTCCTGAAATACCATATAACTGTTGCTGTTGTTGCAGATCATGAAGTGTCGCTTCATCTATATGCTCTAATAAACCAAGACCATGAAGCGCTGGAGCAATACGTGCTGAGATGGATGTTGTAGAATCAAGAGCACCATAGTTAAGGTTTTGAATAGAGTACGTAGGTTTTCTTAAATGTACCTCTGTCGCATCACTTAAAATTATCTTCTGTAATTGATATTTGATCTTAAGACGCCCTTCTGCATTGATGCGGGCTGAGCCTGCGGCTTTGTCTTGTAATTGCCCACCATATATTGGATCCAAAATACGGCCATGTTTCGCATGTTGAGCATTTGAGTTTAATATTATAGAGTTCTGACCGAGCCTAAAAAGAAGCCCTTGAGCGTCCTTTTGATTCATATCAACAGGCGCACGTCCACCTCTTACATGACAACTTATACATGCATGTTCGTTATAAAGTGGACCCAAACCATATCGGGTCTTTGTGTTGGTAGGTGCTCCACTCCATTTTGACTTAAATAGTCCTCTCCCTTGACCAAAGAGTTGCGTCTCAGAGGGGTTAAGGCCTTTTTCTTGCTGCTGAAAGATTTCCTGAGCCCAGGATGGTGCTGTAAAAAACAAAAATAAAAATAAAATAAAAATACATTGCATGATTGATATCGCAAAAGGCTTACGCTAAGTAAGCCTTTAAAACCTCTACATATTATAACTTAAGGAACTTTTTTGGAATGATTCGATAAGCACGATCTTCTTCAGGGATCTCTAATACAGTCACTGCAAGTACATTTTTGCGCATAAAGCTCAGCAATCTTTTACTCAGTTTTTCTACTACTTTACGCCCTTTAGAGTTGGATGGCGAGATCAACTGATCAAAGTATATGCCTTTCTTCTCAGCTGAATCGACAATCTCTTGCGCTGATTTTTGAACTCTAGATAAAGCGTGCTCCATGTCTGATGCAACTTCTGGATTTGCTTGCTTAACGAGAGCTAAAATACCATGTCCTTCATGGTGATGAACAGGAAGGTCGGGGGATATACGCTTATAGTTGCCCAAGTACATTGCTTCCATGCCTTTCGTATTGTAATAATGGGACCAATGCGTATTATCGGAAAAACAATCGTGCTCATTTTCAGGATCCCCGTACCGTAAAGGAGCATTGATGCGTTCTGGAACAAGTTCAAAGACGGCTAAACCACCAATACCGTCGAGTAGCTTAAACAAAACT